>ERZ857965.726-NODE-726-length-42201-cov-4.975466_pt1 | contig 42201 bp, 46 predicted proteins | sample MGYA00519758_ERZ857965 | MGnify/ENA primary metagenome ERZ857965 (study PRJEB31778, sample SAMEA3449381) | human gut metagenome | biome: human gut; feature: human-associated habitat; material: faeces | place: United Kingdom | collected 2010/2012 ... | reverse complement strand
ACGAGGGCCAGCAGCGGATCGAGAGCCACGGCGATAAGTTGATGAACTACATCCGCTTTTGGCAGGCGGCAGGAGAAAGCGAGAAAACCTCGATCCGCACCCGCGACCGCATTCGGCAGATCGTGTCCAGCGGGCATTTTGCCGGTGGGTTCGTGCCGTATGGATACCGGGCTGTCGATAAGGGCCGGGTAAACAAGCGCGACCAGCCGGTGAAGGACTTGGAGATCGACCCGGAGGAAGCCGCCTGGGTGCGCGAAGTCTTTGAAAAAGTGGCCAACGAAGGAGCCAGCGGCTACGCGATGGCCCGGATGCTGAACGACCGCGGCCTGTGCACCCGGCAGGGGGCCAGGTTTCAGTCTGTGAACATCAGGCGGATGATCCGCCACGAGGGCTACACCGGGTATCTGATCACCAAGGCGGCCCGATCGGAGTTTATACAAGAGCTGCAAATCGTGGATGAGAAGCTGTTCGCCAGGGCGAACGAGGTCATCGACTGCCGCAGCAAAAAGCTGGCACAGGAGAAAAACATCGCGGCAAAAACGAATAATCCAACCTTACTGGCTGGCATCGTCGTCTGCGCACATTGCGGGGCGAAGATGTCGGCCTTTTTGCACACTGACCGCTACAAGCTGGCGGATGGCACGATCCGGGAAAAGGTGCAGGCCAAATACAACTGCTACCAGCGCGGCCAGAAACTGCGGGCCTGCGACGGGCAGTCGCTGTACCTGGCGGAACGGGTGGATGCCGTTGTGCTGGAAGTCGTACACGACATTTTCCGCAGAATCCAACAGGAGCCGTATGACAGGAGCATTGAGCAGAAGCTGCGTCAGGAAAACGGCGAACGGGAACGGCAAAAACAGGCCGCCGAGAAGAAGATCAAGGCGGCCCAGTATAAGCAGAAGCGCTACGAGGACGAAGTGATCCGCTGCCTGGACGGCCAGAGCCGGTTTTCCGAGGAAATGCTGGCCCGGTTGATTGCCGAAGCGGAAACGGAGGTGCGGCAGGCGAAAGAGGAATACGCAGAGCTGCTCCGCAATGACACCACCCGCGCAACGATCCAACAGATCCGAAGCTACTACGACGAATTCCTGGGCTGGGCGAATGAGTTTGACCTGGCGACGATCCCCCGTAAACGTGCGATCCTGGGCCAGTTGATTGAAAAGGTGGAGGTGGGAAAGGGGTACAAGGTGACAGTGCATCTCAGGATGAGCTATGCGCAGTTTTTGGGGATAGAGGGAAATGGCGAAATACAAGTGCGGAAGGACGTTTGTGCGTGATGCTCTTTCTAGCGATAAGCGAGAGGAAAATCCTTGCAAAAGCATAAATATTTAACAGTATGACCCTTGAAACGCACACAATTTTCCTATACAATATACATAAAAGAAATTTGGTAAGCGTGAGGGTGTGGCGTGGATGACACAAAATGATCTGAGAAAAAAGTATCCTTATTACGATCAAATCCAGAGGTTTCGCCTGATCGATGATACGTTTATGAGCGTGGTTTTTCAGGACATCGGCTGTACGCAGTTCCTGATTCGTATACTTCTGCAGAATGATGGTTTGAATGTTACCGAGGTGGGGACACAAAATTCACTCAAGAATCTGCGCGGCCGGTCGGTGCGCTTGGATATTATCGCATACGATAAGCAGGGCAAGATTTATAATATAGAAGTCCAGCGCAAGGACGCAGGCGCTTTACCGAAGCGGGCGCGTTACAACAGTTCCATGATGGACGCCAATATTACAAGGCCGGGCGAAGGACTGGAAAATCTTCCTGAAACGTATGTGATCTTCATCACGGAAAACGACTATTTCCAGAGTGCATTGCCGCTCTACCATATTGACCGTACGGTTCGGGAATTGTCTGCACCGTTTCAGGACGAGGCACATATCATTTATGTGAACGGACAATATAGAGGCGAAGATCCGATTGGATCGGTTATGCACGATTTCTTCTGTGCAGATCCAAAAAGCATGAACAATGCAATTCTTGCCAATGAGGTGGCAAAATACAAAGATACAGACAAAGGAGTGAGCAGTATGTGCCGCATTATGGAAGAACTGACGAACGAAAGCCGTGAAGAAGGGCGCTTGGCAAACCTGCTTGAAAATGTCAAGAAGTTTATGGCTCGAGGAATGAGCTTTGACGAGGGGGCTGACACGCTGGAACTGAGCAAAGAGGACAGAGAGTTTGTACTGAGTAATCTTTAACGCGAGCTTGAGACTATGTGCAATTACAGCAAAGGTGTCTATAACGATGGTATGGAGAGAGGAAGGAATACAGGCATTGCGGGCGCTGCTGATATTCTCAAACGCATGGGGATGGACGCCGGCAAGATTGTTGAGCAGCTGATGCTCCAGTATGGTCTCGGCAGGGAAGAGGCAGCCGGGTATGTGCAGCGGGCAGAGCCGCAGTAAATCATTTCGTGCTATCAAAATGTAGCCAGGGCGGCGCCTGACGGGGACGCCGCCCTGGCTTTTTTGACATGACATATCGGTTAAAAACCGTTGACACTTCATGCACGCTATGGTAAGCTGCAAACACCCGCCTGGCCGGTTTTTATGTGCCTTGCTCCCTCTGTGAACGACAGCCTTAGTACGAGCCGTTACGGAGAGCAACTGACTCTTAATCAGTGGGTCCTGGGTTCGAGTCCCCGATGGTGCACCAAATACCGCAAATACAAACCCTGCTGCTTTGGTCTTTTTCCTTTGTGGTACGTTTGGAATTTGCGTCGCCAGGGGTTCCCGCTGGTAGGTTTGCAGTCAAATGCAAAGCAGGGAACAAGCAAAGCCCCCGCAGGTACGCTTCGGCGCACTTGCGGGGGCTTTTTGTTAAATCTCGGTTGTTACCTCAACGGCGGCAATTTTTTCCGCCAGCTGTTTGAGGGGCGTGTCTTCGGTGTATTCGACTTCCAGGCCGTCGGCCAGTTTGTGCAAGGCTTCCAGGCTCATGGTTTCAAGCTGTGCCGTGTCCAGGTGCCCGGTTACGGTGTGCCCTTTGTTTGTGCCCGAAATTTCCGCCTGCATATTGATTGCTGTTTCGTCGGTCATGGTGTCCAGAAATTTGGCCACCTTTTCGCGCAGGCCAGCGGGCAGGGGAAGGCCGCAAAGCAGCATATTCTTCATAATGCTGGTTGCTTCATAGAGTACATACACAACGCAGAAGAATTCCGCAAGGCCCAGGCTTTTAATTCCCATTGACGTAAGCACCGCCCTTGTATCGGCGTTTGCCCAGGCCAGCACGTCCACACCCACCATATCGTCCACAAGGACAAGGAACAGCACGGACAGGACCATGGCAACCTTACGAATGCCGCCGTCAATGCCCACGCTGGAATTCCACTTCCGATATTTGACGGCGCGCAGGCAGCCCAGGGCGGTGTCCAGCACAACGCACCAAAGCACCAGGCGCACAAAAAGGTTGCCGGTCAGCGTGTGCAGGTAGTTAGAGAAAAGCATATCCATTGTTTAGCACTCCTTTACGGTTACGGGAAGGCCCAGGGCTTCGGCCTGCGCCTTAATGGTGTTTTTGTCGCCCGCGCTCATGGGGCCAGCCGTCACCATGTATTCGGTTGCTTTCGGCTGGGCGGCCTGGGCGGTTTTGGTGTAGCCGTTCAGTCCGTTCTTTCCCATAATGGCGGGATAGTCGCGGTAGCAGACGTCGCAGTCCAGGCTATTGCCGAAGCCTGCAATTCCCAGCGCGTTCTTGCTGGAATACTGCCACAAACCGTTCTGCACCGTGGCAGTGTCGGTTTTGGTGTAAGCAGCTTCCCACTTGTCGAAGTTGGCAAGGCCCGACAGGTTGGTGTAGTTGATGAAGAAGTCGCGGCTGCAATAGACGGCGGCATAATAGCCGCCCGCTTCCAGGGTTTCCAGCGCTGCCTTAATAATGGCCGTGTTCTGCGCCTTGCCGCAGTTCAAGTGATATTTTTCGTACTCCACGTCGTAGTAAATGGGGTACGCGAATTTGTGGCCCGACAGCATTTTTACAACCTGCTGGGCGGTGATTCTTGCGGCGGCGGGGCTGCTATCGTAACAGTAGAAGTAAACGCCCACGGGAACGCCGTACTTCTCGCAAGCAGCCAGGTTGTTAAGGAATTGGCCGTCCATGTACAAGCCGCCTTTGCCGTGCCGCGCAGAATATCCCACGCGAAGGATTGCAAAGCCGGGCGACGTTCCGCCGTTCACCCGGCGCAACTCCGAAGCGGTCTTGGCCCAGTCAATAGCGCCCTGGTGGTGCGAAACGTCGATGCCGTAAATTTTCATTTGTTCCACCTTCCTATTTGTCAGCGGCCTGCGTGAAGCGCTCATAACGCGCCAGCAGGGCCGTGTATTCGTCTTTTGTCTTGCTGTCCGCGTGAAGATCAAGCCGCCGCTGCTGCTTTGCTGCAAGGTCCATTGCGTCAATCAGCAGGGCCGCCGTTTCATGCAGCCAGCTTTCAGCTTCCGGCGGTTTCATCTTTGGCGCGCGGGCCGCAGATTGCCAGCGCTTCGTCTTCGGTGATTTTGGGCGGGTCGCTTTCGGTGTACGCCCACACCTGGTCGGCGGTGATTTTGTGCAGCCGATACAGCAGCCGCGCGGTGGTATAGTATTTGCTCATGTGTGTTAGCCCTCCATGATTGCGACCATAAAATCTTCCATGACGGCCAGGCGTTCCTCGACAGTCGGGGCTTTCTCCTGGCCTTCCCATGCTTCGCCGTACTTCCACCAGCCGGAAAAATCCGCTGCAATGCTTTCCTGGGTTTCCTCTGCGGCGCGGGCGGCGGGAAGCATAAACATAACTTCGTCGGCCAGGTACGCGCTGCCCGGTTCCTGTTCCGGGTCAGTCTCGCCGGGCTGTGCAACGTCTGCCGCGTCCTTGATGTTGTCGTACAGCCGGACAACGGCGTCGCCGTCCGGCAGGCGCTCAAAGACAACGGCAGGCGGCTGGTGGTCCAGCATAATGCTTGCATTTTTCATTGTGTATCCTCTCTTTCTGTCGTGTTGCCCACCCGATTACTTGGCAGGCAAGCGGTTTTATTTTCTCGGTCCGCAGCGTTGTGCTGCATTTCCGGGAATTCGTCTGCGTAAAATATCCGTAGTAACTCGCCAGCTTGTACGCGCGAAAAGGCGGCACCGTGCCGCTTTTGTCAACTTCGCGCCCGGCCCGCAGGTATTGCCGCCGCGCCCGCCGGAAAATGGCCCGGCGCACGGTTGTATAGGTTCGGCGGATAACGAAGCCCACAATATCAAGCCCAGGGCAGCCGCGCGCCGCTGGCCGCGTCAGGTGCCTGCGGCGGTGTTCTTCTTCGATGCTCAAAAAGGCCACTTCGTCGCCGCCCGGTTTGAATGTCAGGCCGAAGGTTTTCAGCGTCCATTTTGCTGCCGTCCTTGCCGCGCTGCGCAGGTCTGCCAGCCTTCGGCCCATTATGGCAACGTCGTCCGCATAGGCCACCAGTGCCACAACAAGGCGTTGCCGCGTGCCCCTGCGCACCTTTTCAAGCGACAGCATATACCGCAAAACGTAGGACATAACCAGGTTAAACAGCCATGCGTCCAAGTAGCCGCCTATAATAAGGCAACCGCGCGGCGACATATTCAGCAGGGCTTCCACTAACAGCAGCAGCCACTTTGCGGCGGGAATTTCTTTTTTCAAAATTCCCATGATTACGCCCGCTTTGGTGTTCTCGTAGGCGTGGCGAATATCCAGCTTGCGGGCGTACTTGATTCCCAGTGCCTTACGGCGAAGGAAGCGCTGCACCTGCCGCCTGCACCCGCTTTGCCCTCGGTGCGGTATGCTTGCGTGTTGGTAGGGCAGAATTCTGGCCCGCAGAAGCGGTTCCAGACCCAGGAAAGCAAGATGGCCGAAGCATTGATGAAATACACAACAATTTGCAACATTTCGGCATTTCATGCTTATGCCGTCAATGCGGGGCCGTTCCGTTACCGGGTCAAGGTCCAGCGCTTCCGGGTCTCCGTCTTCAAGGTCAAGAATTCGCTGCTCAAGTTCCAGCGCTATTCCGTCCGCAGCTTCCAGCTTTTTAATAACTGCACTTTGCGCTTCATCGCGCTTTATTTCTGCATTGGAAACACCCCCGTACTTTTCGGCAACCGCGACAAAATCTTGGCGGTGCCATTTCTTCTCGAAGCACTCCAAAACCGCGCGCAAGCACAGGTTATGGGATAGTTCTTTATATCTTTGTTTCATAAAAATACTTACTGATGTGCAAGGGCTTTCGGTTGCCGTGGCCCTTCGTGCAGGGTCTCGGTGTTCTACTACTTGCCCCGCCATGCGCCCGCAGCGCATAGCCCCGCCCGAAACCGGGCGCGGTGTCGGTCTCACATGATTTTAGCTTTCGTTTCGGCACGGATAACACAACGCAATGCGGCACAGCTTTGGGCTGTGCCTTAAAATTTCAGTAGGCCGGGGAACGCCATTCCAGTTCGAATTCGCCGGGGAATTGTTGCCATTCGCGCAGGCAGCGCCAGCAATGCCAGCATTGTTCAAATTGCCATAACGCCACGGGCAACGGACCCCCGCAGAGCCATTGACATAAAACGCGGACTTCATGCCCACGGTTTCGCCGCCGCCGGTCTTGTCAGGCAGAAGGCTTTCGGTGCTGTCGTTCTGCATCGAAAGTTCGTAGTTCCAGGCGTTCACGCTGGTAAAGGTCTTTTCTGCGACTTTCACATGGTTGGCCGTCACGCTGCTGGCTTCTTTCTCCGAATCGCGGCAGGCCATAGCGGTATAGGTCACGCCGCCGTCCACGGTTGTGACGTTCCACAGCGGGTCAAGGCCAATAACGTAGGCACCGTTCAGCATTTCAACGCCAGCCCAACGGCACGGGTATTTGCCGTTCGTCAGGCTGCCGGGTGCGCCGTCGCTATGGCCGGGCAGGGCTTCCGTTGCGCCGCTGTGCCAGGGCATAGAGCTGATATAGGCAGTTTCGGGCACGTTGAAGCTGTCCGCAACGTCCAAATTTACCGCCGAATAGTCGGTGCCGCCCACGGTAACGGTTTCGATACTCTTAACTTTCACCTTGTCGGCAATGTCACGCATCCATGTATTGTAGCGGTCTACGCTGCTGTTGCTGCCCTTGTCGCCCACAGAAACGGTGCTGCCGACAATGAAGCCCGAAGCCTGGGAAGCGGTCAGCAGCACACGCTTCACGCCGGTTTCGGCGGCTGCAACTTTATACTGCAAGTTGTAGTTGGTGCAGCCTTCCAAAATGCGGCTGTTTTCAAGGTTGAAATGGCGCAGCTGCCACATATCCAGCATATACAGGCTGTCACAGTCGCCCCACACAGAATCGTAAGCGGTTTGCTTGCGGGCCAGGGCCAGACCCGTGACCGCGCTGTTGAAGTTCGCCACGGGCAGGCCCGCGCCGCTGGTAAGCGCGCCCTTTGCGTTCAAGCCGCCGGGGAAGGTAGCGTGCCAGGTCATTGCGCGGCGCTTGCCATTCGGTGCCACGTTTTCGGCGTAGGGTGTGAAGCCGTCGGCCAAGGTGCTGCGCCAGCTTTTCGACAGGTAGCTACCGTCGTCGATAACGCGGCGCAGCAGGGCAGGGGCGAAGGTGTAAACAGGGGCCAGCGTGCCAGTGATGTCAAATTCTTCTTCGCCCTCAATGGCAAGAACGTCCATAGTTCCGTCTGCCAGGCTCACAGCGTTGGCGCGAATATACCAGGTCATGCGGTCTTCCGCCGCCCAGTCTTCCGGGTTTGTGCTGTCGGTTGCCAAGGCTGCCGCGCTCTTTCCTGCCAGATCGTCCGCCGGGGTGCCCGCCGGGTTTGTGGACACGGCAGGGCTGGGAAATTTAACGGTGTAGGTTTTGTCGGTTTGCAGCATGGTAAAGAAGCGCAGCAGGCGCTTGTATTTGCTGTCGTTCGATGCTGCGGACAGCGGCCACCAGGCGGAAAAAATCTCCGTTGTGTTCGTGTCGTCCAGCAGGGCCTTGAAGGTCGCGTCAGTGTATTCCGGGCCAGCGCTTCCCGCTGCGATTGCTTGCAGCAGGTCGGCAACGCGCAGCTGGGTTTCCTCGGTTGCAATGTGCCCGTATTCAGTAAGTCCCATAGTTCTGTCCTTTCTGTTATTCCTCATAGAGGAAAACGGTTAAAATATTCTTTTTGTTGTAGCCGATAAGGTATTGCGCAGCTTTGGCGTACCCTTCCACTTTGGCCGCGTCGGTGCTTACCTTGTTGGCTTTGGCGGTTACGTCGGTTTGAATTTTCTGCATTTGTTGCAGCTTGTCGTTTACGCCTTCGTCAATAACCTTTTTCGCGTCCGCTGCCGCCTGCGCCGCCGCGTCCTTGGCTTCCTGCGCGCTCTTGGCCGCAGCGCTTGCAGACGTGGCCGCCGCAGCCTTGGCCGCTTCGGTTTCGGCAAGAAGCTGCTGTATGGTCTTGTATTCGTCGGTGCTTTCAACCTGGTTTTCCGGGTTCGCGCATTCTTCAACATTGATTTGCCACTTTTCCGTTTTCAGAGTGTCAGGCCCGCGCACCACCTCAATTTCCGCCGAAACTATGCCATGCACGGCAAGCATTTGCTGGGTAAGGGTGATATAAGCGACGTTCCCGGCCACTTCCGTGGCGGGATTGTACACGCTTTTGCCGTCCGGCTTTTTGGCGCTCACGTTCACGGCATAGCCGCCGGGGACCTTATAGGCTTTCCCGTCGTTATACAGTGACACGGCCACGACGCGCATATTGTTGTCGCCTTGCTTTGCAAAGACGCGCGGCGGGATTCCGGCCCGCGCAAAATCAAGGTTGATTTTTTGAAGGATCTGCTGTTCTTCCATTTTCTCACCACCTTTTAAGCGTTTGCGCCAAGGACCCATTTAGAAATTGCAGAATCCCAATACCACTGCACTTTGTAGCCGTTTATGTTGTCAACGTCCAACCTTCGCAGCCCGCCTTCTGCATACAAAGTCTTTCCGTATCCTGTGCCACTCAGCCATACCGCAGGGGTGTCCAAAGAATTTAGTACGTCAACGCGCGACGCTTTTATCCAGGTTTCCGGGGGGCTTACGCCGTAGTTCCAGGACAGGAAGCCTATGCCGTCCCAGTTATCGCCGTTCTTCTTTTGGCAAGCGATATTTCCCGAATCGAAGAAAACGCGGTATGTTCCCGTCGAATTCGTCCGTTCAAGGGTGGAAAAGGATCCGCGCAGCACGGCATTTCCTGTGTTAAGGTCAAAATAGCTTTTCCCGTCAACGCTGGCAATTCTTCCGGCAGCGATATACTGCGCATTGATGTACAGCTTGCCGTCACTCATGTACAGCCCTTGCAGCTGCCCGTTGTTTGTCAGCCGGTTAAAAACTTCCTGCTGTGTAAGCGCTGGGGCAGTGGCGGCCAGGGTGGTGTCTTCCGGGGCAGGGGTCCAGGCGGTTGCGATTCCGCCCAGTTCAACCTTTGGATTTTTGTAGATGATTGCGCCGGTTGCGCCTTGGAAAAATACCTTGAAAATAGCCGCCGTTACTTCCCTGTCCAGCACGGTTGCGGTTGCGGTAACACGGGCGAAGTCGTCCATTGCCGCCGTTCCCAGGGCCTTGAAGTCGTTGCGCGGTGCGCTTATGTGCTGCTTTGTTCCGTCCGCGAAAGTGATTTCAAGGCGGCCCAGGGCGCCAGGCGTGCCGCTGTAGTTCTCTGCGTAAGTTATCGCTTCGGTAATTTTGTAGTCATAGGAAACCGTTATTTTCCTGTTTCGCAGGCTTTGGATTCCGTACTCGGTCAGCCGCCTTGTTACGTTGCGCGCGCTGTTTCCGTCGGTCAGTGTTATTTTTACCTGGTTTCCTGTAAAGTCGAATCCTGTATACGTCGAAGTTACGCCGATGTAAGCCGAATTAGAAATCAGGTTCCGCCCGGCTTCGGCGGCCTGCGCCGTGTAGTCTGCCGCGCTTGCCCAGTCGCCTGCGGCAAATGCTGCGCCGCTGGCCTTGGCAGTTGTACACACCAGCAGTTCGCCCGCGTCGCCTTGTGTCCACAGGTCGCCCACGTCATACGGGGGCACGGGCGTGGAAATGAAGGTGCGGCGCTTTCCGTCGGCGGTGTCCTGGGCGGTCTTGGCATTTGCAAGGGCTTTTGCGACGTCGGTATCTTCCAGCAACAGCCATTGCCAAACGTCGCCCACAATGGCCCAGCGGTATGCTTTGCCGCTGGCCTTGTCGGTATTGTAGAACAGATCGCCCGCATGGGCTTCCCGTTCCGTTTCCGTCGTCCAGTCGCTTGCTGGTTTGTTTTCTGCCGTCGGTGCATAGGGGTAAAACCAGGTTGTAATATTGCCGTCAATTTGGCCCTGCAAGTCCTGTACGGTCTTTTCAACGGCGGCCTGGTATTCTTTTAGGTCTGCTGCTGCGGCTTCCTTGGCGGCCTTCTCTGCCGCTGCTGCGGCTTCCTTGGCCTGTTCCGCCGCAATCTGTTCCGGGGTCTTGCCGGAAACTTGCAGGCTGGTGAAATTCGCGTCCAGTGTGCCCGCGTCCAGGTCCAGCTTGAAAACCTTCCCCGTTTTGTCTTGCAGCACGCCCGCGCGCAGCAGATTGGCCGACAGTGTGCCGGTTGTGATGTAGTCGGCAACGATTTGCCCATCCTGGGTCATTGCCAGCCCGTAGGTGCCATTATAGCCCGTTGACGAATAGCCCAGGCCCGACTTGTTGAAGCGCCACACTTTCGTTGCTTCCTCAATGGTCGGCTTGTCCATAATAAGCAGTTCATAAGGCTGGCCGTCGGCATTTCGCCGCAAAACAACATAGCCGCCCTTGTTGCCGGTTATCCAGGCCGAAGCGTTGGCCGCAGCGGCTTCAAGGTCGCTGGTGTCTGCCTTCGCGTTTATGGCCTTGTCCTGGGCTACGATGGTGTCCGCCAGATTAGTGCTTGCTTCGCCCAGCGTAATGCTTTCATAACGCCCGGCCAGCACGTCGTAAACGGTCTGCACAACCTTGGCCCGCGCATTTACGCCCAGCTTTTCAAAGCGCACTGTTGCAATATCGCACAGGTTTAAGCGTTCCGCCGGGGCAATGGCCTTGTATTCCTCGGTCTGCCACAGGGGGACAAAAGACACTTTCAGCGATACAGACGGCACGCCTATGCCTTCCTTTTCGACGTAGGCCGAAGCATAGGCGCGCAGCTGTTCGACGCTCGGTGTTTCCTGCCACTCTTGCGAACAGTCCAGCGGGACCGTTCGCGGGTAGGGGAAGTTCTGCGCCGACGCGCTGGAAACCACTTTTTCCGGCAATTCCAGCACGTTGCCGTCGGTGTCCTTGTAATAGGGGTAAACCCCCGTTATCGTGTTTTCGATGCTTTCTTCTTGGTCGATGTCAACCAGGTTTTTGCCGTAGGCGATAACCACCCCGCTGTCGGTTCCGCGTGCCTTGTGCAGCTTCACCTTGTAGCGGTCAAATTCATATTCGCCGCCGTACACGTCCAGCACAGACCCGGCCACGCCACCCAGCAGGGAACGCGCCGACGCCGGTTCCTTTACGGTGAAGGTTGCAACGGTTTCCTTGTCTGTCCAGAAGTCGAAGGGGCACGGCTCCACGGCGTTGGTTTTAAGCCCTTGCAGGGCCGCCGCGCAGCTGCCTGCCGTAAACGGCGAAACGGGGATGTGCGACAGCTGGTAACTTATGTGCTTGGCGCGCACGGTCACAACGCCCGAAAGCGGGGTGCTTTTGCCGTACACGCGGAAGGGTTGCGGTTCGCTGCTGTCGTTCGGCGGGGCAAAAATAATGCTGCCGTGTTTCAGTTCGTCGAACAGCACGCCCGTGACCGGGTATTCCATCGACAGTTCAAACGCGCCGTTTCGGTTTTCCTCAACGGTGCAGGTCAGCGCGTCGGACAGCGGCCCCAGGCCGTTGCTTTCAAAGTTGGTTTCGTTTTCAGGGTACAGTCTCGGCTTCACAGGGTCCACCACCTCGGTTCTATTTCTACGCGGTCAATTCCGCCTTCCCATGAAACGCCCACGCTGCCTTCCAGCGCGGGAAATTCGGCCACGGAAACAGCGCTGTTTTTGTTCGCGGTTTCCCGCCGGGCCGTTTCGTTTTCACAGTCAAGCGTTATATAGTCCGCCAGTTCCAAAATTCGGCATTGTGTTCCGCCCACAGTCAGAACGCCGGGGCCGGTGCCGTAAACGGTAATAATGGGCTTCGCTGGTTGGTTGGTCGGGTTCAGCAGGGTTGTGCTTTCGCGCAGGTCCAGCGTTTCAAGGCCGGACGCAAGCCAAAACTGCGGTTTGCAGTCAAATGCAATTTCCAGTTTTCCGGCCTGTTCGACAATGCTTTCCACCGAATAGCTGCCCTGCACCCGTGCTTCGCGGAAGCGGTCTGGGTCGTAGGTGTTGCGCAGCTGTTTGTACGCGGGGCCGGATTTCAAAAACTGGACAGCCCGCGCAACCGTAGTGCGGTAGGGGACGCCGTCTTCCGGCAGAATCGCGCAGCTGTATTTTACAGTTACGTTTTTATACCTGCCGTTGTCGATAATCACGTCCCCCGAACGTCCGGGCACTTCCTTGCGCTCGATGTCCCTTTCCGCGACAACGTGGTCAGGCGGGGCCAGCATTATAAGGCCGTAGGCTTCGGCGCTTTCCGCGTCCAGATAGAACGTGTTAATCACTCAAAAGCCCCCCGTTTCTTTTCCACTTCGCGGCGCACCTCAATGCCCACGCGGCGGGCGATTTCCTTAATGTCTTCGGATCCGCCGTTCTCGAAGCGTTCAATGTTCAGCTGGATAATCAGGCCGCTGGCCGTGTTGTTCATGTACCGCGACAGAATCCCGTCCAGATGGCCGTAAAAATCGGACAACGGCAGAACGGCTTCCTGGCCCGCTTCGCCGCCGCCCAAAAGATTGCCCCCCATCTGCCCGAAAATCTGCGCGCCGGACAAAATGCCGCCTTCTTTGTACCAGTTAATGCCGAAGCTGGGCACACTGGGCGGGTTTAGGGAAAAGCGCCCGGAAATATACGGGTGCGGAAGTTGCAGGTGCGGCAAGGACCAGCTAAAATTGAAAAAGCCTTTAATGTTTTCAATGGCATTGTGTACGCTGTTTTTTGCGCCCTCAATGCGGCTCGAAATTCCGTTTTTGATTCCGTCGAAGGTGGAAAGAACGTTATTTTTCGCGTCCACAACCGTGCTTTTGACGGAAGAAAAAAGGTTAATCCAAAAATTGCGGAAGCCTTCGCACTTGTTCCACAGCAGCGCAAACGCGGCCACAATGGCCGCAATGGCTGCAATAACAATAGATATAGGATTTGCCAGCATAAGCGCCCACAGGCCCGACAGCGCGGGCATTAGGGTGCCTGTAATAAGCGCCCACAGACCCGACAGCGCAGGCATTATTGTGCCTGTAATAAGCGGCACAACCGTGCCGCCCACAAAGCCCACAAGGCTGCCCACGCCCGTGGTAATGGCTCCCACGGCTGTAATTACCTTGCCGATAACCACAAGGGCCGGACCGATTGCAGCCACAATCAGACCAATGGTAACAATGGCTTGCTTTTGGCCGTCGTCCATTCCGTCCAGCTTTTCCTTCGCGTTTCGGATATATTCGGCCAGCTTTTGAAGGGCGGGGGCCAGCATTGCGCTGATTGTTTGCCCGAATTCAAGCCCCGCGTTTTTGATTTGGTTTATTGCAACCTCGGTTTTGTGGCCGCTTGTTTCCAGGTTTCCCAGCGCGTCGCTTGTGGCCGTTGTGCTCCCTTGAATTTCTTCAACTGCGCCGTTGAATTTTTCGGCGTTGTCCCACAAAATGTTCGCGGCTTTTCCGGCTTCGGCACTGGAAAACATATTGTTTATGCTTGTGCCGCTTGCGGCGGCCTGTTCATCAAGAACGCTTAGAACGTCGGACAAAGACCAGCCCTGTTCCATCGCTTCGGCCATTGTCAGGCCGCCTTCTTTGATGTGTTCCGTTCCTGCCGCAAACGCATTCGCCGCAGTAGAGCCTTGCTTCCCCAATTCGTTAAGCATACTGTTCAAGTATGTTGTGGTTTCAGCGGTAGCAACGCCGTTAGAAGTCATTACCGCATAGGCTCCGCACAATTCGTCCAGGTTTACGCCTGTGCTTTTCGCTGTCGGGATAACCTTGCCCATGCTGCTGGAAAGTTCGGCAACCGTGGTTTTGCCCAGGTTTTGCGTCATGATAAGGTCGTTAGAAACCTTGTCGACTTCCGATGCTTCCAGCCCGTAGGCGTTCATAATCGTGGACAGAACGTCCAGCGCGTCGCCTGTCTCTGCAAAGCCGGCCCTTGCAAGGTCTGTTGCCTTCGATACAAAGTTTACAGCGTCGCCGGTCTTTTGCCCGGCGCTGATTGCGTTGTATACGTTCTCCGCAATTTCTCCGGCTTCCACGCCGGTGCTGTCGGACAACTGCTTGATTTGCTTTTCAAGGTCGGAAATAGGCACTTCCGTGGTGTCTGCAATGGTCGAAACTTTGGCCATCCCGTCTTCAAAGTCCCAGGCCATTTTTGTAAGCGCTGTGCCCGTCGCTGCGGCCACGCCGGAAACGGGCATGAGCTTTTTCCCGACTCCCTCTACCTTGCCGCCGTATTCCTCGATTTTCGCGCCGGCTTCCTTTATGGCCTGGGCGGCAGCGGTGCCGAAGTCTTTCTGCGCTTTTTCCAGGTCTTCAAGGTGCTGCTTGGCCTTTTGCAGTTTGTTTTGATATTCCAGCCACGCGCCCCGGTCAATGTCGCCGTTGGCGTACTGGTCCGAAACCTGTTTCTGTACGCCTTCCAGGGTTTCCAATTCCTTGCGCGCGGCGGCTACGCTTTCGGAAAGAATTTTCTGCTTTTCGTTCAGCAGTTCGGTGTTTCCGGGATCCAATTTCAGCGCCTTGTTGATTTCCTTCAAGTTGCTGGACAGGGCCGTGGAAGTCTTGGTAACGTCCTTTAGGGCGTTTGCAAGGCCGGTTGTTTTGCCGTTGATTTCAACGGTAATGCCCTTTAGTGTTTTGGCCGCCATCGTCAATTCCCCCTTTCTCCGTATTTTGCTTTCAGTTTTTCGGTTTCCGGCTCCGTCTGTGTGATTCTCCACGCATTGCGCAGCCACTTCCTGCCCGTTTCCGTCTGCGCCCGGCTGTATATCACACCGTCGCGCAGAAGCGCCCAGAATGTAATAATGTCCAGGTCATAGACGGCAGGTAGTGGAATGCCCGCGTATTCGGAAACCAACTTTTCGCTTGCGCTGCACAGCGCAAACGGTACCCCCTCTCCGTCCGTTTCTGGGTAAGAGGGGGGCGTTAGTTTGGGTCGTTCTTCTTTTCGTTAGAAAGCCAGCTGACAAAATCCAGAACGAAACCGGCCAGCTGGTCCATGTCCATCCACTCCATAACCGTGTCCGCAGTAATTTTGCGGTGTTCCTTGTTTTTGGCGATAACGCGGGCCACGACTTCCGCCGCTTCCTTCGGCGTAGAATCGGGGCGGGACAGGTCGTTCATGCGGTTAAGGGTTTTCAGTTTCGGCGGCTCAATGTGAAGCACCTGTTTGTTGTCAGGTGCCTGGAATTCATAGTAGCGTTTTTTTACGCCCGAAAGTACAAACACGCTTTTGCCCCCTCTCCGTTAGGTTGCGTTCTCGGTCAGTTCGTCGTCCATGATAACCAGGGTGCCGTCGCTGTCCAGGCTCTGCGCGGTCACCTCTGCGTCCACCTGCGTGGGGTTGTCATTCTGGAAGGCAATGCTGATGGTGCCGCTGTTCTTGCCCGTTACGGTAATGCGCAGCTTGCGCCCGTCGTCGCGGGTGTGGACGAAGCGGTACAGGTAGCGCTTGCCGGTCTTATTTGCAAGGCCGCCCAGCTTGTAAGTGCGGTGCTTGTGCTGGCCGCTTTTCCCGGTCTCGGTCACGCGGGCGGTTTCGATAAGCGCCTGCAGGTAGGCGGGGGACCAGGTGATAAGGCCGGTTTTGAGTTTAACGTCTTCCTCGGTGACGATGGTTTTAGAAACGCGGCCCTTGTCGTCCTTCACGGTCTGGCTGGTCGCTGTGTATTCCAGCGTTGCGCCGCCCTTGATGTTGCCCGCGCGGTTGTCGTCGATCTCGATGGTTGCGTCTTCGGGCACAGCGTCGTTAAACTCGACGATATACAGGTCGCCGCTGCCCAGGATAATATTTTCGCTGTTGTCGATCTCTTTCATGTGTGTACCTCTCTCGTTGTGAATGAAAAAAGTGTTTGATAGGGGGTGCCGTCGGGGAAGTGGTCTACGTTCACGGGGCCGCAGCCTTGCAGGGCGGCCAGGATTTTGCGTTCAAGTGCAAAGTCTTTGTTTTTTGTAAAAAGGGCAACGGCCCAGGTAAGCGTTTTAATTCTCACGCGGCCCAGGTCGTCGCCGTCTTCCACTTCGTCCGCGCGGACAACGTGATAGGGAAGCGGCACAGGTGCGCCGTTCGCTGGCACAACCTTTTCCGCTTCCTGCCGGATCCCGGTTTCAGCAAGCCGGGCAAGTATGGTGCTTCTTTTCATTTGGTCGCTTCCTCGCACTCGGTAACGAATTCTTGCTGCCACTTTTCCGCCGGGCGGTCAATGTGCGGGTAGGCCGGGGCAGGGGCAGGGCCTTTGTGGCCATTCTGCAAAAGGTGTGTAAGCTGGTAATGGGCTTTGTTGTACACGGTGTACGTCTTCGCGCCGCGTGCGTTCGCGCCCGTCTGCTTGGAAGTCCAGTCTTTTGCGTATGCGCCCGTCCGCTTCGGGGCGGTGCCGCGCAGTTCCTTGGCAAGTCCCTTTGCGCACTTCTCGGCAGCTTCGTCCACGGCTTCGGCCACGCCGTTGGCGTATGTCCTTAGCGTCGCGGTAAGTGCCGCCGAAAAATCAAAATCGGCCACCGCCGCCCACCTCCGTGTCGTCGAAGTCGAGCAGAAGTTCCGGCTGCTCCAGGGTCAAGTCCGTACATTCGGGCAGCGTGTCCTTGATAATCTGCGTTTGCGCAATGCCGTACTGTTTGCCGTTGATAACGACAAAAGCGCCACGCTCCACCTGGTCGGCGCGCGGTATACGGATAAGGCGTTCAACCTTGTGGCCTGCCTGTTCCGCTTCGTAGTTCCGCCGGGTGCCGATAATGCGGTCTTGGAAGCGCATATTTTTGATTACCGGTACAGGCCGCTGTTTGTCGTCCAGCCGCCACACACTGCAAAGCCCGTCAAGAAAAGTTTCGAATTTGATTTTATTCTTTGCCACAGCCGAAGCCCTCCCGAAACCGAAGCATATTTAATTCGCCGCTGTATTCTTCGATGAAGTCGGCGCGTTTGCTATTCACAAAGTACCAGGCCGCCGTTATAAGCAGTTGACGAAGTTCCCCGCTTTCAAACGAAAGCCCTGGGCTTCCGGCAGTATCTCGCAGGTAGTCCAGGGCTTCTTCTATGGCGTTTTTTGTGTTGCGTTCGGTTTTTTCGTCAGGCTCCCACGTTATGTTCTGGCGGTTCAGGACAGCCTGGTACAGCTGGTCGCTTACCTGCGCTGCGGTCTCCGCTGTTTCGTTCATGGTAGGCCCTCCGCGTTATCAGCTTTCTGCTTTGGTGACGACAGGGGCGACAACCTGCACCAGCGTGGCGGGGTTGGTGTCAAGGGCGGAAATGTCCAGCAGGACGAAGGCGTAAGCGTCCAAGGGGCGGGCGTTGCCCTGCAACTTGGCTTTGTAGGCGCGCTCGTCCTCGAAAAAGCGCACGCTGTCGTCCTGCACGATGGTGCCGTCCTTGCCGGTTGCGCCCAGGCCCGCGAAGTAGCGGGACGCAATGCCCAGCACGGCCTTGCCGCTTTCCAGGGCTGCGGTCTGCATGGTCTCTGCGGGAATGGGCAGAATGTCGTGCGCCCAGGTGCCGTCGGGGCGGCGGAAGGAAGTGGCGGGCATAATCTTCTGCCAGTAGTCAAACGGGTTGCACAGGAAGATCAGGTCGCCGGGGTCGATGGCGCGGGCCTTGGTAGCGTCCACAGGGTCGCGGGCCAGCTTCGCCACGATGTTGCCCAGGGGCGCGGGGTCCAGCTTGTCCAGCTTGACGGCGGTCATACGCGGGTAAGCGCCGCCCACGACGCTGGCGGTGTCGGAAATATCGCGGGTCATGCCGATGGGCTTTCCGTTGCCGTCGCCGTCCACAATGGCGCTTTCCAGGGCCATTGCAATGCTTTCCGACAGGCTCTCGCGGACGTACTGGTCAAGGTACTGCGGCCCCAGATCAACAAGGTCCTGGCTGATACACATAAACACGGACAGCTTCAGCAGGGTCATGTTGAAGTCTTTCAGCGCGCCGGTCAGTTCCTTGCTGATTTTGTCGGTGATGTTGCCCCATGTCGCAGCGGAAGCGGGGGCGGCATTGACGACGAAGCGGGTCAGGTAGCTGGTGTTCACGAAGCTGATACGGTCCAACAGGGGGTGTTCCTTCTTGATGGTGCCGATAACGCCGTCGATCACAGTTTCGGGCATGGCAACCTTGAAGTTGGTAATGGCCATCTTGGGATCGCCCGACTTGACACACTTGCCCAGTTCGGTGTAATAGTTCATTTCCGCGCTGGTAAGCACATGAACGCCACGGGCGGCCATGATGGCAGTGTCCTGGTTGCGTTCGTCGGCTTCCTGCTGGGCCTGCTGCAGAACGGCTTCCTCGATGTCGCCGCAGAAGGTCGCCAGGGCCTCGGTCATTTTGGTTTCGTCGCCGGTCTGGAAGGCGGCGGCCAGCGTCGCAGCGTTCGCCTTCTTGGCGTTTGCGATAAGATCTTTGCTTCTCATTGTTGTTTTACTCCTTTGTCATGGATTCCAGCAGCATAAAAATTGCGCTGGTCTTTTTCCCTTCGGCGGCTTCCGCCGGGGAAGCGTGGGAAGGTTCCGCCGGGGGCGGCGGGGCGGTTTCGGGGGCTTTGGCGGCAGGCATGAAACTGGGCATTGCTTTTTCAAGCTGCATTTGCGGGGCGGCTTCCATCGCGGCGCGGTATTGCCGAATTGCTTCGTCAAGGTCTGCGTCCGTGTCGGCGTATTCGTCGGCTAGGCCGTACTCTATGCAGTCTTCGGCAGTCAGCCAGGTTTCCGCGTTCAGCAGTTCCGACAGTTTGCCGGCGGGCAGCTTGTCGCCCGCCTTGTTCATGTAGGATTGAATTGCCGCCAGGTTGATAACTTCCAGGTCGTCGGCAGCCTTGCGCAGCTGTGTTGCGTTGCCGTAGGCCGGACCGGCGGCGTTGTGTACCATCATGCAAGTATTGCGCGGCATGATAATTTTGTCCGCCGCCATAGCAATGACAGAAGCCGCAGAAGCGGCGTATCCGTCAATGTATGCCACTACAGTGGCGGGGCAGCGGCGCAGGGTGCTGTAAATTCCCAGCGCTTCCTTTACGCTTCCGCCCACACTGTTGATATACAGGTTCACGGTGTCGCCAGCCGCCGCGCCGTTCAGGTTATCAACGAAGTAGCGCTGGCTTGTCTTGCTTTCCACGGTGGTTTCCTCGCCGGTGTACCAGTTCCGCGTTTTTTGGTCGGGGGCGATAGTGTCCACCAGCCAAAAATTGAACGCCTTCCCAGTTGTTCCGGCCTGCATAACTGCTTCCATTCCGATTCTCATTTTTTTACTTCTCACCTCCTTTCGGTGCCGCAGCCTGCGGCTGTACTTTTTCCATGTTTTTGGTGCGGTTGTATTCGCTTGCCCACCTTTCGGGGATCGGGTCGTCTTCAAACTTTTCGCGCAGTTCGTTTACGCTATAAAGCGCGTCCTGCACCAGCTTGTCGGCCTGCGCCGCCGCGTCGAAAACGTCCACAAGGCGAATGTGCGTAGTGTCAACCATCATCTTCCAGCCGTTCAGCACGTCCTTGCCGTAGGCTTTTCGGTTGATTTCGGTTTCAATCAGCCGCAGCGGCGGCTTTACGCCGAAGGACAGCGTGCTGCGGATAGCTTCGTCAATGTTTGTGACTTCGCCGCGCAGCAGGCTGGGCGCGACGTGATAGACGTTGCAGGCGCGGTCTTGGGCCTGTTTGATAAGGCTGTCCAAGTCGCTTATTTCGTTTGCGCCCTTCTGCGTGGCTGCTCCGTCCTGCGGGACGTAGTGGAAGCCATCAAGCAGGGGAAGCACGGCGTTCTTGTTCTCGAAAAACGTTTTGAATCGCTCGTTCATCAGCTTGTCCAGATCGGTTTCAAACGTCTTTTTGCCACGGGCCTGGCCGGAAATTTCCAGTATACCGCTGCGCCCGCCCGACTTCTTGTACTTGTCCAGCGCTTCCTTCATTGCTTCGCTGTACAGGCCGCGCAGGTTCGCCAGCAGTGCGGCAGCGTCCTGGTTCGCCAGCCGGAAATAAAACACGTCCGGCTCCGTAAGCGTGTAGGAAAGCGTTAAATTGTTGCAGGTAACGCCGGTATACACGCACGGGCGGAAGGCGTACTCGGTTCGTGTGAAGCTGTCGGCCAGGTACAGCGCGCCGCCGCGCTCGAAAACCAGCGCTTCGTTGAAGCGCAGCAGACGGGCCACAAGCAGGCGCTTGAATTCCGCAGCGTTTTGGTTTTGGTTTGGCTCCACGTTGAAGCTGTACCAGTCTTCGCCCTTTTTGCGCTCTCCGGCCTGGTAGGTGCGCCACTCGCACAAGGAAGCTGCCGAAGCAATCAGGTCAATGGTCGAAAAAATAGCCAGTTCTTCGACATTCAACCGCTGCTCTGCGGTTGCACCTTGCAGGACGATGTTTCCCGAAGCGTCGCGCGGGGCCAGGTCCAGCAAACTGCTTACAAAGTTTGCAAATTTCAATATTTCACCCCCTTTCCGTTGGCTTAGTAGGTGTAAACGTCCGGCAGGTCGGCGGAAGAATAGTCCGCCGCCTGCATTTCGTCCTGCTTGATAACGGCAGCCACGAAGGCCGCAACCATTGCCATAAAGCCGTCCGTTTTCCGGCTCTTAGGCTCATACTTTCCAAACGATATATTGCCGCGCTTGTCGATAAGGCGGCAGGCGTTGTTCGTGTACCAGCGCATTAGCATACTGTCGCCCCAAACAATGCGTTGGCTTGTAAACGCGCTTGTAATGATGGGCGCAACCTGGGATTGTTCCGGCGTGTATGTTAGCTTTACGTTGCCGGTGCGCTTGTCGGTGCTGAATCCCGCCGAAGCGAAGGCTTTTGACAGCAGGGTATAGCGGTAATGGTCAATGCCGCCCAGCAACAAATTGTATTTTTCGCTTTGTTCTACTATCCAGTTGACCGGCGTTTCCGGGTCGATCTCTGGCGCGTCTACCATCGTTAATTCTCCCCGCGCTTCGGCTTCGGCAAGCGGAAACTGGATCCGCGAAAGTGTCTTGCTTTGTGCGCAAACCCATGTGTGCGTTATCCAGTAATAAGTTCCCTGGATTTCCCACAGCACGCCAGCGGCAACAAAGTCCTGTGTGCTGGCGTAGTCAACGCCCCAAACCGCCGGGTGCGTTTCCAGGCCGATTCCTTCCGGGATAGGTCGGGAAGCTGCAAGAATATTTTCCCAGCTGGTGACTTCGGCTTCCTTGTCGCCCTGCGGGCGGTTCATTCGTTTAGTTGCAAAAGCGCCGTGCCCTGCCGGGTCTTCCTTGTATTCCTCGAATTCAAGTTTGATTTCTTCCAGCAATTCGGTGCGTGCGGGGTCGTACAAAGACGGGTTTGCCTTGCCCCACATTTCCGGCTGCATAATTTCCGCGTCGCTGTCCAGACGGCATATAAAATAAAGCCAGCCGCTGTCCGGGGTGTTGCCTTCAAGGACTTTTTCAGCCCTGGCCGTGTACTTGTCCAGCGGGCCGTCGCGCACGTCGCCTTGCGTGGTTATGAACGTGCGGCGGGGAAGGCGTCGCTTGCCCAGGCCGCCCACCGCAACGTCGATTAGCTTAGAATTTTCGTAGGCGTGCAGTTCGTCAAAATCCACCTTGCCGGGCCGCCCGCCGTCTTTTGTCTTTGGGGCGCTGGTGTGGTATTTTATCCGGCTCATGGTTGCCTTGTTGACAATTTCTTCTTTCGTCCAGGTAAAGAATTTTTGAAAATAAGGCTTGTTCCCGTCCAGCAATTCGTATATGTCGTCGAAGGTCGCGCGGGCCTGGTCTTCCGCCGTGGCGAAAATGTCAATGTTGTAATGCTTTACCCCGTTTATGGGGGTGACAAGTGCAAAATCTTCATAGGCCAGGTAGCCGTTTTTTCCAGCGCCGCGTCCAACCTCAATAAACAGAATGGGCCAGCGCAGTGCGCCGCTTTCTGTGTAGGTGCAGTTATGCAGCGCAAAAACAAATTCTTCCCATGGCAAAAGTTTGTATTCAAAATATTTTTGCAGGCCCATATAACGTTCCAGCTGTTCGTCGTCAACGTGTATTTTCTCATTTTCAAACGCAGCCTTTACACGCTTGATAAGCAGCAGCTGTTCGCGGCACATCGGTATTTCGCCGCTTTCCACAATGTCAATATAGGCTTGTATTCTTGGATTCATCCCAGGTCGCCGCTTCCGTCGGTTTCTGGCGGCCTGCAAGTTGCCGTTGTCAGCCCCATTTCGCGCAAGATGTGAAGCATACGCTGGTTATACAGGGCGGCGGCCTTTATTGCGGGGTTTTCCTTGTCGTATTCTTTCCCGGCTGCGCTTACTGCGGTGACGGTCAAGCCCTGTTTTTTTACAGCGGCCTGCATTTTCCTCTCCATGCCGAAGAAAAAAATATAATCGTCCAAAAGTTCTTGATAGTGCAGAAGATCGGCTCCGCAGTCCTTCAGCTGTTTTTCCAGGCTTGCCCGGATTTCCTTTTCCTTCTTCGTCAATTTCTGCACCCTCTTTCCAAAAATGCGTGATTTTTTCGGCTTTTTGCAGCACCCCCTAAAAATTGCGGATATAAGGTACCCGCGCACGGGCGTATTTGTTGGCGGCCTTTTGCTGGCCCATTTTTTCCTCGCGCGCGCAACCTCGCGGCTTTGTCGGGGCTGTTCCTCGGTCTCCGCCCGCCGGGGGATTTTGATTTCACGGGGCGGGGGGTATGCTGTAAAATTACCAGCGTTCCGGCGTGGCAGGTGCGGCCCGCTTGTGGTGCCGCTCCCAGTGGCAGGAAGCGCACAGGCAAACAAGGTTGATGTTCCCGGCTTCGTCGTATTCGGACAGGGCCAGGTCTGGCCGTTCGCGCAGCGGCTTGACATGGTGTACAGTAACGCCGCGTTTATTCACCGCCGGCGCTTTGTGTGCGCAATCCCAGCAACGGCGGCGCTGATGTTTTAACACTTCCCGCCGCAGGCGTTTCCATTCGCGGCTTGTGTAGAAGCTGTGCAGGTTGCCGTTTGCAATCAACTGCAAAACCCATACAGCGGGCCACGAATCCGGGTTGTACTTCGCCATAGCGTTTCACTTTGTCCCGCCGGGGTTTTCGTTCCTCGTATATGCAGCGCGGCAGTGCGCAAAGGGGTGTTGCCGTTTTCCTGTCGCGCCATACGCAGGCGGCGCAGCGTTTTTCTTTCTCTTTCTGTTTTTTGGTGTTCTTCATGCAGCCCGCCTTCTTTCTTTTCTGAGTATAGAAAAAGCCAGGCTTTCCCGCCTGGCTTTTGCAGTTTGAATATATCACAAACCGAATGTAAACAAAAAGCAAGTAATGTAAAGTTTTGTAAACTTTTGACAAGCAAAAAGCCGCGTTTTCCGCACCGTTATGCGGGTTTTAACTTGTCAAAAATATTTTTTTCAAAGCCTCGCCGTGGGTCATCGTGGCCCATTGCCGTGACTTCCCGCAGGCTTCCGCAATCTGTTCCCAGTTCATGCCGTTTATATAGCGGCGGCGCAGGACTATGCGCTGGTCCGCTGTCGGTGCGGTTTTGATAACGGCCAGCACTTGGCGGCGCGCCTTGCTCATTGCGTTGGCAGCTGCTGTCAGTTCCCGGCGCGCGTCTTCCAGGGATTCAGCAGCAAGTTCAACCTTGCTTGTGCCTGTACCGCCTCCGTGCGGCATACCCGACAGAGAAGGGGAAGCGCCGGTGGCCGCTACCATAAGCCGTTCGGTTTCGTCCTTCCAGTAGCGCCATTCCTTGGACGCTTCAAGGTAGCTGTTCAGAATCTCTTTTTTCTTTGCGCTCTCCACCTGTTTGCCCCCCTGCGGCGATTACCCGCCCCCATTTGGTTTTCGGTTTGTAGCCCGTCTTGTTCCATAGCTTTGCCAGCGCGGCGGTTGCTCCGTCGAAGGCGGCAGCGGCCAGCCTGCCCAGTGCGCGAACAATCAGCCAGGCCGCCAGCAGGACGACGGCCAGCGCGGCCAGTGCGCCCGCCAGCCCTGCAAGCAGGCGCAGGGTGCAAACAAACCCTTGCACGAATAGCTGCTGCATTATGCTTCGCCCCCTTCGGCCTGGTCGGCCAGCGCCCGAAGCGCAGCGGCCAGTGCGCTGGTGAATTTGTCCGCAAGTTCCTGCTGTCCACCGTCGCGCATTTCGTCGGCCAGGTCCATAATTGCCGCCGCCTTTTGCTGTACGTCCTCAAACAGCAGGGCAAACTTCGCGCCCGCCGGGCTTTGCTGAATCCCCAATTTCTTTTGCAGGGCTTCGGCCTGTTCCTGGGCTTCTGCGGCGGCCTGCTGGGCCTTTTCCAGTTCGGCGCGGTCTCTTTCCTTCTGTGCCCGTTCGGCGGCCTTGCGGGCCTTGTCTGCGGCTTCTGCTTCACGCCTTATCGCGTAGACTTCCGCGTCCCGTTTGGCCTGGCGGATTTTCTCAGCGGCGGCCTTTTCAGCCTCCCGCCGGGCGGCCTGGAGTTGTTCTTCCTGTTTGGCTTCGGCTTCTTCCAGTGCCTTGCGGTGCTGTTCCCGCAGGGCTTCCAGGTCTGCCGCTGCTTTGGCTTCGGCTTCCGCGCGGGCCTGGTCGGCGGCCTTTTTCAATTCGGCTTCAACGTCAACTTCATGGGCTTCCGCTTCGGCGGCAGGCGGCGCGGACAGAAGGGAAAGCTGCTCGGCCATGTCGTTCTTTTCGTCAATCAGCTTTTGCAACTCGGTAACGGTGATATTTGCCAGGTCTCCGGCCACTTCTTCCCGGTCCTGCGGTCCCAGTTTTGCCAGCAGTGCCAGCTTCGTAACGCCCGCCGCCGCGTTTTCTTCAATAAGCTGCGCGGGTAGCTTCTCCACAACGCTGATGTAAGTATAAGCCTGGCGCTGGCGAATGTGGACGGCCTGCTCTGTGTAGTCTCCGAAGGTCTCAAAGCCCAGCGCCTTATATTTGCCGCTGTCGCGCATACGCTTTAGTTTGCGGCCCAGGTCAAGCAGGCTGCTGGCGGCAGCCTGGGCGGCGCTCACAATCTCATAATGCAGGCCGATGGCTTCTGCCTGTTCCGGCGTTTCGTTCCCTACAAGGGTAAGCTGCTTCATTTCGTCCATTGTCTGTTCCTCCTGTTATGCTGCTGCTGTCTTGGCATGGTTCGGGTTTACGGTCTTTTGCTTGTGGTCCAGCCATGGCTTGACGACTTGGCAAAGCCATGCCTGTTCAAACGCTTCCACTTCCGGGGTTCTTGCGCAGTTGTGCCGGCCACGGTTCTGCAAAACCTTACCCGTGGCCGTGTCCAGCTGCAACGTGAAATAGGATTCTCCTGGGCTTTCGGTGTGTCGGATAAAGAAAATGCTTTCGCCGCTGCAATGCGCCTTGCCATAGCCGCCGACGCAATGGCCCAGCGCTTTGCCTTCAAGGATCAGCTGTTCTTCGGATTCCGCCGGGGTGATAATAAGGCCCATGTATTCCCAGCGCAGTGCTTGCAGGCGCTTTGCCATTTTCTCGAATTTGCCGCGCAGGGCTGCGTCTTCCCTGTAACGGATTGCAGCCGTTGCCCTGGCCTGGGCTTCGGTTACGCTGTGCGGGAAGGCCACAACTTCGCTTTTAAGGTCAAGGCCCGCGCGTTCTGCGTCTTTCCAGTAGTCCACACAAAAGCCCACCGTGCCGCCTATGCTGTGAATTTTGCGGGCGCTCTCTTGTTGCTTCCGTATGTAGTTCCATACGCGCACCAGGCCGAAGCGCTGCACAGTCCAAAGGTTCTTGTACTTGTCCGCAAAGACCACCCCTTCACCGCCCAGCGTGTCGGCGTACTCCCTGGGCGCCCCGTTGCGCAGGCAGACGGCAACGGCGTGTTGCCGCACCCCAATGTCCCACGCTCTGCGGCCTTGGGCTTTGCTTGCGGCCTTGTATTCCGGTTTGCTCATGTACAAGGCTTCGTGCGGCTTCTTCGCCTTCCAGTTTACCCAGTCCAGACCGGTGACGGACAGGCCGCCGTTTTGGCTGGCGGTCAAGCCCACCAGCGCCGCGCACAGTGCCGGGCTGTTGCGGGCAATGTTTTCAATTTCCGGGTGCCGCATATATATCCGGGCATAGTGCAGAAGGTCAATGCCCTGCGCCTGTTCTTCCAGCAGTTCCAGCTTCGCGTTTTCCAGCGGTGTACCCTCGTACACGTCGGCAGGGTGTGGAAGGATTGCAGAAAAATTGCCGTCGGCAACCTGGAAGCGGCGCATTTCGTACCAGCAGCCCGTATAATACATGGTTGACATACTGGAATAGCCGCTGCGGTCCATTGCCGTGAATCGGTGCCAGTGCCCGCCGGGGTCGATAACATAGGCGTTGCGCTGCTCCACGATTGTGCTTTCCCAGTCGTACCCGGTTTCGTGAATTACGGCCCAGCAGATAAACATAACGCAGCCGCCCGCTTTGCGGATTTCCCATGGGTATGCCTTCTTTACGATGGGCCAGCGGTCAAGGCGCTTTTCGTGTGCCACCAGCGCCGCCGTGCCGCAGTTCTGGCAGTGTATTGTTTCGCCGTTGCGTCTCGGCCCTTCTTCGGTGTCAAAGTACGGGTATGCGCCGCCCTCGCCCGGCAATGCTATTGTTGTATGCCACGATTCACCGCAGGCCGTGCAGTTGCAGGCTGCATATTTTTCCCGTATTCCCGTTAAGGGGTCGGCCAGCTTTGTGGTTTTGTATCGAATCAGTTCTTGCGGGTGTACTTTCCCGTTGCGTTTCAGCCACTCCCACAGCGTTTCCGGGGCCATTCCCGGCATTTTCGGCAATGCTGCCAGTATGTCCATATTCGCGCCCCCTTATAGAAAATCTTCAAGGCGGATTGCCTTGCGGCGGTGTTCCGCCGGGGCCGCCTGTGTTTTGGCGGTGACAATTTCCAGTTTCGGGATTCCGTAAAATTCCCGGATAATGCGGTCAGCGTCCGCAGGGCCGCAGAAGCCCACATTTCCCGTGCGGTTCTTGCTGGCAAATTCCGCGATTTTCTTTTCGCAGTCTGCAATCCCCATGCCCGTGGTTCCCAGGTCTTCGGCAACGATCTGCGCGGCGGCAGGCTGTCCGTTCAGAATGTCGGCAAGCTGCTGGCCTACGCACCAGGCTGGCGTCCCTGCGCCGGCTTTCTTCTGCTGCGCTTCGATAAGGCTTAAAGCCTTCTGTAAATCATTCATTGCATTTCCTTCCTTCGTGTTTTATGTACTCGGTGAAAATCCAGCCATTTGGCCGGGCGTACTTCTCGATAAAAAGGCGGCGGCGGTACACATAGGACCCCTGCAAGGCGCGGATTGCTTCGTGCTTTACTTCGACAACTTCCACGGTGCCGTTTGTGTATTCGATTACAAAATCCGGCGTGTAGTGTGCAGCGGGCAGGCGCAGGCCGCAATAATCGCTTTTCGGCAGAAGTTCAAATTTCTTGTGCCGTTCCACGTTCGCCACGGTTCCGGCCAGTTCTTTGGGCCATATATATGCCCGGTAGTATTCTTCTTCCAGTGCGCTGCCACGATCAGACCCGCCGGGCCGAAGCGCCGGGCCGTCCCTGGCCTTCTGCTGCCTGTCCTTGGCAGCTGCCGCCCTGCGCCTGCGTTCCAATTCTTCGCGCACCTGCTTTTGTGCAGCAGGCCCCAGGCGTTCAATGTCGATTCCCACGGCACGGCCCCCTTCGTCGAAGTTTTAGGCTTATGTGCCAGCCCATGAATTCGTTATAGCTCGCGCTGGCTTCGTTCAAGTCCCAGCCGGGGTATTTTTTCGCCCAGAATTCCGGGTCGTACAGCCGCCCATCGGTGCAGATTTTTTGCACTTGGCGGCGCGTCCATTTCCCGTCCGCCGGGGGCGGTGTTATCGGGTTTTTGATTCCTCGGCTTCGGAAATATCGGTGCTTTCGCTTCGGGTATTTCAGCATATAGTTTGCCAGGGCTTCCAGGCTGTTCTTGTCCATTTGCAGGCGGTCCGTGTTCACGCGGCCCAGGCGCACACCCTTGCGGTGCCAGCAGCTTTCTATTTCGTCGCGGGTCAAATCGCACCGCAAAATTGTGTGAAAATGTGGGGCAACGGCTTTTTGCCCGGTGTCTGGGTTTTCCTCTGCCCACTCCATCACGGCCAGGCATTCCGGCTTCGGCAACCCCCGCGCCCTGCATTTCTCTTTTATGTGGCGGTAGAAGTTCCTAAAATCCGCCCACGCCTGTTCTTCGGTTTCCGGGCGATACTCTGGCGCATAGGTCTGCGTTGTGTGGGTGTCTTCCTCGGTGAAGTTGGTATTTACCAGCTGGCGGAACAGCCGCCGGGCGTTCTTGGCGTTTTGGTTCTGCTGCGCCTTCGACGATCTGCGCAAGTCGGCAGCCCTTGCCAGCTCCTGGTCCAGCGTTCGGCTTTGCTCTGTTCCGTTCATGGGGTAAATTTCGACTTCCTGGTAATTCGCGGCGTTCTTACTTGTGCCGCACAGGAAGCGGCGCTCACGTTGAAAAGATTTTGTGCCCATACTCTGCCTTTCTGCATTTCCCGGAAGGTTCTGCTTTCGGTAGGTGGATAGAATTTTCTTTTTTCTGGGTAGACAAACGAAAAGGGAACGCTTGCAAGGGACAACGCCGGGCGGCCTGTCTTAGCCTCTGCTTTCCGTGGCCTTGCTTGGCCGCCCTCTGTTTTCCCCTGCACCCCTTTCCCCGGCAGGAAATAACCGTCGCTATTTTACTACCCCATACAAGCCCTTCACGGCGGCCCTGGCCGCCCGCGAAGGTTTGACAACGTGCCGCAATTCCTTTATAATAAAGGTGTTATATTTTTACCTCGACACGTTGTAGGCCGCCCCTCTCCACAGGGGCGGCTTTCTTTATTGCCTTTTGCAGTCAAGTGCAAAGGGCGCTTTTTGTTTCCTCAAGCCATGCCAGCCCCTTTTCGTGGTAGCTGGCGCTTTGTTCGATAAGGATATACCGCCGCCCGGCTTTAAGGGCTGCCACGCCGGTGCTGCCGCTGCCCGCGAAAAAATCACAGACAACCGCGCCCGGTCTGGTGTGGGTTCTGATTGCCCGTTCCAGTAGGTCAACGGGCTTCTGTGTTGGGTGGATTGAATGCCCCCCCGTCGGTTCATTTGACAGCCAAACATTGCAGTGGTTCGCGTCAAGGTTGTGGACAAAGCGGGCATTGTCTGCCGCCTGTATCTGTTCGTCGTACTGCTGCACAAGCCGGGCCTGTTCTTCCAGCAGGCTGTCGAAGTCTCGGTATCCTTCCCAGTTGTCCAGTTCAAACTTCGCCACAATGTCCAGGTACGTTTCCCGCGTTGGCAAAAGCCATTGACTGCTTCCCCAACGGAAACAGTGGTCTGCTGCTTGTCCGCAAGCGTCGATTATCTGCTTTTTGGTTTTGCCGATGTACTTCTGCGCAGCGCGGAAATATTCACGCAGCGGGCCGAAGTTATTCATGTCCAGCTTTGCCAGCGCCAGCCCCGACTTGTTCCAGGCTGTGCCCGGTTCGCCCTTTACCAGTACAATGCAAAATTCTGTAATGTTAAACCAGCTTCGCAAAGTGTTCCCGGTTCCGGGGTTTGCCCATAGCTTCTTCCGAAAATTCGGCTTCACCCATACGGCCCAGGAATTGAAAATAAACTGTGTCCAGTTTTCCAACCAGCACAGCAGGCGGGCCACTTGTTGCAGGTCATTGTGCCAAAAGGCCAGCGTTCCGTTCGGCTTCAGAATTCTTTCTGCTTCCCAAAAGGCGCGGGCCATAAAGTCGTTATATTCCTGCTGATTCTCGAAGGTGTCCCACTCGGCCTTCTTGATGAAATATGGTGGGTCAATAAAAACCATGTCCACGGTTTCGGTTTGCACCCCTTCCAGCAGCTTGAAGCTGTCGCCCTGCAGAAAACTGTCGGGCCGTATCGCGCCGAAGTCGTACAGGTAGAAGGGAAGCGCTGCGGTGGCTTTCACAGTTTCACCCCCTGGGCCGCCGCGATTTCTGCCAAACCGTCGGCGTTTATGCTGTCCAGCCAGCGCCAGCTCTGCGGCGGGTAGTCCAGGTGCAGGGCTTCCAGCGGCACAGGCTCCGGCAGCCGCCGGGGGTTCTGCACCTTCAAGCCGTACAGCCAGCCGCCGTCGCGGTATTCTTCCAGCTGTTCGACGGACAGGCCGGACAGCTTCGCCATCGTTTCGTCGGCTGGATCTGCGGTTCCGATAAAGCCGGGACAGTCGAAGAAGCCGACAACAGCCCCCGCGCCGCCGTGGGCTTTGGTCTCATACATGACAACGCGCAGGGGATATTCTGCGCGTTTTTCTGTGTTGGGGTTGTAACTGGGCGCACATTTCCGAATTTCCAGCTTCTTTTCGCCGGACAGGATCGCCGCCGCCCAGTTCTTGCGGATACTCAACAAAATACAGTTATCCATTGCGCCGCCCTCACGATTCCCACCAGTACATTGCCGTCATGTCGGCCAGGTGCAGGAACAGGGCCAGCGCGTAACGCTCAAACGCCTTGCTCATTTCGTTGTAGCAATCGTGGTCACGGTATGCGCCCATGTGCCAGCGGATTGCTGCCGCTTCCTGGTCTGTCAGTTCCATGCCCAGACGTTGAAGCAGGAACAGGCTTTTTTCTCCGTGGCCCAGCGGCAGGCCGCTGTCGTCGTACTCATAGGCGGGCGCGTCCTGCCACTTGCCGTCTTGGCCGCGCTGGCGCTTTGTGGTTTGCCGATATGTGCCCACCTTGCAAATGTCGTGCAGCAGGGCGCAGGTTACGGCGCTGGCGTTCATGTTTTCGTCTTCAAGCTGGTGCTGCGCCAGCAGGCCCAGCACCTCGGCTGCAACGTTGACGCTATGGTAGCACAGCCCGCCGGGGAAGGCTCCGTGGCGTTTCGTGGACGCGGGCGACGTGAAAAAGCCCGCTTCTTCCAGATAGTGCAGCACGGCCTTGTCGCCCTTGCGGCCTTTAACGTATTCATTCCACAGGGCCATAAAGGCTTCCCGGTTCTTTTCCATTGCGGCAGCTTCCTGTTCCGCAAAGCTGGTGCTTGTTCCCATGTTCATGCTGCTACGCTCCCTTCTTGGCGGCGGCTTCACGTTTCAGCCGCCTGTTTTCATTCTGTAAACGCTGGATTTTCGATGCCATGCGCTCATATTGCTGGCCGTGCTTGCAGGCTCCGCATTTTCCACAGTTCGGGCAGTCAAACAAGGGGCAGTGTCGGCTTATTTTCATAAAAAACAACCCCCTTCCCGCTTAAAGGCTGTGCTGGTGTTCGTGCTTTTCGCTTCTGGTGACAATCACCGTGCCGTCCTTAACCTTGAATTTAGCCGTCACGTTTTCGGCCAGCTTAATGGCCGTGCCGCCTTTTATGTAGTCCTTGCGGACCATATCGGCAGTAGCTTCCAGCAGGCGCAGGGTGTCCGGCTCAAATTCAGCGAACAGCCCCGCAATGATTTCCCGTTCTTCCCGCTGGCGGCGGCAGGCTTTGCCGATTTCGCAGTCGCATTTGTCGGTTGCGTACTGGTCCGCTTCTTCCTGCGTCGGTGCCGCGAAGGGCAAAACGCGAAGCTGGCCGCAGAAGCAGCAGCTTCCTGTTTTGTAGGTCGGCGGCTCCCAGTAGGGGACAGGCGCGGGCAGCTGGCGGCAGTACCGCATAATTGTGGCCGCCGGGTGGAATTCTGCCCATTCCTTTTCATCGGCCTTGCGCTTGGCGTACAGGTCGAAGGCGCGGGCGTACAGGTCCGGGGCGTAGAGTTCCGGGCGGTATGCACTGCAAGCGGATCCTGTACAGCGGGCCGTATAAGCGGTATGCCCGCAGCGGCCCGCCTTCATCTTCCCGGCCATGCAGGGGCTGTCCATACGCAGGGCCGGGCGCTGCTGCTGCCATGCTTTTGCGCCTGCGCAGTCACACGCGCCGAGCGCCCATTCCATTGCTTCCTTTTCGCTGGTGAATCCGTTGTCCGGGCTTTTCACTTCCTTGCCGCAGCAGGGGCAGGGGACGAAGAAGCCGTCGGCAAAGTGTACCGCGTAGTCGGCGGCGGTTTCCGCCGGGGTGCGTTCGTTCTCGTTCATAGTCGGCCTTCTCTCTTGTATTTATCTGCCACAAAGCCCAGGGCCTTGTTTGACAGTAGCGAAAGTTCAAATTCTGCCCGGTCAATGTCGCCGGGCAGAAACAAGCGCCCGCGCGATTGCAACCAACTGTTGTAAAAGGGGCGCATTGCCGGGTGGTTGATGTTGATAAAATACCAAGGTATGTCTGTGCTGCGCTTGTCGGCGGCGGCGCGGCTTCTATCTTCCAGCACCAGAGGGGCAAGCCGCTTTATAAGGTCTGTGCGTTCATCTGCCATAGCCGTGCCGCCTTCCGTGCATTTTCCTGCGCAGGAAAGCAGCGGCGCAGCGGGTGCAGCGCTTGGCGTCCGCGCTGGCGGGGTAATTGCAGTTAAATGCAAGGCCCAACTGCTGCGCCAGGTAGTCGGGGCAGGCCCACAAGCCAAACGAAGCTGCCGCTGCCGTCTGTTCGTCCAGGTTGCGAATGCCCCGCAGCGCGTTGTCCGCGCAGCCCACAACGGCCACCCGCGTTTCCAGGTCAAGGCTTTGCAAATATTCAAGTACGGTCATTTGCGGGCCTTCTTCCTGTTTTCGCGCAGCTGCTTGTTGTGCCGGGCCTTCATTTCCTTAACGTCCTGTGCCGTCACGCCCGTGGGCCATTCTTCCGGCGGCATATTCCAGATATACCGGCGCTTGATGGGCGGCTGGTGGTCAAGCGGTATCGGCTCAATGAAGGCTTCCCGGCTCAATCCGGCTTGCAGCGCTTCCTTTTCGGTGGTTCTCATTGTTCCGTCCCTTCCATGTATGCAGCCGTTACCGCGTCAAGCTGGCGCTGTAAGTCTTCGGCTTCGGTCTGGTATTCGTCGGCGCGCTGGTTGGCTCCGTCAAGTTGGCATTGCAGGCGGTCAGCTTCGGCGCGGTAGTCCTGTGCGCGCTGTTCGGCGGCCTGGGCCGTCTGCCGGGCGCTGGTCTTTAACAGGTCGTAGGTTTTACGGGTTCGCAGGCCGTCCCATGCGTACCACGCCAGCGCGGCAAACATGACGGCCAGACAGGCCGCGCAGGTGCGGCGCAGGATCCTGTTTTCTCTTGCAAGCCGCCGGGCGGTCCGGTTCGGCTCGGCCATGGGTTCCGCCGGGGCGGGCAGTTCAAAGTGCAGGCAGATTGTTTCCATTTTTCGTTCCCCCTTAGTATAAAAACCAGACCCCTGCTGTAAGGCCGACAATTAGTGCAACTGCGCTGCATATTGCCCGCAGAATCCACAGCAGACCATAAAAGAAAAGTACGTCAATGGCTGCTATTGCCAGAATAGTAAGAAGTGTTCTGTAAGGTCGTTTCATGCTGTGAATTTCTCCCTTCGTTTTTCTGCCGGCTTATGCCGCAGCTTTCTTGCGTTCGCGTTCTATCAGCGCCGCAATACGCTGCCCTGTTTCGGTTTTCAGCCAGGCCGCCGTTTCTTCCGGCGTGGCCCACAGCTGGCCGCGACAGATTGCCGCGACAAGCGGGTCGGCCTGTTCTTTGTTCAGCGTTCGCATACTTTCAACCTCACGCGCTTTCAATGTCGAAAAGGTCGGCAACGCTGCACCCCAGCACTTCGGCCAGCTTCGGCAGCTTGTCGGCGCGTGGAAAAGCCGTTCCGGCTTCCCATTTGGCAACCGTGGACCTCTCGACCCCCATTTCGTCGGCAAGCTGTTTTTGCGTTTTCCCTTGTGCTTCCCGCAGTCTTTTAATGTCTTCCATTTTGTGTCCCTCTTATCGGTGTGAAGATACGTCACTTCTTGCTGTATATTATATGTGAAGCTACTTCACAAGTCAATACTTTTTGATAAAATAATGTGAAGAATTTGCACTTTCCTTGAAATGTGAAATATTTTCACATATAATATAAAAAAGGGCGGTGTTTCTATGGAAATGTTAAAACAGCTTCGGCAATCTCGAAAAATGACGCAACAGGACGTTGCCCAGTTTCTTGGCGTTGACCGTTCTACATACGTTAAATATGAACGTGGGACAAGTGACCCACCAACGGCCACCCTTGTTCGCCTTGCGGACTATTTTAATGTTTCTGTCGATTTCCTTCTCGGCCATGCGGCTGCGGTCTCCGTTTCTGGTCAGGCTGCTGCCGTGCAGCTAAATGCCGCCGACGCAGAATTGTTGCGCAAGTTCCACGCCCTTGACGATATGGCCCAGGCTCGTATTTTGAACAGCTTGGATTTTGAATACCAGGCTGCCACACGTCAAGAACGTGCAGAATCGTCTATTTCCCCGGCATAAAAAAATAAGCCCGCCGGGCGGCGGGTGTGTGGAGGTAAGTGTCATGGCTATTGAAATTGTTTTTTCTGCTGGTAAGGTTGAAATTCTCAACGGGCGAAAAACCGCGCGCCCGGGACGCGGCGCAAGCATTCTTGCGCTTCTATCTGATTATGTCAGCGTTGACGTTGAAACCACCGGCCTTTCTCCTGTGTACAACGAAATAATTGAAGTTTCCGCCATTCGCGTGCGCGGCGGCCAGATCGTTGACCGCTTTTCCTCTCTCATCTGCCCGTCCGATATGTCCCAGGTCGATGAATACATTACCGCATTGACCGGTATTTCTCCCGCAATGCTGGAAACTGCCCCTTCTGCGGAAAAGGTTTTCCCGGCCTTTTTGGATTTTGTCGGTTCCGATGTTCTTGTCGGGCACAATGTCGCTTTTGACGTGAATTTTATATATGACGCTTGCGGTTCCTGCGGGCTTCCGAAATTCGGAAATGATTATATAGACACTTGCCGCCTTTCCCGGCGCGTCTTCCCCGATCTTCCGAATCACAAACTTGCTACTGTTGCCAAAAAGTGCGGCATTTCCCAGGATTGCGCCCACCGTGCCGAAGCGGACGCGGAAACCGCTGCGCTGTGTTATGAATATATGATTCAGTACGCGCGCGACAACAATTTGGAAGATGTGCTGCAGCGCGCCCACAGCAAAAGAAATTTGCGCGCTTCGGATATTGTCGGAAACCCCGAAGCGCTTCGGACGGATAGCCCCCTGTATGGCCGCGTTGTGGTGTTCACCGGCGCGCTGGAAAAAATGACGCGCAAGGAAGCCATGCAGTTGGTTGCGGACCTCGGCGGAATCAATGCCGACAGCGTTACAAAGAAAACCAATTTCCTTGTTTTGGGAAATAATGACCTGTGTTCCTCAATCAAAGACGGCAAAAGTTCCAAACATAAAAAAGCCGAAAAGTATATTTTGGGCGGCGCAGACTTGTCTATTATCCCGGAAAATGTTTTTTATGATATGTTAGACGAATAAAGGGTGATTGTATGCGGGCTTTTATTTACTGCCGATTTTCCAGCCATAAGCAGCAAGAGCTTAGCATAGAAGGGCAGCGGGATATTTGCCAGGAATACGCCGACAAGCACAATATAACCGTAGTCGGCCAGTATGCAGACCGGGCGCGCAGCGGCAAGACGGAAAACCGCGCCGACTTCCGGCGGCTTATGCGCGACGCGGCCACGGGCGTGGTTGATTGTGTTCTTGTGTGGCGGTATGACCGCTTCTTCCGCAACCGTGCCGAAAGCGCCCTGTATCGCAAGCAGCTGGAAGCCGCCGGGGTGCATTTAATCAGCGTTACCGAATACATACCAGAAGGCAGTGCCGGCATAATCACGCAAGGCATGATTGAAACTGTTGCCGAATATTTCAGCGCAAAGCTGTCCGAAGATGTCAGCCGGGGCATGAATAAGGCCGCCCAGCATTGCCAGATCGTCGGGCGCGCGCCGCTTGGCTATCGGGCAGGCCCGAACAAACGCTGGCAAATAGACCCCGTGGGGGCCGAATTGGTGCGCCGGATTTTTGAATGGTACGCCAGCGGCAAGGCCATGGGCCAGCTTGCCGCCCAGCTGAACGAAGAAGGCCACCGCACAACAAACGGCACGCTTTACACCCGCAGCAGCTTCAATTCCATTTTGCGCAACGAAAAATATATCGGTGTGTACAGCTACGGCGGGGAAGTGCGAATAGAAGGCGGCTGCCCGCGTATTATTGAAGATGAATTATTTTTTACCGTGCAGCGGCGGCTTTCCACGAACAGGCACCGGCCCGGCGCGTACAAGGCCGAAGTGCCGTACCTGTTAAGCGGGAAGCTGTTCTGCGGCCTGTGCGGTGCGCCCATGACGGGCACGGCAGGCACCAGCCACACGGGGGCGCGGCATTATTACTACATTTGCAACAACCGCCGGGCGAAAACCTGCAAAAAGAAGAACGTGCGCTTGGATTTGATAGAGGAAGCCGTGCTGCAGTCTGCGCTTGATATTCTCACCGATGAAAATATAGCCTATATTTCCACCGAAGTGGAAAGACGGTGCGCCGAAAACAGCGACAGCGCCGCACTTCTCGCCAGCTTAAACGCCCAGCTGGAAGAAGTGCAGCGCCGACTAAAAAATATAGGCAATGCCATTGCACAGGGAATTATAACAGAAACCACGAAGGAATTACTGGAAGAAGCCGAAGCAGACCGCACGGCCCTGCGCCAGCAGATAGACCGCGCGAAGGTGCAGGCCGCGCTTGTCGTCAAGGCCGAAGCCGTGGCCTGCTGGCTTGACGGGTTCCGCCGGGGTGATAGGACGGATCCAGACTTCCGCCGCCAGGTGTTCGGGGCGTTGGTTCATTCCGTCTTTGTGTATGACGATTACCTGAAGATTATTTTTAATGTGGACAGCGCCGGGGCCGCCGTTGTTCCTTATGAAGCCGCCCAGGCCGCCACGCCTTCGGAAGCCCCGCCGGGTTCGTATTTGGACACGTTAGGGGCACCAAAAAAAGCCTTACGGAAACGTAAGGCTTTTTTCATAATGATTGCCGCTTTGTGTGAGTGCTTTCGTTTTGCCGTTGACTTCAACCCAAGTCAGCGGCTCTTTTTGTTTTGTAGGGGAGAAATTCATCCATCCTCCCGGGGATGCAACAACAGCCGCAAACGGCTCGGGAGGGTCATTCTTGTTGCCATGCACCGCGGCAATATGCTATACTAAAGAAAAAAGCAGAAGGGGAGGCACTGCGGATGACCCGCATTGCAATCGTAGAGGATGAGGCCGCCGTCCGGGAGCAGCTGGCGGGGTATGTGCAGCGCTACACGCGGCAGTATGGCACCCAGTTTGAGGTGACAATGTTCACCGACGGCGTCGAAATCCTGGAGGACTACCGCCCGGTCTACGACATAATTTTTCTTGACGTAGAGATGCAGCATCTGGACGGTATGGAGACTGCCCGCCGTATCCGCGAGCTGGACAGCGATGTGCTGCTGATTTTTATTACGAACATGGCGCAGTATGCCATCAAGGGGTACGCCGTCGGTGCGTTGGATTACGTGCTCAAGCCTGTGCCGTACTTTGCGTTCTCGCAGCAGCTGCAAAAGGCTGTGAACCAGCTGGCCAAGCGGACGCGGCATTATCTGGCTGTGCCGGTGGACGGAGGCATGCGCCGATTGGACGCTGCTACGATTTATTATATCGAGAGTGAGGGCCACCGCGTCCATTTTTACACCGAGGACGGCGACTTCTCCGCACCCGGCGCGCTGAAGGCGCTGGAGGAAAAGCTGACGGGCCGTCTGTTTGCGCGGTGTAACAGCGGCTATCTTGTGAATCTTGCGCAGGTGTCGGGCGTGCAGCAGAACACGGTGCAGGTCGGCCCGCATGAGCTGCAGATCAGCCGCCCCAAGCGCAGGGCGTTTCTGGCCGCGCTGGCGGACTACATCGGGGGTGAGGGCGCATGATGACGCTGCCGGACATCCCGCGGCTGTACACGGCGCTGGCAGAGGTTCTTGCCGTGCTGGTCTACGCGCAGGCCGCGCCGCCCCGCGCTGCAAAGCCTGTGACCTATGCTGCCACGGCGGGGTGGGCCGCGGTGCTGGGCGTGTTTTTGCAGCTTACCGGCAGTGTGCCGCTGGCGTGGTGGCTGCCCTGCATGGTCGCGGCCATCGCGTGGCTGTACCTGTATCTGTGGGGCACGCGGGAGATGAATTTACTGGAAGCCGGTTACAGCTGCGCCCGCGCGTTCATTCTGGCGGAGCTGGCCGCCAGCGTGGAGTGGCAGCTCCACTGCGTACTCTGGCCGCAGCAGCGGGCTACAGCACCGCTTTCGGTACTGCTGCTGGCGGCGGTCTACACGGCGGTCTACGGCTTTTTGTATTGGTTTGAGCGCCGCCACGCTACGCCCACGCGGCTTACCATTACCGCGGCGGCGACGCTGATGGCTGTCGTCATGGCGGTCACGGCGTTTGCGGTCAGCAATCTGAGCTTTATCTCCGACAACGGTGTCACGATGAGTGTGATGAGCATTTTCTACATCCGCACGCTGGTGGATATGGCGGGCGTGCTGATCCTGACGGTCCAGCACGAGCAGCTGCGCGAGGCCGCACTGCACAGCGAGCTGACGGCCATGGACAACGTCCTGCGCCGCCAGTATGAGCAGTACAGGCAGAGCAAGGAGAACATCCGCCTTATTAACCGCCGCTATCATGAGCTGAAAATGCAGATCGCGGCCATCCGTGCCGAGCGCGACCAGGCCAAGCAGGACGCCGCGCTGGCCGAGATGGAGAGCGGCATCCGTCAGTACGAGGCCGAGAACAAGACCGGCAACCCTGTGCTGGACACGCTGCTGACGGCGAAAACGCTCTACTGCCAGCAGCACGGCATCAATCTGACCTGTGTGGCGGACGGTACGCTGCTGCACTTTCTGACGACAGGGGAGATCTGCACGATTGTGGGCACGGTGCTGGACAACGCCACCGAGAGTGTGTTGACCGAGCCGGACCCCGAGAAGCGGCTGATCCGGGCCGCCATCTACGCGCAGAACGGCTTTGTGATGCTGCGGTTTGAGAACTACTGCGCTGACCCTGTGGAGCTTGGCCCCGACGGCCTGCCCGCCCGCAGCAGCCATGGCGGCTACGATTTAAAGAGTGTCCGCGCTGCCGCCGAGGCCCACGGCGGCACGCTGACCCTGCACTGGGAGAATGAGTGGTTCACGGTGCGGATTTTGCTGCCGCAGAAGTAGTAAGGATTGCGGCAGCGAGAAGCTACCTGCGGGTGGATATGGAATCCGCCCCTACAATGTAGGAATCGATGCTCGTCATCGACCCGGGAGCCTTGCGGCAGCTGCCATGCTCACCCCTGTAGAGGCGTCAACCTTCCCCCACAGGGGAAGGCTTTTTTGCTATGCCGCAATTTGCACAAAGAAGGCGCGGTTGTACTTGTACAAAATCACAACAAAATTTGCCCGGTCAAGCGGCAAAACTGCAAAGTATGCTTCAAAAACGGCAGCTTGTGCGAAAAATACGCCTATCGTGCCGCAATCTGCTATAATAGAATCGACGCAAAACATGGGCCCGCTTTTGACAGGTTTTATACTGTTTAAAGAGGAGAAAAACAAATGACAAAGCAACCCAAAGTCTGCAAGCCGCACCCCGTACTGCACGGGATCGGTTTGGTGCTGTCCGTGACCCTGTTGGTCGCGGTACTGGTCGGCACCTACGTTCTGTCCACGATGGCCACCATCATTGACAGCTTCATCGGCGCACCCAGCGGCCACTATTCCGACGCTGAAATTGCCGACACCAAGGTCAAGGCGGAAGCGCTGGCCGCAGATGTCGAGGCTGAGGGCACCGTCCTTGTCCAGAACAACGACAACACCCTGCCGCTGGCCGCTGATAACAAGAAGGTCAACATCTTTGGCTGGGCCTCCACTGCCTGGCTGGGCGGCGGTTCCGGCTCCGGCGGCGTGTCCAGCGTCAACACCGATTTGCTGGCCGCGCTGACTGCCTACGGCGTTGCGTACAACACCGAGCTGACCGATATGTACAAGGATTTCCAGGATGGCCGCGAGTACACCCGCACCCTGAGCGCCTGGCCCGAGCAGTCTGGCCGCCTGTATGAGCCTGACATCAACAACCAGACCTACTATACACAGTCGATGCTGGACAACGCCAAGAGCTTCTCTGATACGGCTGTTGTCGTGATCGGGCGTCTGGCAGGCGAGAGCAACGACGCCACCAAGCAGCAGTACAAGCGCACCGAGAAGGGCGGCGACATCGTTGTTGACGACACCCGCACGATGCTGGAGCTGACCACCGAGGAAGAGAATCTGCTGAACTACGTCGGCGCAAATTACGCCCATGTGGTTGTGCTCATCAACTCCACCAACGTCATGGAGCTGGGCCAGATCGAGACGATCCCCGGTATTGATGCCTGCCTGATTGCCGGTCTGTCCGGTTCCGAGGGCGCGACTGCCGTGCCCGAAGTGCTGTGGGGTGACCGCGAACCCAGCGGGCGTACCGCCGATACCTGGGCTTATGACCTGACCACCGCCGCCAGCTATGCGAACGCCGGTATGGAGGGCGTCGGCAAGTACAGCGACGCCGACGGCCTCTACCCGGCAGACGGCACGACGAACGGAAACCTTGACACACCCTACACCTATGAGCAGGTTTCCTATGTTGATTACGCCGAGGGCATCTACATCGGCTACAAGTGGTACGAGACCGCCGATGCAGAGGGCTACTGGGATGCCGAGCGCAACGAGCACGGCACCGGCTACGACGCCGTTGTGCAGTATCCCTTCGGCTACGGCCTGAGCTACACCAGCTTTGATTGGAAAGTCACGGATGCCGCCGCCAACGGCAGCGCCCTGACGAAGGACGGTAATGTGACCGTCAAGGTTACCGTCACGAACACCGGTGACCGCGCGGGCAAGGATGTTGTCCAGCTCTACTATACCGCTCCGTACACGGCAGGGGAAATTGAAAAATCCAGCGTTGAGCTGGGCGCGTTCGCCAAGACGAAGGAGCTGGCCCCAGGCGAGAGCGAGGAAGTCACCCTGACGGTCCCTGTTTCCGACATGGCCAGCTACGATGCCTACGACGCCAACCACAACGGCTTCACCGGCTATGAGCTGGATGCGGGTGACTACATCTTCACCGTGCGCCATGATGCCCACGATGTGGACGACGACGCCAACGCGACCATCACCTGCAGCCTGCCCGCAGGCGTGCAGTATGCCGAGGACACCGCCACCGGCAATGCCGTTTCCAACAAGTTTACCGGCAGCGACGCCGTTGACGGCGTGAGCCTCGACGGCAGTGATTCCGACCAGAACATCACCTACCTGACCCGCGCCGACTTTGCGGACACCTTCCCCAAGACGAACACCCCGACCCGTGCCATGACCGACAACGTCAAGGCACTGAACCTCTACACCGCGGACGATGCCAACGGCTGGATCAACGACGCTGATGAGGTTATTACCACCGGCGCCAAGAACGGCCTGAAGATCGAGGACAACGGCGAGACCACCGACCTCGGTTTCCGGCTCGGCTCTGACTTCGACGACCCCCGGTGGGATGCCCTGCTGGATCAGCTGACCGTTGACGAGATGGAAAACCTCTACATCAACGCCTACGGCGGCCTGGCCGAACTCAAGAGCGTCGGCAAGTCCAAGAGCAAGGACGCCGACGGCCCCGCCCAGATCGGCGGCTTCACCGGCATGGGTGCCGGCACGGGCTTTCCCAGCTCCAGCACGCTGGCCCAGACCTGGAACGCAGACCTTGCCCAGGAGGAGGGCCGCACCATCGGCACGCAGGCCCTCCAGAACAGCTACACCGGCTGGTATGCCCCCGCCACCAACATGCACCGCAGCCCCTTCAATGGCCGCAACTATGAGTATTATTCCGAGGACAGCCTGCTGTCCGGCGTCATCTGCGGCAACACTGTGACCGGCGCAAACCAGGCGGGCGTCTACACCTATGTCAAGCACTTTATCTGCAACGACGGCGAGAGCGGTATCTACCGCGATTCCGTCTATACCTGGATGACGGAGCAGACCCTGCGCGAAACCTACCTGCGCCCGTTCCAGATGCTCGTCGAGGATTACGACGCAGTCGGTCTCATGAGCAGCTACAACCGTATCGGCGCTGTCTGGGCAGGCGGCAGTGAGGCGCTGCTGACCGGCATCCTGCGCGGCGAGTGGGGCTTTGACGGCGCGGTCATCACCGACTACTGCGACCACCACAGCTACATGAACGGCGACCAGGCCCTGCGCGCAGGCGGCAGCCTGT
>ERZ857965.720-NODE-720-length-42448-cov-4.476234_pt1 | contig 42448 bp, 44 predicted proteins | sample MGYA00519758_ERZ857965 | MGnify/ENA primary metagenome ERZ857965 (study PRJEB31778, sample SAMEA3449381) | human gut metagenome | biome: human gut; feature: human-associated habitat; material: faeces | place: United Kingdom | collected 2010/2012 ... | reverse complement strand
CCGCGGGGTGCCCGCCCCGGCGTAAGACCCGGGCGGGCGTCGGGCAACGTTTTGTTTCTTTACCGCAACGCACACGACGTGGTTCAATGGCCCTGCGGCGAGAAAACGGCGCCGCGGCCCCACGGGGCCCTTCGCGAAGAAAGGAATCCGCATGGCCATCGGAGAGTCGCTAGCCCGCATGCGCCGTGAGCGCAACCTCACGCAGGAGGACGTGGCGCGCAGGCTCTACGTCACCCGCCAAGCCGTCTCTCGCTGGGAGAACGGCGAGACCTCGCCGAGCATCGACATGTGCAAGCTCATCGCCGCCACGTTCGACATGCCGCTCATGGAGCTGCTGGAGATGCCCGACAAAGACTACTGCCAAAGCTGCGGCATGCCGTTCTACCAGGAGGCCGACCACGGCAGCGAGGCAGGCGGCGGCCGTTCGCGCGACTTCTGCTCGATGTGCTACGAGAACGGCGCGTTCGTCCGCGAAATGGGCATCGAGCCGACGGAAAAACAGGAAGCGGACATGATGTCCATGTCCGGTACGATGGTCGTGGATTATTTCAGGAGCGAGTTCGGGGTCGATACCGATTTTGAGGCGCTCTGCGCCAGAGCCTGCGAGGCGATGGAGCCTGTTTACAGCGGCGGCGTGCCGCATAAGCCCGGCGCGGCGGCCTATTTGAAGCGCCTGCGCGCGCGGGGCGTGAAATGCGTCATCGCGACGGCGACACCCGCCCGATTGGCGATGATCGGCCTCAACTGCGCGAATCTGGTCAGCGATCTGGATTATATTTTCACCACCGACATGCTGCACCTCAACAAGAGCCAGAATGCGTTCTTTGAGCGCGTGAGCGAAATCATCGGCGTGCCGAAGGAAGACTGCGTCATGTTTGAGGATTCGCTGTATGCCATGCAGGGCGCGAGAAACGCGGGGCTCGGCGTGGTTGGTATCACGGATGCGACCAACGCGCGCGACCGCGCGGCCATCCGCGCCTGCTGCGACGCGGTGATTGATTCCTTTGACGAACTGCCGTGACCGGCGCATTTTTTCGCTGATTTTGCTTTGGGTCGCCCCATCCCCAGACCTCCCTCTTCGAGGGAGGGGGACCGCCCGCGGCGGTGGAAGGAGTCCGCAGACGATGATTCCCCCACGTTCCCCAAAGCCACATTCATCCTGTGAATTTGGCTTTTTCTTCATATGCTTCATATGCCCAAAGCATATGATGTTTTCCTTCAAAAACCATCAGGGGCCATTCCGGAGAATGTCGAGATCATCGGCCTGGGTTTACGGCGAATCAATCAGCCATTCCAGCGCGTTGATGCGGCGTATGCCCTCGTAATCGGCAGGAGGATCGTCGTCGAGCGTCAAAATCAGTTTGGGGTATGAATCCCGGATTTTTTGCAGCGGCCTCAATTCGCGCGCGAGCGTATGTTCATCCCGCACGGACGCGGCAACCTGCACATAGAGCGTTCCCGTCTGATTGACGGCGACAAAATCGACTTCCAACTCGTCGAGCTTTCCGATATACACGTCATATTCGCGGCGGAGCAGTTCAAGATAGATCACGTTTTCGAGGATGTGGCCGGTATCCGCATAGCGCCCGCCAAGCAGATAATACCGCAGGCCGATATCCACGGCATAATACTTTTCAAGCGTCTTGAGATGCTGCTTGCCGCGGATGTCATAGCGCCGCGCCTGATAGACGATGTAGCTGTCCACAAACGCCGACAGATATTTTTCAACCGTGCGCACGTCGAGCTTCCGCCCGTCGGAGCCCATCGTATCCGAAATTTTCTTGGTGGAAATCGGGCTGCCCGTGCTGCTGTACACGAACCGCAGAACGCTTTCCAACATCATCGGATCGGCGTTTTTCAGTCTCCCCACGACGTCCTTCAGCACGACCGTGTGATAGATGCCGCTCAGGTATTCCTCAATCGCCTTCCGGTCGCCGCCCAGCTCGGTGGCATAGGGAAAGCTCGTCTCCAGATAGCGGCGGTATGTGGCGCTCAGGCCGTCCCGGCTGCCCGTAAACGCCGCATATTCCGAAAAGGAGAGCGGCAGCATGTCAATAGTGACATAGCGCCCGGAAAGATGCGTCGCCAGCTCGCCGGACAGCATGTAGGCGTTCGAGCCGGTCAGGTAGAGATCCAGATTTTTGCGCAGAAAGAGGCTGTCGATCATCGGCGGAAAATCCCGGACATTCTGAATTTCATCCAGAAAGACATATGCCCGTTCGTTTCCCTCGCGCGACAAAATATAAGCGTGCAGCTTCATCGGGTCGCGCAGCTCGATGTTCGCGAAGTCCTCCAGATTGACGGCGATGATCTGCGAATCGGGAACGCCGTCAAGGCGAAGCTCCGCCTGAAACAGTTCCATCAGCGTCGATTTTCCGCAGCGCCGTATCCCCGTAATCACTTTGATCATCTGTTTGTCCTTCCAACGCCGGAGCGCTCGAAGGTATTGCGGTCGATCAATCATGCAAACCCTCCTCCCCTGCGCGCGCCGCGTCCGTCGGCTTCATCGCGCTTATTGAACCATTTTATCCAAAAACATTTGTAATATCAACACTTTTTGGATTCCGGTGCATATTTCACCCGTTTTTTTCTTATTCCCCCGCGTACCGTCTCTCCAGCTCCTGCCAGACGGCCGCAAAGAGCGCCGCGGCAAACGGCTGATCCGGAAAGGCGGCGACCTTCTCCCCCATGGCCGCGGCGGCGCGCAGCCAAATTGCCTCGCGCGCCTCCCCCGCCGCCGCGCGAAGCCGGTCGTCCGTCTCCAAATGGAAATCCCACGCGGCGCGGTACATGGCCTCGTAGCCCGAATCAAACGGCGTTTCGGCCTCGGGCACGGGCTCGAAGCCCTCCGGCACGGCGGCCGTCGGCCTCAGCGCGTCCAGCCGGGAAAAATCAATCTTCATCGTTCATCCGTCCCATCCGAAACCTGACATACAGCCCGATAAACGTCGCGTAATCGCCGATATCCACCTCGCTGTCGGAGAGCTTCGCCTTCTTCGCGCCGCAATATTCCCAGCCGTCCAGCACGCCGGCGCGCACGCAGCTGTCCAGCGCGGTTTCCAGCGGCGTTTTGATGCGGTTCTCCCAATGGCCGCGATCCGTCTTCTGCACCTCGTCGAAATCGGGGATGTCGCCGCATGCATCCAGCAGCGCCGAAACGGAAATGATGTCGGCGGTGCCGCGCTCGATGTTGCGGCGCACGGAGCTGTGATACGCCAGCTTGTAGCCGACGCGGTAGGCGCGCGGGCTGCGCTCGTCGATGCTCAGCAGCGCCTCGGGGTACTGCATCACATACGAGCAGAGCAGATACCGCGCGATGTCGTCGCTGAACTGAATGGAGATCATCCCGCGCTTGACGCCCTTGCGCTGGAGCAGGCGCACGTCCTGATAATCCGAGACGCGCCCCTTCTTTTCCGACCAGGAGAGCGACAGGCTGTAGAGCACGTCGAGCTGGTCGTTGATCTTGCCGCGCACGTCCTTCATCAGGTTTTTGATGCGCCGCTTTTCCTTTTCGGCCTCCTCCGGCGTGGCCGTCTCCCGCGCATCGACGGGATAGCCCAGCAGCCGCGCGTAGGAGATCAGCGGAATCTGCACCTCCGTCTCGATCCGCGCGGATTCCTCCGGGCGGTAGTGGTTGTTCTGCGTCAGGTAGAGCGCCGCGGTGGAGAGCAGCTTCTGCGCGCCGACCGTCAGGCCGATTTTCAGCCCGTCGTAGCCCTCAAAAAACGCGCGGAAGCCCTCGTCCTCGATGACCGCGTCGCCGGTAATCGGGTTGATGGCCATGTTCCGCGTCGCCGTCATCGCCAGACGGCTGGTCGCCTCGCCCTGCACCATGGGATAATACGGGTCGTGGCGGCTGAGCAGATCGACGCTGTATACGACCGGCTCGATGGTCTCCGGCGGCTCGACAATCAGGCCGGAGATGGCGCTGCGGATGGATTCCAGGTTTTCCGGTTCAAAAACCTGTTTCTTTTTCGGCATGTCGTCCTCCTCAGCGCAGCAGGCTGTCCAGCAGGCGGGTGTCGGCCATGGGGAACGTGTAGCCCCCTTCAAGAATCGCGCGCGCGTCGTCCAGCTTGTCGCGCGTCACGGCGATCTCGGCCAGATCGAACAGCCCCGCGCGGTGGCCGGATAGCTCGTCCAGCGTGAGCGCCTCCTCGTACATCACAAGCTCGTCGTCCGCGTCGATCACGTAGCCGAACGTGTCGATCTGATAGGTGTCGCTGAGCAGGGTCATCAGCACGTTGAACGCCGCAATCGTCGAAAGGTTCTGGCGGAGGATGTCCACGCCCTCCTTGAGCTGCTCGTCGGACAGGGAGAGCGTCTCCGCCACGGCCTGCCGCCGGGCGCTCAGGCGCTCGTCCTTCAGCTCGGAGGCGGCGATGACCTGCTGCGCCATATCCACAAAGAGCCCGCGCCAGATGAGCTGTAATACCTGCATGGCGTGGCTCTTGAGCTGCAGCGTCTCGCGGCGGCGGATCACCAGCCAGTTGGACAGGCGCAGATACAGCTCCGTCTCCCGTGGCTTCTCGGCGGAAGCCTGCCGAATCCGCGCTTCCAGATCCGCGCCCGAAAAGAGCGCCGTCTTCTCCTCGTCCCCCAGATACGCATAGCCGGTCATGGCGATCAGCCCCTGCCCGGTCTCCTGCACCGTCCAGCGCTTGCGCGCCGCCATCTTCCTGGGGTCAAAATAATTCGTCTTCTTGAGATCCATGGCGCTCTCCTTCACGCATCCGGGCGCAGGGTCTTCATCTGCCGGTAGACGTCCGCGTGCTTCCGGCGGTCCGCCTCGATCAGCCGGTTGACGTAGGCCGTCGCGCCGCCGCTCTCCAGTTTGCCCATCGTGCGGATGTAGTCCATGTTCTCCTCGGAAAAGGCCATCGTCATGCGCAGCGCCTTTTTGCCCCGCTTGCCCTGCGTGTCGGCGGCACGGTAGGCGCCGTCCGCCTTCGGCGCGCGATCTTCATATGCTTCATGTGCTTCGCATGCATCGTGTGTCTCAGGCATACGATGATCCCGTTTATCTTCATGTGCTTCATATGCCTCGTGTGCGTCAGGCATACGAGGCGCTTCATATGCTTCGTGTGCTTCATGTGTCTCAGGCACAGGATGTTCCCGCTTGACTTCGTGTGCTTCATAGGCTTCATGTGCCTGCTCCGCCGCCGTCACGCTGAACAGCCGCGCCACCGCGTCCGTCGCCCGGCCCTTTTTAATCGCCATGCTTCTCGTCCTCCTGCCTGAGATAGTCCGCGACAAACGCCGCGTAGTCCGCCGTCACCGCCGCCTTGGGGTGCGAATCGAACAGGCTTTCCTGCATCACCTGCGCCTCGCGCACGGCCACCGCCTCGCGGATCACCGTCGGATACAGATAGACGTTCAAATCCTTCGCCGTCTGCCCGATCACGTCGATCAATTCGCGCGTCAGGCTGGCGCGGTTGCCCCGCCGCGTGATCAGAATCCCCGCGACCGTTAGCCGCGGGTTGCAGTAGCGCCGCACGTTCTCCACCGTGTTAAAAAGCTGCTTGAGCCCCTGCAGCGAGAACACCTCGAGCCCCACCGGAATCACCATGTCGTCCGCCGCCGTCAGCGCGTTGAGCGTCAGCACGCCCAGCGCGGGCGGGCAGTCCACGATGATGTGGTCGTAGGACGCGGCGACCGCGTCGCACAGCCCGCGCAGCAGGTATTCGCGTCCCACGCGGGTGAACTCCATATCCGCCGCGGACAGGTCGAGTGACGACGCGACCAGATCCACGCCCTGCCGCGTCGCCTGAATCACATCCGCAGCCGCCGCGTCGCCCCGCAGCGCCTCGTACAGCCCGGCCAGCGTATCGTCCGCCCGCATCGAAAAGGACAGATTGCCCTGCGGGTCGCAGTCGATCGCCAGCACGCGCTTGCCCTGACGGGCGAGCCCCACCGCCAGCGCATGGGCCGTCGTCGTCTTCGCAACGCCGCCCTTTTGATTGATCAGTGCCGTTATCCGAGCCATAGCGCCCTCCCCCTCGCGCGCGTTTTCCGCGCCAAACTTCATGTGCTTCGTATGCTTCATGCGCTTCGTATGCCTGATATGCTTCATATACCTCATATTCTTCGCATGTCTCCCCGCCATTATACCAAGCGCGCCGCCCAGCGTCAAATCCCCGCCCGGATCGGGCGTTTTTCCCCCGATTGATCCGTTTAAAAAAAGGGGGGTAGTTGTTCCCGCACGGAATCGAGCCGCCACATGGGCAAACCGGCATTTTCGCCCGCGGAGGATTTTTTGAAAAAGGGGGGTAGTTGTTCCCGCAAAAGGGGGGTAGTTGTTCCCGCAAAAGGGGGGTAGTTGTTCCCGCAAAAAATTTTTTTTGGCCTTATGCCATCTAGGTTTTTTGGGGGTCATTTTTCTTAAAACTGTTAAAACGGTTAAAGGCGCACACGCTCACGCCTTTAGGGCGTGAGCCTATGCTAAAATAAAAAGGCCGCGGCGGGGCGCGGGGCGACGGGGGACGTTGGGGCTTTGCCCCAAACCCCACAAGGGAACTGAGTTCCCTTGACCTTCCGCTTCGCTTCGCGGCGGCTTAAAGCATTTTTTTCGTACAGTGCGCATGCGCACTGTACGTCAAATCACTTAAAACTGCGCGAAGCGAAGAAGGGGTCTGGGGACTGGTCCCCAGGCGGGTTTGGGCGGCAGCCCAAGAAAGAAAGGTCACTTATGAACGAGGCGATGGTCGAGGCGATTAACGAACGGGAACCCGCGTTTCTGACGCGGGACGGAAAGGGGAAGGGCTACGTCTGCCCGCAGTGCGGCAGCGGCAGCGGCCCCAAGGGCACGGGGCTGCACCGCGATCCCGGCGCGCCTACGCACTGGAAATGCTTTGCCTGCGGCGGCTATTTTGACGTGCTGGATCTCTACGGGCTGGCGTTCGGGCTGGAGACGTTTCCGGAGAAGCTCGCCGGGGCGGCGGCCTATTACGGGCTGACGGTGAGCGCGCCGCGCCGGATGGCCGAGCGCGCCGCCGCGCACCCGGCCGCGCCCGAGCCGGACTGCACCGCCTTCTTCAAGGCCGCGCAGGCGCGCCTTGCGCAGACGGATTATCCGCAGCGGCGCGGGCTGTCCGCTGCGACCTGCGCCCGGTTCCATCTGGGGTATGACCCCGCGTGGCGCAACCCCAAGGCGCCGGAGACCGTGCCGCCCTCGCCCCGGCTGATTATCCCGACCGGGCGCACCAGCTATCTGGCACGCGACGTGCGCGGCAAGGAAGAGCTCAGCGAGCAGGAGGCGCGATACACGAAGGTCAAGGTCGGCAAGACGCGCCTGTTCAACGCCGAGGCGCTCGACACGGCGGAAAAGCCCGTCTTCATCGTCGAGGGCGAAATCGACGCGATGAGCATCGTCGAGGCCGGCGGCGAGGCCGTTGGGCTGGGCAGCGCGTCAAACGTGCGCCTGCTGCTCGAGCGCCTCGCGGAAAAAAAGCCCGCGCAGCCGCTGATCCTCGCCCTTGACAACGACGAGCGCGGGCGGAAGGCCTCCTGCGAGCTGGAAGACGGCCTGCGCGCCGCGAGCCTGCCGTATTTCGTCTACAACCCGTGCGGCGACTGTAAGGACGCGAACGAAGCGCTGCAAATGGCCCCAGAATCGTTTCTAAGGCGGGTAGGAGACGGCGAACGCCTGCCCGAGATAGAAAGGCTTACCTACTTGCAGACGAGCGCACAGGGGCATTTACAGGCCTTTGTGGACGGCATCGCCGAAAGCGTCAACACGCCGTGCCTGCCCACGGGGTTTGACGCGCTGGATCGGGCGCTGGACGGCGGGCTGTACGAGGGGCTGTACATCGTCGGCGCGATTTCTTCGCTGGGCAAGACGACGCTGGTGACGCAGATCGGCGACCAGATCGCTTCCGGCGGGCAGGACGTGCTCGTCTTCTCGCTGGAGATGGCGCGCGCCGAGCTGATGGCCAAGTCGATTTCGCGCCACACGCTGACCCTCGCGCTGGCGCGCAAGTGGGGCACGGCCTGCGCCAAGACGGCCAGAGGCGTGACGGACGGCCGCCGCTACGCGCAGTACGGCGAGCGGGAGCGCGAGGTCATCCGCGACGCGGTGACGCGCTACGGGGAATACGCCGGGCATCTGTTCATCGCCGAGGGTGTGGGCGACATCGGCGTGACGGCCATCCGCGAGCGCATCGCCCACCACATCGACATGACCGGCAAAACCCCGCTGGTGATCGTGGACTATCTGCAAATCGTCGCGCCCTACAACGAGCGGGCGACGGACAAGCAGAACATGGACAAGGCGGTGCTGGAGCTCAAGCGCATCAGCCGCGATTTCAAGCTGCCCGTGATCGCCGTCTCCAGCCTGAACCGCATGAGCTACGGCCAGCGCATCAGCATGGAGGCGTTCAAGGAATCCGGCGCAATCGAGTATTCCAGCGACGTGCTGATCGGCTTGCAGCTTCGCGGCGCGGGCGAGGCGACCTTCGACCCGACGGAGGCGAAAAAGAAAAATCCCCGGCAGATTGAGGCCGTGATTTTGAAAAACCGGAACGGCCGCGTCGGGGAGAAGATCGAGTTTGAATATTACCCGATGTTCAATTATTTCACGGAGAAGGGTTGACGGGGCACAGGCTTTTTGATGGCTGCGTTTGAGGAAAAATGACGCAATAGTTCAAAAAAAGAGAAAAAAACATCATATGCCTGATGTGTGTCGGACATATGATGCATATGAAGCATATGAAGTTTGGAAAAGGTTTTTTCGAGAGGACGGCGGGCGCGAACGCCTTTCAACGCATGGGGTACGAACTCCTTCCACCGCCCGCGAACTCCTTCCACCGCCTGCGGGCGGTCCCCCTCCCTCGAAGAGGGAGGTCTTGGGGAGGGGGAATCGGGAGTTGGTGGAATGTCGGCAGAAATTGCAACTGTGAGATGCATTTGCAACGCTGGGTTGCATCATTGCAACGGTTGGATGCATTTGCAACCGTCGGTTGCATCGCCGTACTCTGTAGGGGCGCGCATCGCGCGCCCGTTTATCCCCGATGTTATAACAACCCTTCGAGAGGGCGCGCGAAGGGTTATAGGGGCGACCGCAAAGCCCCTATATGCAATCGACGGCAAGGCCGAAGGCCTTGACCGGCGAAACCCCAGACCTCCCTCCTCGAGGGAGGGGGACCGCCCGTGGGCGGTGGAAGGAGTAGACGCGCTCCGCTAGGCCTAGGGGATTAGGGGGAAATTTCGATTTTTCCCCCTTAAATCCCCTAGGAACCCCATAACCCCCACTGAAACGACCAGGGTTGCGACCCTGGACCCGGGGTTATATAAGAATCTTCGAGAGGGCGCGCGAAGGGTGATAGGGGCGACCGCAAAGCCCCTATATCCAATCGACAGCAAGGCCGGAGGCCTTGACCGTCGAATCCCCCAGACCTCCCTCCTCGAGGGAGGGGGACCGCCCGCAGGCGGTGGAAGGAGTTCCCGCCGGAAGGCGTCCAACCCCTTTTTCAAACCCAAGGATTGTAAAAAAACATCCGGTCTGTTATACTATAATGTCAGGAGTGGACTGCCAAGCGCCGTCCCTGCGCCTCATCCATCATCTGAAAGGACGTGGCAGCGTGAAAAAGCGCACCCCCTTATATTTGGCCATCCTCGGCGCGTTCGTCCTGATTTTTGTTGAAATCGCGCGATACAGCTATATCAACCGGGGCTTGATGCGTCAGGAAAACGTCTCCCATTTGCAGGCGAGCTACGCGCAGGTGGCGCGGACGTTCGCCCTGTTCGCGGAGCGAAACTGGAAGCTGCTGGACGAGTGGGACAGCGATCTGCCCAACCAGTTCTACAATCTCACGTCGGAAGAGGCGTGGTCGGTCATCAGGGACAAGGCGGCGCGCTGGCAGTACAGCGAGCTGTACATGTTCAACCAGAACGGCGAATACAGCAGCGTCAGCGGGCGGCACGGCATTTCGCCGCACAAGGAAAGCGTGTTCATGGCGATATACGACGAGAATCGGCCGGTTCTCACGTCGTATCCATCCACGGACGGCGCGCGAAAGGTCGTCTTTGCCAAGCCGATCCGAACGCCCGTGCTGATGGAGGGCTCGACATACACCGGGCTGGCCGTCACCTTTCGAAACGACGTGCTGGAAAAGACGATTTCCGTCTCGCTCTACGACGGGGCGAGCGACTGCTACATGGTGAAACGCGACGGCACGGTCGTGCTTTCGCTGGAATCGCAGACCGAGTTTGACGGGCTGCATGGCAACATCCTCGACTTTGTGGATAACGCGCTGGCCGTGAGCCGGAGCGAAAAGGCCGAGATGCGCGCGGATATCGCCGAGGGGAAGAGCGGCAGCCTCGTCGGGCGGCTGGACGGGGAAGAATACTACATCGTCTATCAGCCGTCCGGGATGGAGGACTGGTCCATCGTCGGCGTGGTGCGCGCCTCCGTCGTCGAGGCGGGCGCGCGGAAGATGCAGGCCGACACCATCTCGCTGGCGACGCTTATCGCCTCGCTGACGATGCTGGGCGTTTCGTGGCTGATTCTGGCCAACATGAAGGCTGAGGCTAAATCGCTGAAGATGGAACAGCAGATGCTCTCCCGGCAGAAGGAGGTTTCCGACCGGCTGTTCACCGGCATGGGGCGGATTGCGGATCGCTACGCCGTCTGCGACCTCGCGCGCGACCGATACGAGTATCGCGAAAACATGCTCTCCAAGCCGCTCTATCCCGAAACGGGGCGCTACCGCGATTTTATCGAGCTGATGAGCCGCCGGTATCTGGTGCTCGGCAAGGCGGAGGGGATGAAGATGGACCAGATCCTCGAGCCGGAGTATCTGCGCCGCGTGCTGCGCAAGGAAACGGACATCCTCAAATTCGAATACTGCATCCGGGAGAAAAACGTCTATGCGCTGCTGAACATCATTCCCATCGAGTTTGACGGAGACGGCCTGCTGACGCAGGTGATGATGATCGGGCAGGACGTCGGCCAGAAGGTCGAATTGGAGAATCTGGCGAACACGGACGGCCTGACCGGCCTGTACAACGAGCGGTATTTCAGCCGCATGCTCGCCAATCAGGAAAAGAAGAAGCTGCCGTTCGCGCTGTATTACCTCGATCTGGATTTCTTCAAGCCCATCAACGACACGTATGGCCACGACATGGGCGACAAGCTGCTCAAGGCCGTCGCCCAGCGCCTGCGAACCTGCATCCGCAGCCGCGACTGCGCGTTCCGCATCGGCGGGGACGAGTTCGCCGTCGTCTACCGCGCCGACCTGACCGAAACGCAGCGCAGGGAAAAACAGGCGCTTATCGTCGAAACGCTGACCCAACCCTACGAGATCGACGGCAAGCGCCTGCAAATCGGCGCGAGCTGCGGCTATGCCCACTATCCCGAAGACAGCGCGGCGGCGGCGGATATCCGCATCCTGGCCGACCAGCGCATGTATGCCGAAAAGGAACGAAACCACCAAAAAAGTGGGGGGGGGTCGATAAACGCAGGCATCTGGGGAAGGTGAACGACGCTCCGCTAGGCTGACTCATTCTGCCGCCGTCTGATAACTCCTTCCACCGTCTGCTTACTCCTTCCACCGCTGCGTTTACTCCTTCCACCGTCTGCGGACGGTCCCCCTCCCTCGAGGAGGGAGGTCTTTGGGGAGGGAAATTGCAACTGTGAGATGCATTTGCAACCGTCGGGTGCACCGCCGTACACCGTAGGGGCGCGCATTGCGCGCCCGTTTTTTATATTTGCCGCACCCGCTAATTTGAATGGTTATAACAACAACGTTTCGAGAGGGCGCGCGAAGGGTCATAGGGGCGACCGCAAAGCCCCTATATGCAATCAACGGCAAGGCCGAAGGCCTTGACCGGCGAAGCCCCTAGACCTCCCTCGAGGAGGGAGGTCTTAGGGAGCGGGGGAAAGATTGAACCAAATCCCCAATCATATGCCCGACATGCGCCGCGTGCGCCGAGCATATGATTTTTTTTGTTTCCGAAGAATTGGAGTGAGCAGGCCGAACTGGCCGAACGGCGGGTTTTCGGCACGAATGACCCGTCCGCGCCCCATCCGCAGACGGACAGATTGTAGTATAATCGGGGTGTGGGGGTTACGCGAAAAAAACGGTTAGTTTCCGGATTTTGCTAAAAAAATGTGAAACCGAAGTAAAAAAACCGTTTTGAATGTTATTTGGAGGATTCACAAATTCGAAATGCTATGCTATAATTGGAAAAAAGTGGCGGGGAAGAGGACAATGTGTCCCGAAAATGAATGTTACAGAAATGTGACGAAAACCCGGAAAGCGGGCGCGAAAACGTAAGATAACGACGCATCATGTGTAACTGAAAAAATGAACGCTTTTCGCCGGAAGCCGCGCGGATGTGCGCTTTTTCAAACGGAAAACAACATGTTCCGCCCTGCTCATCCCCATCAAACGCAGAAAAGGGACGGACGGAGGCCGCGCCGCCGGAGTACGCAAATGTGACGGGCGCGAAACAATTTCGTTTCCCCATGACGATAAAGCGCCGCCCGGAAAGGCGCGCGGAACGTTAGAAGATAGATACAAACCAATCTGAAGGAGGTTTTTCAAGATGAAAAACAGTTGGAACAAGGTTGTGGCGCTGATGCTCGCGGCGGCGCTGTGCGTCTCTTGCGGCGTGACCGGCTTTGCCGAGGACACGCAGACGGACGAGAACACCGAAATCGTCGAGGTGGTCGAGCAGCAGACTCAGGAAGAACCTCCGAAGGAGGAAGCGCCCGCGCCCGTGCAGGAGCCGGAGCCCGCGCCGAAGGAAGAGCCGAAGGCCGAGCCTGCGCCCGCGCCGGAACCCGTGAAGGAACCGGAACCCGCGCCCGCGCCGGAAGCGCCGAAGGCTGAAGAACCGAAGGCCGAGCCTGCGCCTGCGCCGGTGACGGAAGAGCCGAAGGCCGATGAAACCAAGAAGGAAGAAGAAACCAAGGCCGAAGAATCCGAGACCGAGGAACCGAAGGCCGAAGAATCCCAGACCGAAGAACCCAAGCCGGAGGAGAAGCCCGTCGAGCAGCCGACCGTCCCCGTCACCAAGGTTGAGCAGCCGGTCGAAGAAGCGCCCGCCGCCGACGAGGTGAAGAAGGAAAACATCACCGTGCACATCGAGTGGGAGGACGAGGACAACGCCCTCGGCCTGCGCCCGACGACCCTCGCCGTCACCCTCAGCGGCTCCGACGGCCAGACCTATTCCGCGAAGATCGCCGAAAAGGACGGCTGGCAGCACACCTTCGCCGATCTGACGACCCAGCGCGGCGCGGAAGTGATCTATTATTCCGTTGACGCGGACGACGCGGCCGATTACGACAAGGACGTTCGCGGCCTGACCGTGACCTACACCTGCACCGCGAAGCCCGCCGCGGACGAGCAGCCCGCCGTTGACGAGCAGCCCGCTGCTGACGAGCAGCCTGCCGCGGACGATGAATGGACCGTCCTGCACGCGGACGATGTGCTGCTGCGCACGGAGCCGTTCACCCTCTGCGAGGGCAGGACGGCGACGCTTGAGCTATACGGCTATCAGAACGGGGAGTATGACTGCGGCGTGAGCCGCATCCACCTTCTGTGGGACGACGGCAGAGAGGAGAATCTTCTGATCTCCGACCTCGGTGACGAGGTTTGGGGTGCGGACGGCTACACGAGCTGCTGGTCGCCCGAGAACTGCCTTGAGACCGGCGACTATAACTTCGACGGCTATCGCGACATCGGCTTACAGCTCGACAATCCCGCCTACAATGTGCCCTTCTATTACTGGTTCTACGACGCGCAGACAGACGGCTTCCGCCCCTACGGGAGGTGGGCCTTTGCGCTCGAGCCCGACGAGGAAAACGAGGTCTGCATCTGCCAGTGGCATGCCACGCCCGAGTATTACACCGACACCTACCGTCCCGATGGGGAAGGCGGGCTGTACCTCGCGCGGCGCGACACGGAGATTTACTACAGCGCGGACGGGGCAAAGAGCTTCACCGAGGTCTACACAGCCAATGAAAAGCCGCTCACCTACGCCGATCTCGACCGTGACAGCGAGGACGAGATCCTCGTCCTCACGACCTCGGAGCCGGATGAATTTGCAAAATGCCGCTACACGCTGGAGGCGAGGAAGTACAACGGTACGGTGCTCTTCACCAAGGAGGTCACCCCCTACTATACCGGTTGGGACACTTTCTTCCTCTGCTACGGAGAGGATGAAAACGGCGTGTGGGGCGCGGATGTGCTGTGCTATCAGACCCATGAGGACAGGGGCGTGGGCAGCTGCTCCTACGATTTGATCTCCTACGCCGGCGGGCGGGAGCGCTACCTTGACGGAAACACCATCACCTTTGTGCTCGAAGCGGACGGCACCGCGCCGGTTCCCGACATCGACCGTGCGACGCAGGCGGAATTTGTGCGCTTCCGCGAGGGGGTGGCGTCGCTGCTGGAGGGAAGTTCCTATCTGCTCTTTTGCAGCGGTCCTGCCGAGGACCCCGACACACAGCAGGCAGTTGAAAATATCCTTGCCGGGCTCGACGCGCTGGAGGCCCGTCTCTACTCCAATGCGGGCTGAGCGCGATGCGCGCGTCTGATGCTCGTCATTAGCTGCGCTTATCAAACTGTGCAAAACCATAAAAAGCGCCCGAAAACGGGCGCTTTTCTCTCTCTTTTTTTGGTCCCTCCGTCACCTTGTTTTTCTTGCGCAAATGCTCTATCATACGATACAATATCTACAATGGCAGCACAGCACGCACACTTATATTATACGACAGGAGGACGGTCCCATGGAACTGCTCAAGGAACGCATTCGCCGCGAAGGCAAGGTCCTGCCCGGCAACATCATCAAGGTCGACGGCTTTCTCAACCACCGCGTCGACACCAAACTGCTTGAGGCTCTGGCCGATGAGTTTGCGAAGTATTTTGACATCAGCAAGATCACCATGGTTTTAACAGCGGAGGCAAGCGGCATCGCTTTGGCCACGATCTGCGCTCAGAAATACGGTGTTCCCATGCTGTTCGCCAAGAAGGCGAAGAGCGATAACATCGAGGGCGGATTGTACCAGAGCGAGGTCTTTTCTTATACCTATAAAAAGAAGGTCACGCTGATCGTCAGCCATGAGTGGCTGCACGCGGACGACCACGTTCTCATCATCGACGACTTTATGGCCAAGGGCTACGCGATGCAGGGTCTCATCGACCTCGTCAACGCCGCGGGCGCGACACTCGAGGGCATCGGCGTCGCGGTCGAAAAGGGTTTCCAGGGCGGCGGCGACAAATTCCGTGCCTCCGGCGTACCGTACAAGGCCCTCGCCGTCATCGAGCAGGCAGACGAGAACGGCATTCTCTTCCGTGAGGACGACTGAGATGAAAAAGGTACTGGTATTGGATTTCGGCGGGCAGTACAATCTGCTCGTCGCGCGCCGCGTGCGTGAATGCGGCGTCTACTGCGAGATCAAGCCCTACACCATGTCGATGGACGACATCCGCGCCTTCGGCCCCGCCGCCATCATCTTCACCGGCGGCCCCGCGACGGTGTTTGAGCCGAACGCCCCCGCGCTCGACAACGCCATTTTCGAGCTGGGTCTGCCCATTCTCGGCATCTGCTACGGCCAGCAGCTGATGATCCATCAGCTCGGCGGCGCCTGCCGCAAAGCCGAGGTCCGTGAGTACGGCAAGGTGGAGCTGACGCACGACGGCACGAGCCTGCTGTTCGACGGCGTTGAGCCGACGAGCATCTGCTGGATGAGCCACGGCGTCGAGGTCGAGCGCCTTTCCCCTGGCTTCCGCGCCATCGCGCACACCGCGGGCTGCGCCTACGCCGCCATCGAGAACGCGGAAAAGAAGCTCTACGGCGTGCAGTTCCACCCCGAGGTGCTGCACACCGTCCACGGCACCGAAATTCTGAAAAACTTTCTCTATAATATCTGCGGCCTTTCCCCCGAGTGGAGCATGGCGAATTACGTCAGCGAAGCCATTGAGGAGGTCCGCGCCAAGGTCGGCAGCGGCAAGGTGCTGCTGGCGCTCTCCGGCGGCGTGGACAGCGCCGTGGCCGCCGCGCTCCTCTACCGCGCGGTCGGCGAACAACTCACCTGCATCTTTGTCGATCACGGTCTGCTGCGCAAGGACGAGGGCGATCAGGTCGAGCGCGCCATGCACGACTGCCTCGGCATGCGCATCGTGCGCGTGAACGCGCAGGAGCGTTTTCTCACCAAGCTTGCCGGCATCTCCGAGCCGGAGCGCAAGCGCAAGATCATCGGCGAGGAGTTCATCCGCGTCTTTGAGGCCGAGGCCAAAAAGCTCGGCCGCGTCGATTTTCTCGCGCAGGGCACCATCTACCCCGACGTGGTGGAATCCGGCGTCGGCGGCGAGAGCGTCGTCATCAAGAGCCACCACAACGTCGGTGGGCTTCCCGACCATGTGGATTTCAAGGAGATCATCGAACCCCTGCGCCGTCTCTTCAAGGACGAGGTGCGCCAGCTCGGCATTGAGCTCGGCCTGCCCGAAAGCCTCGTCTGGCGTCAGCCCTTCCCCGGCCCGGGCCTTGCCATCCGCGTCATCGGCGACATCACCGAGGAGAAGCTCGCCATCGTCCGCGAGGCGGACGCCATCTTCCGCGAGGAGGTCGCCAAGGCGGGCCTCGAGCGCAGCATCAACCAGTACTTCGCCGCGCTCACGAACCTGCGCTCGGTCGGCGTCATGGGCGACGAGCGCACCTATGACTACGCCATCGCGCTGCGCGCGGTAGAGACACAGGACTTCATGACCGCCGACTTTTCGCGTCTGCCGTGGGAGCTGCTCGACACCGTCTCCCGCCGCATCGTGAACGAGGTCAAGGGCGTCAACCGCATCCTCTACGACGTCACCTCCAAGCCCCCCGCCACGGTGGAGCTGGAATGACCGACCGTCCAATCAATTTAACGCTCTCTTCTCAAAGCCCCCGGCTGCGGTCGGGGGCTTTGCCTATATCCGCGTGATAATTTTATGATAATCATATATAATTTATCGTAAAACGATAAAAATATATTGACAAACGAATACTCGGCGGTTATACTGTCCTCATCAAGCATCTTGAGGAGGTCGGAAAAATGAAGTGGAACCGTTGGATCGTCAAGGCTGCCAAGATCATCACAAAATTTACAGAGCTCGGCTATTGGATGACGGCCGCTCTCATGCTCGCAGCCGGAATATACTCGTTTGCGGACCGCACATTTCTCGCGGACGCTCTGGCGGGATCGATCCGTACCGGCCGTTTGGAGCTCAGCGTCCTCGGCTTTGAGTTCAGCGTACCGACTGCGAACGGCATTGATATGCGGGCAATGCTTCTGTATTTTGCCGCAGCCGTCGTGCTTCCTTCCCTCATGGCGATGATCTTCCGCAATCTCTACCTTATCATCAAGCGGTCAGAGAGCAGCACGGTTTTTCAGGCGGATAATATCCGTATGCTCCGCGAGATCGGCATTTTCGCCATTTCCATTCCGCTCATGGGGCTTGCGCTGAGCACCGTGTGCCGCCTGATCCTCGGCACCGATACCGTCGAAACGAGCGTTCGGCTCTACGGCTTCTCCATGGGGCTCGTGATCCTCTGCCTGACGCAGTTCTTTGCGCGCGGCGTGGAGCTGGAACAAGATGTGGAAGGGCTTGTGTAAATGGGAAAGATCATTCTGAGACTGGACCGCATGATGGTCGAGCGAAAAATGTCGCTGAACGAGCTGGCAGAGCGCGTCGGCATCTCCAACGTGAATCTGTCCAAGATCAAGAACAACAAGGTGACGGCGATCCGCTTCTCCACGCTCGCGGCGATCTGTGAGGCGCTCAACTGCGATGCCGGCGATATTCTTGAATACCGGGAAGAGGACAAAGCCTGAATGAAAAATCGGAAAGCCGACGGCTCTCCGATTTTTCTCTTGACAATATCGATATTCGATAGTATACTCTCCTCAAGAATATCGAATATCGATAAAAGGAGACGGTACAATGGCCCGCGAAAAATTTCAGACGCTCACCGAGCAGATGTTTTACGTCCTCCTCTGCCTGCGGGAGGAATGCTGCGGCATGGACCTGATGGAGCGCATCCGCCTGCTCACGAGCGGCCGCGTGAGCGTCGGCCCCGGCACGCTCTACAATCTTTTGGAGCAGTTTGCCGCCGAGGGCTACATCGTCGAGACCAAATGCGAGGGCCGCCGCCGCAGCTACGTTCTCACCGAAAAAGGCGAGGAGCGGCTGCACGGCGAGATGGACCGTCTGACGGCGCAGATGAACGATTACCAGCGACTTTTGAAGGGAGGCGACAAGCCATGCGAACTGACCGATGGAACAAGAAGCGAGAACTGAACCTCTACGCCTTCTACGACCACACGGGACTCGAGCGGCACCTGGAGAAAATGGCCGCCAACGGCTGGATGCTTGAATCCGTCGGCACCTACGCCCTGCGCTACCGCCGCTGCGAGCCGAAAAAGCTCCGCTTCGCAGTGGTCTACTACCCCAAGACCGACAGCTTTTGTCCCGACGAACCAAACCACGAGAACCTGACCTTTTGGGACTACTGCGCCGGCGCGGGCTGGCAGATCGTCACGCAGCGCGACGACACGCACATTTTCTACAACGAGGACCTTGACGCCGTGCCCATCGAGACCGAGGCCGTCGTGCAGGTCAAAACGATGGAGCGCGCCAAGAAGGGCTATGTGCTCAGCAACACGATCACGGTCGCCTGCCTGCTGCCGTCGATGCTCTATCTTCAGGTGTCGCAGCTGCGGCGCGATCCGGTCGTCTTTCTCGCGGACGGCTACGACCTCACCATGATTCTGATGATCTTCGTCATAATCCTCCTCTTCGGCGTTGAGCTGCTCGGCTACCGGCTCTGGCTGCGCAAGGCGAAGCGCAACGCCCGCGAGCTGGGCATCTTCACCCCCACCCACTCGAGCCGCTGGCTGAGCTTCCTGCGCTCGATCTGGATCTTTGTCTTTTGGGCGCTCATGGTCATCCCCCTGCTTTTCCGCAGCGCCGGTCTGTGTATCGTTCTCGTCTCCGCCGGTGTTGTGCTCGTCCCCGTCGGCGGAGCCATGCTCGTCGGCAAGCAGGTGCGGAAAAGGAGCGTACCGCCGAAAAAACGCAGGCTCATCTTAGTGCTCACGGTTCTTTGCTCCGTCCTGTTATCCGTCATGCTGATGATCGGCGTCATGACCTACGGCATATCAAGCGGCTGGTTTGACAACGTACCGAAAAACGCGGAGGAATACACCTACACCGTCGGCGGCAGTCCGCAGGTCGGCTACCTCTACCATGACACGCTCCCGCTCTATGTGCAGGACCTGACCGATACCGACTATGCCCGCTACTCCTGCGAGGCCCTCGAGCGCGGAGACTCCGTCTTCGTCCGACAGGTCGAATACCGTCAGGAGCTCCCCTACGACGTGCGCTGGAGCGACGAGAATGACCCGCCGCTGCCGGAGCTGTTCTACACCGTCATCGACGTGAAGCTCGCCCCGCTCTTCGACTTCTGCCTCCAAAGCACGCTGCGCGCAGAAGAGCGCTACGGCAGCGAATACCGCGAGACCGATCCCGCGCCGTGGGGCGCCGACCGGGCGTGGCGGGAATGCGACGCCCATAGCGGCGAAAAATATGACACCTGGCTGCTCATCTACGGTCAGCGCATCGTGGAGTTCCATCCGCGCAGCTTCTCACCCGATGCCGCGCAAATGGCTGTGATCGGTGAAACACTCGGCAAATGATGAAAAAGCTGAGATGGCTCACGCCGTCTCAGCTTTTATTCACCTGTTCGGCTCCATGTCGCCGGCGAGCGTGTCGAGGTATTGGTAGTACGGCATCAGAAAGCGGAAGCCGTCGAGCACATTGTCCTTGAGCTGCGGCGTGAAAAGCACGCCCTCGGGGTTATCGTCATAGCCGATGGCAATGTTTTTGCGGTTGTACCACGGATTCAGCAGCTTGCCCGCGTCGCCCTTGGGCCGCTTGAATTCCTCGCCGGAGAGCACAAATTTTGACTTATTCAGCCGCCGCGCCAGCCTTTCGAGCGGTTTGGGGTCGTTGTCGATGCGCGCACGGAGCTTCGCCATCGTCGCCGCCCCCGCGTCCCAGTAGCCGCAGCCGTAGCTGTAGTAGTTCGGCGCAAGCTCAAAATAGAGCGCGGGCACGCTCTCAAAGCGCTCGTGCGGCCGCTCGATGGTGAACCACAGATGCTCCTTGTACGGCCCGCGTCCGTGCAGCCGCCGCGCGTCGCGGTAGATGCGACAGACGTGCAGCCGCCAGTCCTGCCTGGGATAGTCCTCCGCCAGCGCGGAAAAGACCTCCTTCCCCAGCTCGCGCATGGGAATGTCCACATAGTCCGTAAAATCCTGCTTGTGCGCCATGAACCAGCCCCGCTCGTTATTCAGGCTGATGCCCCAAAGGAAGTCGATGGCGTTCTGCGAAAAGCCCTGAAACATAGAAAAGACCTCTTTGCTTTTGTTTTCGTCAGTTTATCAGCTTTTCCGCGCTGCGTAAAGTGACAAATGCAACCACAAAGAAAAAACGCAGCCTAAGCTGCGCTTTCCCTTTCTACAACGAACGAGAGGAGGAAACTCTATTTCGCCCCTTTCATATCAAGCATTCTGCGCATTTTGTGTTTGCAACTGTGTTCACAGGCTTGGTCAAAAGCTCTTTTTCATCTTCTCCGCTGCAGCGGCGATCGCGTCACCGTAGACGTGCGTATAGATGTCCATTGTCGTGGACAGCTTCGCATGACCGAGCAGCTTCTGCGCCGTCTTGGGGTCAACTCCCGCCTCAAACAGCGCGGTTGCGTAGCCGTGCCGGATCTGATGCAGAGAGACCGTCACGCCGCTGGCGGCGCAGTACGCCTTGTAAAGCTTGCGGAAATCGCCGTCTGTCAGCAGCGAGCCGTCCGGCTCGGCAAACAGATACCCTTGCGGCAATTTTTTCGGCAGAAGCGCATCCAAGGCGGGCAAGAGCGGGACCTCTCGCACACCGGCGGCTGTCTTTGGCTCCTTGATCTTCGCGCCGTGGTCGTAATAGACGGACCGGCGGATATGCACGCGCATGGCTTTGCGGTCAATGTCGGCTCCGGTTAAGGCCTGCGCCTCGCCCCTGCGGCAGCCGGTGTAGTAGATCAGCGCCGGGAACAATCCAAAGGGCAAATTCGTGGATGCCTTGATCTTGGCGATCTGGTCTTTGTCGGGGGCCTCGCGCCGCGTCTGCGGGAGATTGCGCGGCACGCGGACGGCCTGTGCCGGATTGTAATTCGTTTTTCCCTGCAGCTCCGCCCAGCGCAGGATCTGGCGGATAACCTGCAGCTGCATGGCGACGGTCTTCCTCGCCCGCGCGGCGGCAAAGTCCCGAATAAATGCGTCGATCTCTTTGGCGGTGATACTGCCGACCTGCCGCGCCCCAAATTCCTCCACGGCTCGGCGCAACGCCGGCTTATAGTTTTTCACCGAGTTCGGCTCGAGCTTCGGCTCGGCTTCATCCCACCACTGCTCTGCGATCCTCGAGAAGGTCGTCTCCGCGTCGATCTCCGCTTGCAGCTGGGCTCGGTCAAACGCCTTGACCTTTTCCCATACTTCCTTGTCGGTTTTCCCGCGGAAGGCCTTGCGCTTGCCGTTGATGCGGAGGATCGTCTCATGCAGACCGTCCGGTCGGATGTAATAGCTGGGATATTTTGGCATTGCGCCGCCTCCTCTCTGTTAAATATTCCAGTAGCCAACCGGCGCGCGGTTGCGTTATAATTCCATCCGGCGCCAAATACACAAGGGTGCCCGAGGGAGCTAAAATGTACGACATCGCCTACATCCTCGCACTGTTTGAGTCCCTGCCCGCGCATGACCAGCACGAGATCCTCGAGCTGGCTGCACAGCTCGCAGCCGAATCCCAGCGCAGCGATCCGTAGACCTCCGCGCATTTTCCCTCTCCGAGTTCGCGCGAGCTCAGCAAAGGCCGCCGCCCTCATGGATGGCGGCCTTTTGCGTTGGAAAGAATTCCTTGCATTTTCGACACGGCTCTGCTATCCTATCTGTGGCGCTGCCAGTACAACGGTACAGGGTAGGCGGTTGGCTCCTCCATCCCGGAGGGGACTTCTTGCCCCTCCAAGAGAGGGGTGATGCGTATGCTTACATATTCAGAGCTGTTCGAGTTCTGTCTTGTGGTCATAGGGATCATTGGCCTGTGTTTTCAGGCAAAAAAGAAGTAACCGCCTCACGCTTCCCCAAGCAGGCGGTTACTCTTTGAGCAACTAACCGGGGAGCTGACCGTCTACCGGCAGCGCCCTTCGTTTGTACTCCAAGTATAGCCGCCAAATTTCAAGTTGTCAAGGTTTGCTTTGAACTTTTCTGCGGTGCTGGTGACGTTATAATCGATGCTATCGTTGATGGCCCTCCCTGTCACGGGGAGGGCTTTTCCCGTGCCCGAATCGGGCACTTTTTTTATTTTTATTTTTGCGCCGGAGCATATCGCCGACGACTCTGGTTTGCTCTGCCGGGTCGAGCTCCGCGAAGAGGTCGATGAAGGGCGCATAGCGCTCGTCGAGGACCTGCGTGGCGATCCGTAGACCTCCGCACATTTCCCCCTCTCCGAGTTCGCGCGAGCTCAGCAAAGACCGCCGCCCTCATGGGTGGCGGCCTTTTGTTATTCGTCAGCGTTTGCGATCAGCGTTATTGCCGCACCGTAGCTTTTCCCGTTTTCTCCGCCGAATACTTTCAGCGTAATCGCGTCGGTAAATTCAAGATCGTTAAAAACGGCGTCAAGGTTTTCCTTTGCAATGCAGCCTATTTGGTCGCCGTTGACTTTGACTGCCAGTGCGCGCTCGCCCTTGTAGTCAAACTCATCGAGAGACACTTCGCAATCTTCATAAGGCGGCTCACAATTTGCGATAGCGCCAAGAATTTCCTGCCGCGAGGTTCCGTCCTCGTTGTCAAATGATTCTCCGACTACGTCATAATGATGGCGGAATGACGTGACACTGCTGGCCTTAATCTTAGGCGCATGCTGGCGTTCAACTCGTTCACGTTCCGCTTTTGTCTTTTCAATTTCTTCGTCAAGTTCATCAAGGTGGGCCTGCGTTTTCTTCAGCCGTTCCTCGGCAGCCTGTTTTCGATGGAGTTCAGCCTGCTGTTCGCGTTCAGCCTCACGCTTGTCGTCAAAATGCCATTTGACGCACAGCCCCACATCAATCGCAATCGCCGCATATAGGAATATGACTGAGTTCATGCGCTCCTCCCCCGTGCCCGAATCGGGCACTTTTTTTATTTTTTATTTTTGCGCCGGAGCATATCGCCGACGACTTTGGTTTGCTCTGCCGGGTCGAGCTCCGCGAAGAGGTCGATGAAGGGCGCATAGCGCTCGTCGAGGACCTGCGTGGCCGTGCCGGTCTCCCCCAGCAGGTCGGAGACCGTGCAGCCGAGATATTGCGCGAGCTGCTGAGCTTTGCCAAGCGATGGAGATTGCCCTTTTTTCAGGTTTGTCAGAAAATCCTTGCCCGCACCGCTTTCTCGACAGGCTACGGTAGGTGGGACTCCCTTCTGCTTGCATCTTATCTCAACATTTCGCACAAAGATTTCGTTGTTCAATGGTATCACATCCTCTCTGCGTTGTTTGAAATTCACAAAAATCTAAAATTAACTCTAAACCTATTGACAATCTATAATTAACGATTTACTATTTACTCACGGTGAGCCGCGGCGCACCGGGTGAAAGGGGGTGGAAAGACATGGCACCAAACCCAGTTACGATCGCTAAGGTCATTCGGGTCATCGAGATCCGCGAAGTCCGCGGCGATGGGACGCACGATGACCCGGTCCGCGTGGCAACGTCCTATTGGTCGATGGACGGGAAGCAGCTCGCGGTGTACGATCCCGTCAAGCGGGATCAATGCAAAGAGCTTTCTCAAACGTCAACTCCGAGTCGATGAAGTTGATCATTGCACGGATAAAGGTTTTCATCGTCTTGACATCCAGATCTTCGTGCTTACGAACATAATGGGTCTCATCGTTGCCAATCCAAGTTGCGCGCTGAGCCAATGTTTGTATTCTGCCGTCTTCGATTCGTCGAAGACTTTGCCCGAGCGCTTCGGCTTTGATGGCTTCCTCATCAGCGGGGAATTTATGACAAAGGTAGTCTTTTACAAGATACTCCAATGCCTTGCGGTATCCGATGCCGCAAATTTGGGACAATCCTTCGGCCTCTGCCTGCTGAGCCTGTCCATAGGTTTCAACGAAGGTCAGCGACAGTCCAAGGATATCATCGCTGAAGGATTCACGGTTTGGCGTCATCGGAAAGAGTTCATATTCGCCCATATAGTCTGCTATGTGGCTACTCACCAGTCCAATCCTTTGACGAAATTTCCCAAGAAAAACCTTGCGGCACTTTGGACACAGAAACATAGCGTATAAATTGCAAAGCGTTGTTCCCTTGTCCGTGCTGTCCATCACATATTTTGAATTCAGAATAGTTGGTTTCAGAGCGTGATGGCATATCGGACATTCATCAAGCTCAGGGATTTCAAAGTCAACCTTATACACACCATTATCATCAAAAGCCGTAATGCGCACCATAATACCCCGCCCTTTCTACATTAACTCACAGTAAACCATATCACACCGAGAGAGAAAAAGCAAGGAGGTGTTCCCAATGAGGATCCGAGAATTACGAGAGCGCCGCGGTCTGACCGGCACGGAGCTGGCCCGCATGACCGGCGTGACGCTGCCCGCCGTGATCGGGTGGGAGAACGGCAGCAAGACGCCCACGACGGACAAGCTGCCGACCATCGCGGCCGTGCTGGAGTGCGAGGTCGGCGACCTCTACGACGACGAGACGCTTCGCGCCGCGAGCGAGGCGGCGAGGGCCGCGGTGGCGGCCAAGGGCGCGGCAGGCGCGAGAGCGCTCGCCGCAGGAAAGTGAGGAGGGATAGGCCATGCGAGAGCGCGAGGCGTTCCGCGATCAGCTGCAATCTTTGCGCGAGCAGTTTGCCGGGCAGGAGGTGCTGACGCTGGATCAGAGCAGTAAGCTCCTCGGTCTTGACCGCGCGGCGCTGCTCGGCGACAAGGATTTTCCGGCCAAGAAGGTCGGCAAGAAGTACATCATCCCCATCGTGCCGCTTGCGCGGTGGATGGCTACCTGGTGATTTGACATTACCACAAAGGAGGACGAAAGACAATGGCACCGCAATACCCGAATATGTACCAGAGGGCGCGCAAGGTGACCCTTTTGACGCAGGAGGAGGCGGCGGAGCGGCTGGGCATCTCGCCCGAAACGCTCAAGCGCTACGAGGGCGGACGGCTCACACCGCCGGACGAGACCGTGGCGCGGATGTGCGAGGTCTACGGCGTGAGCTGGCTGGCGCTGGAGCACGCGAAGGCGACCGACCGGCTCGGCATCCTGCCGGAGGTGGAGCCCAAGCCCCTGCCGATGGCGACCATCTCGCTGACGAACCGTTTGCGCGACGCAGCGGACCGGCTGGCCGGATTGCTCCGCATCGCCGATGACGGCGTGATCGACGACGCGGAGCGCCCGGAGTTCGACGACATCGTACAGGACCTGCGCGAGACCATCGCCGCGGCCTATCAGGTGATCTACGCGGACGCAAAAAAAGAACGCCCCGAGGCTGGCACCTCGAAGCGCTCCCGTCCCCAGAGCAGGAGCTCTGAAAACCATTGCAAGCACAGTATATCGCAAAAACAGACGAAAGTCAACACCTTCCGAGGGGAGGCGCGCGCATGACGGGACTGGACATCTTCCTGATCCTCGTCGGCGTCACGTCTCTCACGGAGCGGCTGATGAAGATCATCGTCTATTTGGATGGAGGAAAGTATGAGCGAGGGCGTAATAAAGTCCGGCCATCGTGAGCCGTTTACCGTCCTGTATAAGTCGGCGATCCGAGACACGCGCCTGAGCTTTGAAATGCTCGGATTCCTGACCTATATGCTGGACAAGCCTCCCGATTGGGAGTTCACCATCTCCGGCATGGCGAAGGAGCGCGGCATCGGCAAGGACACGGTGCGCCGCCTTGTGGGACGGCTTGAGGAGGTCGGTTATCTGATGCGCGAGCAATCGCATGACGGCAGCGGGCGCTTTTCCGCGAACACCTACGTTTTGCAGGAAAAGCCACCGTTGTCGGAAAACACCGACAACGGTGAAAGCCGTCGTCGGGAAACACCGTCAACGGAGTTTTCGACCCAAAGTAAGAACGTAGAGACTAAAGATTATATTATACCCCCCTATAGTCCCCCCACGGGGGACAGCGCGGAGCCGAGAAAACGGTGCAGCAAAACGACGCCGACATGGAAGCCGGAACGCTTTGAGGGCTTCTGGGCCTACTACCCACGCGGGGAGAACCGCATGGGCGCGGTGCGCGCCTGGGACAAGCTCAAGCCAGACGACGCGCTGATCGAGACCATCGGCCGAGCGCTGCAGGTACTCAAGGCCTCGCCCGCGTGGCGGGACGGCGTCGGCATCCCGTATGCCTCGACCTTCCTCAACGGATGCCGCTGGGAGGATGCCAAGGCCAAGCGCCCGGCGCAGAGCGCCAAGGCGCAGCCGGTGCGCCGCATCGAGCAGCCGCCGGATAGTCAGGACGGAGGGTGGACATGGGCCGAGTAGACGCGCAGCCGAGCGCCGGTTTGGAAGCCGAGCGCGCCGTGCTCGGCGCGATGCTGATCGACGAGAGCATCGTCAGTCAGGTGCTCGCCGAGGTGGACGAGCGGGACTTCACCAGCACAGCCAACCGGCTGATCTTCCAGGCGGCGCGCGAGGTGTTCCGCGAGGGCGGGCACGCCGACGCCATCACGATCAACGCGAAGCTCGGCTATGCCTCCGGCTCGCCGCAGCAGCAACAGCTCATCGACCTGATGGAGGTCACGCCCACGAGCGCGAGCTGGCGCGAATATGCGCAGCTTATGCGTGAGCAGGCGGCGCTGGGCCGCATCCGCGCCCTCTCGGCGCAGATCAACGGCGCGGCTACGCTCGACGACGTCCGTCCGCTGCTCTCGGAGCTGCAAGCGCAGATGACCTCGCGGCGCGGCGTGAAGGTGGTGCCGATGCTGGAGCTTTTGCAGGACTTTTCCACCCGCCACGCGAGCGGCGCAGCCGCGGACTATGTGGGCTTCGGGATGGACGTGCTTGACCACAACAGCTTCATCCGGCGCGGCGACGTGGTGGTGCTGGGCGGCTACCCGAGCGACGGAAAGACGGCCCTTGCCCTGATGATGGCCTATCACATGGCCAAGACGCTCAAGGTCGGCTTTTTCAGCCTCGAAACGTCCGCCGGCAAGATCGGCGACCGCATCGTGACGCAGGGCATGAAGATCGACTTCGACGCGATCAAGCGCAGCCGCCTGACCGATCGCGACTGGGGCACCTTCGCGGTCTGCTCGGAGGACGCGGCCAAGCGCCGGCTTGACGTGATCCAGGCGAGCGGCATGACCGCGGGCGACATCATGGCGGAGTCCATCACCTACGGCTACGACGTGATCTTTGTGGACTACGTCCAGCTGGTCGTCCCAGAAGGGAACCCGCGCGACCTGCGCAGCGAGCAGATGGCGACCGTCTCCCGCGCGCTGCACACCTTTGCCCAGAGCCGCGGCGTGCTGGTGGTGGAACTGGCGCAGCTCAGCCGCCCCGAGCGCGGGGCATGGCGCGCGCCGGATATGCACGACCTCAAGGAGACGGGCCAGTTCGAGCAGGACGCGGACCTGATCGTGATGATCTACCGGCCCGACCCCAAGCAGAACTACTCGCAGGAGAAATGCCGCGTCATCCAGATCGCCAAGAGCAAGGAGGGCCGGCGCGGCAAGGGCGTGTTTGCCTTTGACGGCAGGCACCAGACCTTCGCGCCCTACACCCGCGATGACGAGAAGGGCCGGAAGGAGAAAACGGACGGCGAAGCGCCCGGTCAGATGGCGCTTGAGGAAGTGCCAGAGGACAAGAACGCGCCGTTCTGAAAAAATCAAGAGAAAGAGAGAAACGATATGCCAAGAATCGGAGATACCCACGCCATTTTGGCGGACATCGGCGCGGCCATCGGCCCCGGACATCGGGAGCTCCCGCGGCTGCTGCCCGGCCGCATCGTGTACATCAACCGCGCGCACCGCTGGTTCCTCGTCGAAGCCGACCTCGGCGACGGCGTCAAGGTCCGCGAGGGCTTCAAATTTTGAGAGAGAAACAGGAGAACGACATGAAAACCATTGCGATCATGAACAACAAGGGCGGCGTCGGCAAGACCGTCACCGCCATCAACCTCGCAGAGATCCTCGTACATGACTACGGAAAGCGCGTGCTGCTGATCGACTGCGACGGACAATGCAATCTGACGAACTTTTACAAGCCGGGCTACGACCCCGACTCGGACAGCAACGTTGCAACGCTTTTGCTTGGCATGGCGGAGCCGCTCTGGAGCGATTCCGCCATCACGCTCTCGCCGTCGATGCTGCTTGTACCCGCATCCTCGGAGCTTTATGACATCGACTGCAACGCGCTGCACGAGGGTATGCGGCGCACGCGTGTTCTGTATGATTTCGTCCGCGCGGCAGAGGATGACAACGGCGCGGACTACTGCATCCTCGATTGTCCCCCTGGGTACACCGTGGCGAGTGTCAACGCGCTGTTTGCCTGTGACGAGGTGATTGTCCCCGCGAAGATCGACGGTTTTGTCTTTGACGGCCTCGAGAGCGTGCGCGCTCAGATCCGCAGCCTGCGTCGTGCGCGTCCCGACGTGCGGATTGCCGGTGTGCTCGTCACAATGCGGAACAGCAGCGAGGTCGTGCGCGAGGGCGAGACCTTGCTGCGCCAACGCGGGATCCCGGTCTTTGAGCAGGTCATTCGGCGCACGGATAAGGTCGTGGAGACCACGTTTGAGAAAAAACCGTTGATCGACTACTGCCCGCGGAGCGTGGCGACGCAGGACTACCGCCGCTGGGTGGCAGAATATCTCGGAGAGGAGCTTGGTCATGGCGAAGTTTGACATCACGAAATTTGCCGAGGCTCTGCCCGACCGCGCGGATTTGCCCGATTCGGGCATGACGCGCGAGATCCCGGTCGGTGACATCCTCGACAACCCGCGCAACTTCTACCCGCGCCCCGACAACAAGGCGCTCGTCGCGCTGATGGAGTCCATCCAGGCCAACGGATTGCTCGAGCCGCCGACCGTCGTGCCGGCGGAGGACGGCAAGTATCGCCTGATCTCTGGACACAGCCGCATGGCGGCGCTGCGGCTGCTCGCGGCGAATCGGGACGAGGCCGTCGCGAAGCAGTTCTCCACCGTGCTCTGCCGGGTGCTTCCCGCGATGACGGAGGAGCAGGAGCTGTGCGCGGTGATCGAGGCGAACCGTCAGCGCGTGAAGTCCAACGCGCTGCTCGCGCAGGAGGCGGAGAAGCTCAAGGAGAGCTACATCCGGCGCAAAAAGGCCGGCGAGGCGTTCCCGGTCGGGCTACGCGACTGGATCGCCAAGGAGATGCAGATCAACGCGACGAAGGTCGGCAATTTGCAGGTCATCAAAAAGGGCCTCAAGGTGCCGGGCATCATCGCCCGGTGGGAGAAGGGCGAGCTGCCCGAGGCCGCCGCGCTTGAGATCGCCCGCATGGACGACGAGACGCAGTACAGGCTGCTGGATTGGGTCATTGACCACTGTCGCACATGGTCGATCAACAACGTGCGCGAGTTTTCGACCTGCTGGACCTGCTGCAAGCATAAGTGCCCGGATACCGGCGGCTTCTGCCCGAACGCCGCGCGGATGTACGCTGACCGTTATCGCTACGGCGAGTGGCGCTGTGCCGGCTGCTGCCGCGAATGTCTTAACCGCGACACCTGCTCTACCGCCTGCCGCTTCGTGGTCGCCGAGCGGCCGCCGAAGGAGCCGGAGCCTGCCGTGCCCCGAAATCCGGCAGCAGACGACCCACGGCTCAAGAATATGACCCCGAAATTCTGCGAGCGCGTCAAGGCACTGCGCGAAGCGACCGGCTTGACGCGCAGGGAGTTTGCCGAGAGCATCGGCGAGTACCCCGGCACCTACAGCGCGTGGGAAAACAACAGCCTTGCCGGTGCGGGCTCGCTGCCCAAGCTGGCGCTGACGCTCGGCACGACGATGGACTACCTCTGCGGTCTGACGGACGATCCTGCGCCGAAGCCTCCCACCTTGTTCAGCGTGGACCTTTGCTCGCCGGTCTGGCAGCCGCTCGACGCGGCGCACTGGCCGGCCGAGGGCGCGCTGGTCGTGCTCAGCTACGAGACCGGCCTCGGCGGCAGCAGCTACCTTGTGGCCCGCTGCGCCGGCGGCGCGGATGATGAGTACCCGTTTATCTCGACAGACGCGGGGACCACGGTCGACGACATCGTCGAGTGCCGCTGCGACCGCTGGATGCCGCTTGCCGAGTGCAGGCGCGGAGGGGAGGGCGCATGAAAAACGCTTACGCAAAGGAGCAGGCGGAGCTGCGGCGGCAGCTGCTCAACTACGGGGCGCTGGTCGGGCAGCAGTTCAACGTGGACATGATGTGCCTTGCCCTCAACGAGGAAGGCTTTGGTCACGACCGGATTATGCGCATCATCCACCGCGCGGAGAAGCACGGCGAGTATTTTCACGAGTGCCTCGCCTACGGCGTGGAGAGCGACGCGCGGTTCGAGCAGCTCGACCAGCGGCTCCGGTACATCTGCCGCGACCACCCGGAGGACTTCGTGCCGCGTGAGGAGCGATACCCCAACGTCAAGGTGCCCGGCATGGGCAAAAAATTTAAAGCGGAACCGATAGGAGGATGAACATGAAAAACGAAGAGATCGTCAGGGCGCTGCGGTGCATTTCCACCGCAGGCGGAGAGAATGCCTGCGAGCATTGTCCGTACTGGAAGGAAGAGGAAGTCCCGGAAGAAGAACGGCCCATATACGGAGCCGACACGATGCATTCATGCGATGTCGACCGCGTTGGACTGGACGGCGCGGATTTGATCGAGCGCCTGACCGACCGCTGCGCTCGCTACGCCGAGGAGATCGCCGTGGCGCAGGAGCGGCAGAGATGGATCCCGGTGGAGGAGCGGCTGCCGGAAGATCGTAGCGATGTCCTCGTTGTCGCGTATTGGCACGAAAGATGGGGCGTCTATATGGGCTGGTGCGCTCCCAAAAGGGCGGAATGGAGTGTCCATATCGGCATTGGGGATAGAAACGATGTCGCAGTCACCTATTGGATGCCGCTGCCCGAAGGGCCGGAGGAGGAAAGGTAAATGAAAAGACTAACAACTAATTACCCAGACAACAACCTTGATGCCGCCCTGAATTTGTTTTACATCAAAGACTTTGAGACGTGGGTGCGTGGCGGAGGCGATGGCCCGGATTACCCGGACATCCGGCTCTACGATTTTATCCGCAAAGCCGCAAAGATTTTGCTGCCGGACTTGGACTTCCCAATGGATGATGATGGCGTAGACTATGCGATGGGTGAGCTTTTGTTGGACGGTCCTGATGAGCCGACAGGCTTGCTTGCCCTGCTTTATACCGCAGCATGGTCATACGCAGAACTGCGTGGCAGGCTCATGCAATACGAGGACACGGGCAAGACACCGGTGGAAGTGTCCACACTGGTTAAAGATTGGAACGACCTTTGCACTATCGTCAGAGAGTGCGGTGGCATTAGCCGAGTAAGGGTACTGGCCGAGGCCGACAAGGACGGTCGGCTGGTGGTGTCGCCGGAACCGCCGAAGGTGGAGAAATGATGGGGAATGTTAATTGCCTGCGTTGCCGCTTTAGGCATGAGGACAACGGGAACTGTACTGCGGTCGGCGGGTTTTGCACGGCTGTCACGGCGGCGCACTGCCCGCTGCTGCGGGAATATTTGGACACGGGGCTTGAACCGGAGGAAATTAACGATTTGGCGAGTGTGCGGGAAATATCGCCGGAAACAGAATACGCCATCAACAAGCACGCCGACAATATCATTGAGCGGCTTGACAAGCTGCTCCACCAGACGGACGACGATGCTCGCCTGCGCGAGTTGGCCGAGGCCGACAAGGAAGGCAGGCTCTTCCTCCTGCCGCTGGAGCCTGGGCGGTCGATGCTCTGCCAGGAGCATTTTGAACGACCGTGGGTTATGAAGAACGTGGCGCCCTGCGTCCAGTACCAGAGCAGCGTCGGTATCGTCTTTTACATGGGATACGACGTGTTCCGCGGCCTCGTGGAGCACGGAAAGATCACTCCCCTCTCGCCGGAGGGAGAAAAATCATTGGAGGCGATGGAAGATGACTGACATGGAACGCAAGACCTTCTGCGCGGCGCTCAGGCGCTACGGCGCGCAGGCGCAGATCACGATGGTCTTTGAGGAGATGGCCGAGCTGCAGGATGTGCTGTGCAAGTTCCTGCGCGGGCGCGTGGACGGCGACACGCTCGCCAACATCGCCGAAGAGATCGCCGACGTCGGGATCATGCTTGACCAGATGGCAATCGAGTTTGAGGTCGAGGACGCGGTGGCGGAGCAGCGGGCACACAAGGTCCAGCGGCTGCGGGAAAGGATGGAGAATGATGCCTGATTGTAAAGCGTGCGGGTCGTGGTTTGCGGCAGTAAATAAACGTGAGTCCCTATGCCCGATCTGCGAAAGGGCATTGGCACGGTTGGCTGGCTATGCTGCGCCGGTGGTGCATGGGTGCTTCGAGCCGTGTTTTGACGAGAACGGTAATTGGCGGCAGGGCTTTGCGAAATGCTCGAATTGCGGCAAGGAATACTACGCACAGGTAATCAACCATTTTGGTTACTGCCCCAACTGCGGGGCCAAGATGGACGGAGGTGCGGACAATGAGGCTTAGAGAAAAACTAATACACTATACAAATGATCTTGGCGACGTCGATTTGAAACAAGAAGCTATTGCAACCATCGAACATATCGCACAATACATAGACGAAGATGAACTATTGCATCATAGTCGGCCCCTTGCTCTCGCCTATCTTGCTCTAACAGAAGATGCTTCTGCGCCGGTGGTGCGGTGCAAAGACTGCAAATGGTTTGCGGACAACAATGGCGGAGAATGGTATGGATGCCAAATGTTCCAAGTCGTTCGGATCACGCCAGAGGACGCACCGAAGCCGGACGATTTTTGCAGCTACGGCGAACAAAAGGATGGAGGTGCCAGCAATGGCTGAATTTCGGAGACTAACCTACAAGACGCCGGACGGGGCGTGGGGCATCAAGGGCGTGAGCCTGCTCTCCTGCCCGGCGCGGCTCTACGGCGCGGCCGCGAAACTGTGCGACATGGAGAGCCTGTGCGAGGACGTGTACCGCGCCAAGGACGCCGAGCTGATGCTCGACGCGCTGCAGGAGCTGGTGGACCGCAACACCTGCGCCGTTATGCTGGAACTCATCCAGGGCGAGGGCGGCGTCATGGCGCTGGACCCCGACTATGTGCAGGCTGTGCGCAAGCTCTGCGATGAAAAAGATCTGGTGCTCATTGTGGACGAGGTGCAGACCGGCGTGGGCCGCACCGGCACCTTCCTGTGCTGCGAGCACTACAACCTCAAGCCGGATATCGTTACCCTGGCCAAGGGCCTGGGCGGCGGTTTGCCCATCGGTGCCGTGCTGCTGTGTGAGAAGGTGGCCGGCGGCATGGGCCCCGGCACCCACGGCTCTACCTTCGGCGGCAACCCGGTGGTCTGCGCCGGTGCCAACGTGGTGGTGGACCGCATGGACACCAGCTTCCTGGCCAACGTCAACGACCGCGCCGTGCAGCTGCGTGCCGGCATCGCCAAGCTGCCCCATGTCAAGAGCATTTCCGGCATCGGCCTGATGGTGGGCATCGAGTTCTACGATGTGACCGCCGCCGATGTGCTGGCCGCCTGCCGCGAAAAGGGCCTGCTGGTGCTTACCGCCAAGACCCGCCTGCGCCTGCTGCCCCCGCTCACCCTCACCGCCCACGATGTGGACATGGCACTGGAGGTCCTGGCCGAGGTGCTGGGTGCAATGGAGCCGACGGCTCCGAAGGAGCAGGCATGAAAAATCTGCTGAAAATGAGCGATCTGACCCCCGGCGAGCTGACCCACATCCTGGATGTGGCCGACCAGCTCAAGGCACAGCAGAAACTGGGCGGCACCGCCCCCCTGCTGGCCGGTAAAACGGTGGCCATGCTGTTCTCCAAGGCGTCCACCCGCACCCGCACCAGCTTTGAGGTGGGTGTGTACCAGCTGGGCGGCCTGGGCAATTACATGAACACGTCCGAGCTGCAGGCCGGCCGGGGCGAGCCCCTCAAGGACACCGCCCGGGTGCTGGGCCGCTACTACGACTGCGTGGTCTGGCGCACCTATCGCCAGCGGGATCTGGAAGAGTTTGCCGAGCTGGCCGGTGTGCCGGTGATCAACGGCCTGACCGACTATGCGCATCCCTGCCAGGTGCTGGCCGACCTGATGACCATCCGGGAGCGCCGCGGCACCCTGGCCGGGCGGAAGCTCTGCTTTGTGGGCGACGGCGGCAGCATGGCCAACAGCCTCATCGTGGGCGGCCTGCTGGCCGGGATGCAGGTCACCTGCGTCTGCCCGGAGGCTTACCGCCCCGCCGCCGACGTACTGATGCTTGCCCACAAGTACGGCAGCGCTTTCCACTTCACCTCCGACCCCGTCGAGGGCGTGCGGGACGCGGATGTGGTGGCCACTGCCGTGTGGAACACTGCCGCTCCCGGCACCGCCGAGAGCGAGCAGCGCCTGCGGGATTTTGTGGGCTTCCAGCTCACCGGCAAGCTGCTGGAAGCCGCCAAGCCCGACGCCATGGTGCTGCACTGCCTGCCCGCCCACCGGGGCGAGGAGATCTCCACCGCCGTGTTCGAGCAGCACGCCGACGAGATCTTCGACGAAGCCGAGAACCGCCTGCATGTGCAGAAAGCCGTGCTGGCCATTCTGCTGGCGGGCAAGTAAGATCTGCAAGGGTGCATCCGCCGCAGAGCAGATGCGCCTTTTTGTTTTTCAAAGATTGCGCAACCTGTCTGAAAAGAGAAGAAAATTCTTGTGCGCTTTGCTGCTTGACGGAAACCGGTAAAATTTGCTATACTGTCCACGGTCAATCATGTAAGGTTTGTTACTCTCCGGAGGCTTTCCCTTATCCGTTGCAGATAGGGGTGAACTTTCGGTTTTTTTATTGTTGCGGAAATGGAGGACTCAGGCAGATGAAGGTCATCAAGAACATCAACAACAATATCTCCCTGTGTCTGGACAGCCGCAATAATGAGGTGGTGGCCTTCGGCAAGGGCATCGGATTCACAAAGCCGCCCTACGATGTGCCGCTTTCCAAAATCGACCGCACCTTTTACGATGTGGACGAAGAACAGCTGGCGGTGCTCAAACGCATCCCGGAAGATGTGCTGGAAGCAGCGGCCGAGATCGTGGATCTGGCCAATGAGAAAATGGACAATCAGTTCCGGGAGAACGTGGTGTTCACCCTGGCGGACCACATTGACTTTGCCATCCAGCGCTACCGCAAGAACATCAACATCAAGCTGCCGCTGCTCTACGAGGTGCGGCAGCTCTACCCCGGAGAATCCGAGCTGGGCAGGCAGGCGCTGGACATCCTGAAAAAGCGCCTGAAAGTCTCTCTCCCGCGGGAAGAAGCCGCCGCCATCGCCCTGCATTTCGTCAATTACAAGGCGCAGGCGGATACGGCACCGGATATCGACTACGGTTCCCTTATCGAGCAAGCCACGGCCATCGTGGAGCGGGAACTGAATGTAACGGTGGACCGGGACGGCTTCAACTACTACCGATTTGTCACCCATATGCACTACATGATGAAGCGAACCCTGGATGACACCATGATCGACAGCCAGAACCGGGAACTCTTTGAATCCATGAAAAAAGAGTACCCTGATATCTATTCCTGTGCGGTAAAGGTGGCGGCCCTGATCGACCAGAAGCTGCAAAAGCACCTTTCCGAAGAAGAAATCTTATATCTGATCCTACACATCAATCGTTTGTGTGCTCGTGAGGATTGTGACCGATAAAGGCTGACCGCCTTTTGAGGGCTTTACCCCAGAGTGCCGCAGAAAATGCACCAGACTGCCCGGTGGGCACCGTGTGCGTGTTTTGTGGTGCGCTGGGGCTTTTTATTGGAACAGAGCCGCCCGGGAGCGCGCCCCGGCCGGGTTTGTGATAGAAAATGTGGAACCGTTTGTAAAATCATGGAGGAAACAGACATGGCAGAGAAGATCAATAAATACGAAGCCATTGCGCCGCAGATTCTGGAACTGGTCGGCGGCAAGGACAACATCCGCTCTTTTGCACACTGCATGACCCGGCTGCGCTTCAACGTGAAGGATAAGGGGCTTGTGGATGCCGACAAGATCGGCAAACTGCCCGGCTGCATGGGCACACAGTGGGCCGGTGATCAGCTGCAGGTCATCATCGGTCAGGCAGTGGATAAGGCCTATGATGCGATCTGTGCAGCAGGTGGTCTGCAGAAGGAAGCAGCTGTGGCCGAAGATCTGGACAGCGATAAGAAGAAAAAATTCAGTCTGACCACAGTATGTGAGGCCATCAGCGGTTGCATCGTCCCGCTGATCCCGCTGTTCATGGCATCCGGCCTGATCAAGGTGGTGCTGGTGATGGCAAACCTCATCGGTATCCTGCCCGCAGATTCCTCCACCTACACGGTGCTGGGTTATGCCGCCGATGCTGCGCTGTACTTCATGCCCATCCTCATCGGCTATACTGCCGCCAAAAAGTTCGGTGCAGACCCCAGCCTGGCCATGGGCCTGTGTGCGCTGCTGGTGTACCCCAATCTGATGACTGCTCTGGGCGGCGAGACCCCGGTGACGATCTTCGGCCTGCCGGTGTATAATGCTACCTATACCAATATGATGTTTCCCTCTATCATGGTCGTGTTCGTCATGAGCTATGTGGAGCGCTTCTTCAAAAAGTATGTGCCGGAGATCCTGCGCGTGATGCTGGTGCCGCTGGGTACCTTCCTTGTCATGCTGCCCCTGTCCCTGTGTCTGGTGGCACCGGCTGGCGTCTTCTTGGGCAATGGCATTACCTGGCTGGTGGAGACCATTTACAACAACATCGGCTTCCTGGGTGTCGGTGTGCTGTCCGGCCTGTATCCCCTGCTGATCCTCACCGGTATGCATTCCACTCTGGCTCCTGTCTGCATCTCCTACTTCACCAAGTTCCAGTATGATCCGCTGATCATCCCCGCCTGCTACATCGCAAACTTCGGTCAGGCTGCTGCCGCTGCTGCGGTCACCCTCAAGTCCAAGAACGCTGATGTCAAGGGCATTGCCGGTTCTTCTGCACTGACCGCTTTTCTGGCCGGCGTCACCGAGCCTGCTCTGTTCGGCGTCAACTTCCGTTACCGCAAGCCCCTGATCGCATCCGTGATCGGCGGTTTCGTGGGCGGCTGCTATGCCGGTCTGATGGGCTGCAAGCTGGTTGCCATGAGCGGCTTGGGCGTCTTTGCGCTGGCTGGCTTCTTGAGCAGCGATATCATGAACTTTGTCAACTACGTCATCGCTGTGGTCATCGCCATGGTCGTTACGTTTGCCATCACCTTCGTCACATTCAAGGACGAGGCCTGATTTTTACCGGATAAGAAGGGAATTGGAAGAATATGAGTTTTCCTGCAAATTTTCTGTGGGGCGGCGCTACCGCAGCCAACCAGTTTGAAGGCGGCTGGAACGAGGGCGGCCGCGGTGCCAGTGTGGCTGACCACATGACCAACGGCACCAACACCACGCCCCGCCAGATCACCCGCGAACTGAAAGATGACCTGTATTACCCCAACCACAAGGCCAGTGATTTCTATCACCACTATAAGGAAGATATCGCCCTGATGAAAGAGATGGGCTATAAGGTCTACCGGATGTCCATCAGCTGGAGCCGCATCTTCCCCACCGGCACTGAGCAGCAGCCCAATGAAGAGGGTCTGGCTTTTTATGATGCGGTGTTTGATGAACTGCACGCTGCCGGGATCGAACCGCTTGTCACCATCAGCCACTATGAAAATCCGTTTTATCTGACCGAGCACTTCAATGGCTGGGTGGATCGCCGCCTGATCGATTATTACCTGCATTACTGCGAGACGATTTTCAATCGCTACAAGGGCAAGGTGCATTACTGGCTCACCTTCAACGAGATCAATGCCGGAATGTATCCCTTTGGCATCTACTCCGGGCTGGGCATCCTGAACGAGGGCACCACCAACATGAACGATCAGGTGGATATCCCGCAGCAGCGCTATCAGGCCCTGCATCACCAGTTTGTGGCCAGCGCAAAGGCAGTGCAGCTGGGCCACAGCATCGACCCGGAAAATAAGATCGGCTGCATGGTGGCCATCACTCCTAACTATGCCTACTCTGCCAACCCGGAGGATCAGATCAAGAACCAACATTCCTGGCAGTACTGCAACCACTACTGCGGTGACGTGCAGGTGCGCGGTGCATATCCGGCCTTTGCAAAGCGCATCTGGGCCGAGAACAATGTGGAGATCAAAATGGAGCCCGGCGATGCCGAGACCCTGCGCAATGGCACGGTGGATTTCTTCTCCTTCTCCTACTACATGAGCGGCTGTGTGTCCACAGATGAGAACCTGCTGCGCACCAACGGCAACCTGTTTGGTGGAGTCAAGAATCCGTACCTGAAAGCTAGCGACTGGGGCTGGCAGATCGACCCGGTGGGTCTGCGCTACACTCTGAACGAGCTGTACAACCGCTACCAGATCCCCCTGATGGTGGTGGAGAACGGTCTGGGTGCGTTCGATAAACAGGAAGCAGACGGCTCCATCCATGATCCCTACCGCATCGATTATCTGCGGGCACATATCCAGCAGATGAAAAAGGCAGTAGAAGAGGACGGTGTGGATCTGATGGGTTATACCCCCTGGGGCTGCATCGACCTCGTCAGCGCTTCCACCGGCGAGATGGCAAAGCGCTACGGCTTTATCTATGTAGACGCCGATGACCATGGCAACGGCACCTTCAAACGCTATAAAAAGGACAGCTTTGCATGGTATAAAAAAGTCATCGCCTCCAACGGTGAAGAACTGTAACTCCTAAAAAATGAGGGCTGTTGCAAAAATAGCTCTCTGAAAAATATGCACAAAACCCGGAACCTTTTCAGGGCCAAAACGGCTCAAAAAGGGTTCCGGGTTTTGGTTTTTGCACGATTTCTTTGTGTAAGTTGCTATCGCGTTCTTGTTTTGCAACGGCCCCGTTCTGCTTTGTTTTACACCCGCGCCGCACCCTTTTCCAAAATGCGGTCGAACCGGGCAAAGAAGGTGATGGTAGTAATGGTGGCCGCCAGAATGTCGCTGACCGGCTCCGCCAGAAATACGCCGAACACCGGGTCTGCCACGAGATGCGGCAGAATAAAGATGAGCGGGATCAGCAGGATGATCTTGCGCAGGCAGGCCAGCAGCAGGCTCACCTTCGCCTGCCCCAGCGCCATAAAGCTCTGCTGGCAGGCGATCTGGAAGCCCATGGCGAAGATGCCCGCCATGTAAATGCGCATGGCCCAGGTGGTGTAGGAAATGAGTGCGGAATCGGAGGTGAAGATGCCTGCCACGGCCCCGGGCACCAGCATCATGGCCAGCCAGAACAGGCAGGTGTATGCGCCGCACAGGGTCAGCTGGAACCGGAAAGCCTCCTTTACGCGGGGTTTTTTGCCGGCCCCGAAGTTGAAGCTCATCACCGGCTGGCCGCCCTGACACACGCCCTGAATGGGCAGTGTGCACAGCTGGGAGGCGCTGGTGATCACGGTCATGGCACCCACAGCCACATCGCCGCCGTAGCGGGCCAGACTGGAGCTGAAGCTGATGGAGAGCAGACTCTCGGTGGAAAGCATCACAAAGGTGGAGATGCCCAGTGCCAGCACCGGCAGGATGACCTGCTTTTCCGGGCGCAGATAGTCCTTGCGCAGGCGCAGGATCGTCTTTTTGCCGGTGAGGAATTGCAGGATCCACGCCGCGCCCACAGCCTGACTGAGCACGGTGGCAATGGCCGCACCCTGCACGCCCAGCCCGAACCCGAAGATGAGGATGGGGTCCAGAATGATGTTGATCACGGCACCGATCACGGTGGTGAGCATGCTGGTCTTGGCAAAGCCTTGGGTGGTGATGAAGGGATTCATGCCCAGCACCAGCAGCACGAACACCGAGCCGAGAATGTAGAGGCGGCTGTAGCTCAACGCATACGGCAGGGTGGCGTCACTGGCACCGAACAGCCGCAGCAGCGCGGGTGCACCCGCATAAAAGCCGATGGTCAGCACCACTGCAAAGAGCATCAGCACCGTAAAGCTGTTGGAGATGATCTTTTCGGCCTGCTGCCGGTCCCCCTGCCCCAGTGCAATGGCGGTGCGCGGTGCGCCGCCCGCACCCACCAGCATGGCGAACGCGTTCAGCAGCATGAGGATGGGGGTGAACAGTCCCACGCCGGTGAGCGCGGCTGCGCCGATGCCCTCAATGTGCCCGATGTAAATGCGGTCTACGATGTTGTACAGCAGGTTCACCACCTGCGCCACCACGGCGGGGATCATCAGCTGCAGCATCAGCTTTTTCACGCTGCCGGACCCCATGTCCTGTTTTGCCTGTGCCATGGAACAAAAACTCCTTTTGCTTCAAATTTGAACTATATCCTCTATATTATACTCAAAAACCGCAAAAAAGCCAGCCCTTTTTTGCAAAAACCTCTGCACCTCGCAAAAAATACCCCCAAAAAGGCCCGGCCTGCGCTGCAGACCGGGCCCGGCACCGGGGAGAAAAGTGTTGACGGAAGGAGACTTTTTTGCTATACTATATAAGGTTTATTCTGGACCGGGGCTGCCTCCCAAGGCAGGACAAAGCCCCTACACAGTCCGGAATTTCCGGCAAAAACATAACGTGGAGTAGTACTCAAGTGGTCGAAGAGGCGTGACTCGAAATCTCGTAGGCCCTGCAAGGGGCGCCAGGGTTCAAATCCCTGCTACTCCGCCAAGGTCACAGTTTCTCACGGAACTGTGACTTTTTATTTTACCGAAACAGCTGGATCAAATGTATAGGACCACCTTTCAGAGGCAAGCCCTCCGGCAGGGCTTTTGGGCACTGGGTCTCGGGGATCGTACCGGGTGAATTGCAAGGCTACCTCGAAACAAGCGATTCCGGCTGTTAGAAAAAGCTCCTTGGAAGCGAAGGCTTTCAGGGAGCTTTTTTGCTGCCGGGAGAGCACCCGGGCGGTTTTGCCAGTCAGACACGTTCCAATAGGCTTGTCAGGGTGGAGGCAAAGGCTTCATCCTGCGCCTTTGTCCGCTTTGGGCTCCCCTTGGGGTGCTTTCCGGCACGGAGGAGCTTTTTGTTTTCATAACGCCGCAGCATGAGAGCGTCTATGTTGTCGGCGGTGTATTCCAAACCGTTCTGATTCAGCACCCGGGCGCACTTGGCAAGGCACATACTCGCCAGCCCGTAGTCCTGCGTCACAACCACATCTCCCGGTTTTACCCGGTTGACGAGAGCAAAGTCTACGCTGTCAGAACCTTTATCGAACACCAACGTCTGCGCACCTTCCCGCTCGATTTGGTGAGCGGTGTCGCACAGGATGATGACTGGAACACTGAATTGCTTTGCAATCTGCAATGTCAGGTCCACCACCGGGCAGCCATCTGCATCGATCAAAATGGTCATGCGTGTTCCTCCATCATCCACCGAAATGCTCTTGCGGTACGCAAATCGGCGTCTTTGAAATGCCCGCCGCTGTTCCATTCAAGGGTGCAGTCTGCACCGCGCGCTATAAGCTGACTGTGCAGAGTGCGGATATTATCCCCCACCACAGCCATGACAGCGTTTTTCGTGTGCTCTTCCTTGTCACCAAGGCTCAGATAAACGCGCTGTGCCTGTATTGGGTGCCGCTGTTCAAACTCCATCCAGCCCGGGAACCACGCAGAGGGAGATGCAGCGGCGACACCGTAGAACAAATCGGTCTGGGTGGATGCCCACAGCGCAAACAATCCCGCCAGCGAATAGCCGCCCAGAACGATTTTGACGTTTTCCGGGAGATCAAACTGTTGTTTCAGTGACGGAATGACCTGCTCTGTCAGGAAGCGCAAGGTGTCCCCAGCTTTGCCGCCAAAGCCCTGCTTTCCCCACACCGCAGGGGCTTCCCACGGAGAAAGTGCATCGTTCCAACTTTCCACCGGGATGGCCGCAAACAGAAAGTGGTGCGCATTCTGTACAATAGCGGTAACCTCGCTTTCCATACTTTGCAGCTCGTGCTCGCCGGTCATTTGGAGCAGCAGGTATTCTGCATGAGGCTCGCCGTAAATGCGGCAAGGTCTGCTCCCGATTTGCATTGTCTGTGCGGTCATTGCAGCAGCCTCCCGAAAAGATTTGATAAGCTCAGTATAGCAACTGAAAAACTATTTTGCAATTCAAAAGGCTTTCATAGCCGTAGCAAGCAAATCAATGACTGACAATCAAGAAATTTCGGAACAATGCCCTATGACATTATCCCAGTTGACAATCATCGACAAACTGGAATTGTTACACTTAAAAAAGCGGAATTTCACCATCATAGTTTTCTGCTTTTTCCA
>ERZ857965.709-NODE-709-length-42987-cov-11.211847_pt1 | contig 42987 bp, 39 predicted proteins | sample MGYA00519758_ERZ857965 | MGnify/ENA primary metagenome ERZ857965 (study PRJEB31778, sample SAMEA3449381) | human gut metagenome | biome: human gut; feature: human-associated habitat; material: faeces | place: United Kingdom | collected 2010/2012 ... | reverse complement strand
ATTTAAAAAATTCTAAACCTTACACAGGTAACATAACTACTACTACAGGAAACACGGTAATGGCTCTAGGAGTAAATCCTGCAGGAACCTCTGCCCAAAACAACTTTTTTAAAGGAAATATCTACTCTGTTAGAATTTATAATAAAGCTTTAACAAAAGATGAAATACTACACAATTATCAATATGATAAACAAAGATTTTACATAGATTAAAATGTATAATGAAATTCTTCTTCCTTTCATTTTAACATTAATGTTATAAATAATCATCATCTGTAGCAGAAAAAGTGTTATCAAAAATATTAAATCTTTCAAGTGAAAAAACATCTGTTAGAAAAAGATAAAAATCTCAAGAAAATAATCTATTTCAAGAGATTTTTTTTATTACTATATTAGTACCATAGAAAATACTATTTACATTATCATCACATTCCCTGATCTTAACTCTATAAACAATATTTTCTCCAAAATTTTTATCTATTACATCAAAGTCCTTAACTAAAGTATTTAAAAGTTTCAAATCATCATATGAAGCCTCAATTTCATAATAATTATACTTTATATATTCACTAACACCAGATTCAAGTAATGCTTCTCTTACACTTTTAGAATAAGCCCTAATAAGGCCTCCAGCTCCTAACTTTATTCCTCCGAAATAACGAACAACTATTGCTAAAACATTAATAATATCATTTTTTAGTATAACTTCCATAATAGGAGCCCCCGCTGTGCCTCCAGGTTCTCCATCATCACTATACTTTTGTTTATTTTCTAGTTTCCAAGCATAAGTTACATGTGTTGAGTCCTTATATTTTAATCTTATATTCTCTAAAATACTTTTAATTTCATCCTCATTATCAACATAGCTTAATATACATATAAATCTAGAATTCTTAATATTTATTTCTTTAATACAATCATTTTTAATAATATTCATAACATCACCATCTTAATTATAATATTTAATAACATATTTTACAACAATACTTTAAAAGTGTATAATATAATCATAAAAGGAGGTCTCTTATGAAAGAAAAATTAAAACTAATACCTGAAAGGCCAGGATGTTATTTAATGAAAAATAAAGATGGATTGATAATATATGTTGGAAAAGCTAAAAATCTAAAAAGAAGAGTAAACTCCTACTTTAATAAAGTTCATACAGGAAAGACTAGGGCACTTGTAAGCAACATTACTGATTTTGAATATATAGTAACTAGTAGTGAAACAGAATCACTTATTCTAGAAATAAATCTTATAAAAAGATATAATCCTAAATATAATATACTTTTAAAAGATGATAAAACTTATCCATATATAGTTTTAACAAACGATAAATACCCCTCTTTAAAAATAGTAAGATCAAAGAAAAGAAAAAGAATAAAAGGAAAAGTATTTGGACCTTTTCCAGGAGTAACCTCAGCTAAAAATACTGTAAATCTAATAAACAGAATATATCCATTAAAAAAATGTGATAAATTAAAGAAAAAAGTATGTTTATATTATCATATTAATGAATGTTTAGGTTATTGCGAAAAAACTATTTCAAAAGAAATAATTGATGATATGATTAATGATATTACTAAAATACTAAATGGTGATTATAAATTTCTTACTAAAAAGTTAGAAGAAGAAATGAAAAATTATTCAAACAATCTAGAATATGAAAAAGCTCTTGATATGAAAAATTTAATTAATGATGTAGAAAATACTATTAGTAAACAAATAATAGTATCAAATATAAAATATAATTTCGATGTTTTTGGTTTTTATGAAGTAGATAATTTTCTAGCTATTGAAACTTTATTTATTAGAGATGGTGTAGTAATAGGAAAAGTAAATAAAATAATAAATGATTATGTAGATTTAGATGATGCTTATATTAGATATATAATAGATTTTTATGATAAATATCCTTTACCAAAAAAAATTATTGTTAATAATATAAATGGTGTTACTGATATAGAAAAAATATTAAATACAGAAGTTTCTATTCCTATCAAAGGAGATATTAAAAAAATACTTAATATGTCAAACGTAAATGCTGAAATATCTTCAAAAGAAAAGATTGAAAAAACATTAAAAGATGATATAATAAGATATGAAAGTATAGGTAATTTAAAACAAATACTAGGTTTAGAAAAACTAGAAAGAATAGAACTGTTTGATAATTCTCATCTTTTTGGTACTTATTATGTTGGGGCTATGGTTGTATTTAGAGACTTTTTACCAGATAAAAATGAATATCGAAAATATAAAATAGATTCCCATACTAAAGATGATTTAACTGCTATGAAAGAAGTAATTTATAGAAGATATCAAAAAGCTCTTATGGAGAAAACAGAACTTCCAGATTTAATAATAGTAGATGGAGGGCCACTTCAAATAAGTGCTACTCTAGAAGTTATAAATAGTTTAAAACTTAATATTCCAATAGTAGGGCTTAAAAAAGATAAAAGTCACAGAACATCTAAATTAGTTTTATCTAATCTACAAGAAATAGACATTCCTAATAAAAATTTGTTTGTTTACCTATATAAAATGCAAGAAGAAGTACATAGATTTGCTATAACATATCATAGGAACATCAAGAATAAAGGAATGCTTCAAAGTATCTTAGAGGATGTTCCGGGAATTGGAGAAAAGCGAAGAAAAGAACTTCTAAAAAAATATCAATCACTTTCTAAAATAAAAAATGAGTCTCCAGAAAATTTAAGCAAAATAATTCCTATGGATGCAGCAATAAATTTATTAGAATTTTTGAATAAAGAGGAGGATAAGTAAATGAAAAATCAACAAAAAAAGAAAAATGGAAAATTACCAAAATGGGCTGTTTTAGTTATAATAGGACTATCTGTTCTTATATGCATGCCAATTATCTTATTTTTAACTTTTATGGTATATGGAGTAACTAATACAATGCCAATAGAAAATAGTTTAAGCATTAGTAATCCAGTTGAAGGTCATTACGATTCTAAAACAAATACTTATTTCATAAATGGTTATGTAAAAAATATTAGTGAAGATAATGTTGATGATATAGAACTTGAATATAACTTATATGATGAAAACAATAATATTATTGGAGTAGCTTATGCTCATTTAGATGAACTTGCAATAGATAAAACTTGGAAATTTACTGCAGAATACTCTGGGAAAGATGCAAAAAATATAACTCATTTTGAGAAAAAACTATTTGAGTATGATTATGATACATGGGGTTAATCTCATGTTTTTTTCTGTAAACAAATAGTAAAAACAATGTAACTTTTTAAAGAAACATGTTATAATATCTTTAGAGTAGGAGGCACACTAATGGCAAAGAAGAAACAAAGAAAAAATACAAAAAAAGAAAAACCAACATATTTAGTTGAATTATATGGAATATTATTAATTTTAGTAGCAATCTTAGGAATAGGTAAGTATGGTCCAATAGGAAGAGGAATAGCATCATTTGCACTCTTTCTTGTAGGAAATTTATATTTCTTTTTACTAGTAACAGTTTTAATAGTCGGAGGTTATATAATAATTAATCGAAAAGGAATAAACCTTCTTTCTTCCAAAATGATTGGAGTCTATTTATTTGTAATAGGATTAGTAGTTTTAATGCATCAAAATTATGTTTTAGATAATATGAAAACAGATAAAATATTCTCAGAAACTATTGATTATATAATGTTGGGTATTGAAAAAATAATGAATAAAAGTGTTCAGGTTGGTATATTTAACGAAGCACTTGCTAATACTGGTGGAGGTCTTCTTGGAGCAATATTTGCATCACTTTTCTATTTTCTATTTGAAGCTCAAGGTACTAAAATTGTTATACCAATTCTTATGATTTCTGGATTTATGATCTTTACTGGATTATCAATCAAAGACATTCTTGATAAAGGAAAAGAGACAGCAGAAAACATAAAACATAAACATCATAAACAAGATAAAGAATCGAAAGAAGATAATTCTAAGTCTAAATTTAAAATTGTTGATCATAACGATGAAGAGGAAAACAAAGATAAACTGGTAGTTCATGATATAAAAGAGCTAACTAAAGTTCCAGAAAAGTCTGTGGTTTCTAACCAAACTCCAAAGACAAATAATATTAATAAAAGTTATACTTTACCATCTCTTGATTTACTAAATTCAAATGATAATAAGAAAAATAAAAAAGGAACAGATCATGCTCTTATAGAAAAAAATATTGCAACTCTAGAACAAGTTCTTAAAGATTTTGGAATTTCAGGTAAAGTAGTAGAGGTCAATATTGGGCCAACAGTTACACAATATGAAATATCTTTATCATCAGGAACTAGGGTATCTAAACTTCTTACTATAAATAAAGAAATATCACTTGCCCTTGCTAAAAAAGATATTAGAATTCAAGCACCAATACCAGGAAAAAGTACAGTAGGTATAGAAATGCCAAATGATACGGCACAAATGGTAACATTAAGAGAAACTTTAGAAGCAATGCCTAAACAAACTCATGCATCTGTACTTGCTGTTGCTTTGGGGAAAGATATTATGGGTAAAGTAAAATGGTGTGAAATAGATAGAACGCCTCACTTATTAGTCGCAGGGGCAACAGGATCAGGTAAATCTGTTTGTATCAACGATATTATTGTATCTATTCTAATGAAAGCAAGACCAGATGAAGTAAAACTAGTACTTGTCGATCCAAAAAAAGTAGAATTATCAATCTATAATGGAGTGCCTCATTTACTTACGCCAGTAGTAACAGATCCTAGAAAAGCCTCAAATGCTTTAAAAAGAGCGGTATCAGAAATGGAAAGAAGATATGATGTTTTTGAAGAATCGAAAACCAAAAATATTTCTGGATATAATAAAATGATTGAAGAAAAAAATGCTAAACTTCCAGACGATGAAAAACTTCCTAAAATGCCTTATATAGTAGTAATAGTTGATGAACTTGCTGATCTTATGTTAGTCGCAGGAAAAGAAGTTGAAGATTCAATCATGAGAATTACTCAAATGGCTCGTGCCGCAGGAATACATTTAATTATAGCGACACAAAGACCATCTACAGACGTAATTACTGGATTAATAAAAGCAAACATTCCATCAAGAATATCTTTTGCAGTATCTTCATCTATAGATTCACGTACAATTCTAGATATGACCGGAGCGGAAAAGCTTCTAGGAAAAGGAGATATGCTATTCTTACCAATGGGAGAAAATCAACCTGAAAGAATCCAAGGAGCCTTTGTAAGTGAAAAGGAAATCCTAAAAGTTGTAGACTATACAGTATCACAACAAAAAGCTTCATTTGACCCTAATTTTACTAACTTAGAGCATGTAGACGCTGAAAAAAAAGAAAATACTATATCTAACGATAAAGAAGAATATGATGATCCATTATATAACGATATAGTAGAATTTGTAATAGAAAACCAAAAAGCTAGTGCATCGCTTCTTCAAAGAAGATTTAAACTAGGATATAACAGAGCAGCAAGAATTATTGATTTACTAGAGGAAAGAGGAATAATTGGACCACAAAATGGTTCTAAACCTAGAGAAGTATTAGTTAAACTAGAAGATAGTAACGAAGATTAAGGAGGATAATATGACACCACATAACGAAGCAAAAAAAGATGATATAGCAAAAACAGTAATAATGCCAGGTGATCCCAACAGAGCTAAACTAATCGCTGAAAATAATTTAACAAATATAAAACTAGTAAACGAAGTAAGAGGTATACTAGCTTACACAGGATATTATAAAAATCATAAAGTAACAGTAATGGCTTCTGGAATGGGAATGCCTAGCATGGGGATCTACTCCTATGAACTATTTAAAGAATATGATGTTGATAATATAATACGAATAGGAACATGTGGGGCCTTAACAAAAGAAATAAACTTAGAAGACATTATTATTCCAGATAAAGCCTATACATTATCTAATTTTTCATATCAATATACAGGAGTCTTAACTAACGTTGTGCACCCATCACGTACATTAAGCGCAAGATTAGAAGAATCTGCAAAAATACTTGACTTTAAATTTTTAACAGGTACAATAAATACTAGTGATATTTTTTATAGTGATTATAGAGATCCACTTGAAAAAGAAAATAATTGTTTAGCAATAGAAATGGAAGCATTTGCACTTTTCTATATTGCCAAAAAACTAAACAAAAATGCAAGTGCTATACTTACCGTAACAGATAATTTAATAACTGGTGAAAGATTAAACTCTGAAGAAAGAGAAAAAAATCTAAATAAAGCAATAAATATAGTTTTAGAATCATTATAACTATCACATAATAAAAATGGGAGGCTTTATGAGAATAGTAGATATAAAAAAAGATAAATACAACTTACACTTTATAAAAACAAATAAGTTTAAAACAACTTTAGTAAAAGTAATTTTTTCTAATAATTTAAAAAAAGAAGAATTAACGATAAGAAACTTATTATTAAACAATCTTCTTTTTTCTTCTGCCAAGTACAATACTCTTAGAAAAATGGCTATAAAAAAAGATGACTTATTTGGAATAGACTTATATAGTAAAACTTATAAACGTGGTTCTTTAGCATTATCAGAAATCAGTCTAACAGCATTATCAGATAAATATACAGAAAAGGGTAGTTTAAAAAAAGGATTAGAATTCATGTTCGACATAATAAATAATCCTAATACAAAAGATAATAAGTTTGATGAAGTAGCATTTAAAATAAACTATGATAGATTAAAAACATCTATAATAAATGAAGAAGATGATCCCATGTTTTGTGCCTATAAAGGTTTTAAAGAAATGATAGGAAATGACAAAATATATGGAACATCTTCTCTAGGGACAATAAAAGACTTAGAAAAAATAACTCCAAGTAGTTTATACAATTATTACAAAAAATTCCTAAGTGAAAATCAAATTGATATTTATGTCGTAGGAAACTTTAATGAAAAAGAAATAGAAAAAGTATTCGAAAACAACATAAATTGGACAAATAAAAATAGTTCCTATCAAAATAAAATAGGAAACTATGAAAAAGATTTTTCTTGTAAAGAAATAGAATCTAAATTTAATCAAAGTAAAATAATTATGGGAGGAAACATAAATAACCTAACAGAACATGAAAAACTATATGATGGAATAATATATAACATAATTCTAGGAAACTCTCCAAATTCTAAGCTATTTCAAAATGTAAGAGAAAAATATTCTTTAGCATACAGTATTTCCTCAAGTATCAATCGTCTAGAAGGGAGCTTCTTTATATATGCTGGAATATCTTATGACAATGTAGATAAAACTAAACAAGAAATATATAAACAAATCGAAGATATGAAACAGGGAAAATTCTTAAAGAAAGATGTAAAAGATGCAAAACAAGCCATTCTAAGCATAATGAAAGAAATTGATGAATATCCAGGTTCAATGCTAGATCATTATATGAATTATTTATACTTTGGAAATGAAAAACTAGTAATTCAAAAAGAAGAAATAAATAAAATAACTAAAGAAGATATAGTAAGAGTAGCTAATAAAATAAATATAGATACAATATTTGTGTTAAAGGAGAAAACAAATGGAAAAAATAAAAGTAAATAATTTTGAAGAATTCCTTTATCATGAACAATTAAGCTGTGGTTTAAATGTCTATATTTTACCCCTTAAATATAAAAAAAACTACTCATGTATGTATATAACAAAATATGGAGGAAGAAACATAAATTTCAAATTAAATGATAAATTGTATCAAACCCATACTGGTATAGCTCATTTTCTAGAACATAAAATGTTCGAAAGAAAAGATGATCCTTTTAAATTCTATGGTAAATTTGGAACAGATGTAAATGCTTTAACCTCGTTAGATTATACTGGTTATTACTTTTTAGGAAATAATAGTTTTAATAGAGGATTAAAATATATGCTCAACTGGCTTAAAGAACTTCATATAACAGATAAATCAGTAATCAAAGAACAAGGAATAATTTTAGAAGAGGCAAGTATGTACAAAGATAATCCAGATCGCGTGCTTTACAATAAAGTAAGAGAAAATATCTTTGTAAACGATCCTAGTAAATACAAAGTAATAGGAACAGATGAAGACATAGTAGCAATTACTAAAGAAGAACTAGAATTATGTTTTAATACATTTTATAGTCCAAATAACATGTATCTTATTATGGCAGGAAACATGAATCCAGAAAAAACTATTAATATTGTTAAAGAACAATTAAAAGACATAAAGCCAAATAATAACAAAATAGAAAAAATATATAATAAAGAACCAGATAATGTAGCAAAAGAATATGAAGAAATAAATATGAATATACAAACACCAAAAGTAACAGTAGGATACAAAATAAACAAAGAATATTTTAAAAGCTTAAACCTTACAGATTTAGAATTAGATATTTGTCTGCATAGTATCTTTGATATAGCTCTAGGAACAACTTCGCTTATAAGAGAAAAATGGTTAAATGATAATCTTTTTCTTAATAGCTTTTATAGAATATCAGAAATTGAAACTCATTATCTAATTGAATTATATGCTACAACAGAAAAACCAAAAGAATTAATCGACGAATTATTAAAATATATTACAGATTTAAAAATAGATGAAGAAAGCTTTGTTAGGGAGAAAAAATTATGGATTGCCAGCGAAATAAAAGCAACAGATAGCCCTATGAGTGCTGTTTACTCAGTATTAGATGATATACTAGATTATGGCGAATATATTCCTAATAAAATAGAAATAGTCAAAAAATTAGATTACCAAACACTAGTAAAAGTAAAAGAAAGTTTAAATTTTGATAATAGAATAATTATAAAAATATTGCCGAAAAGTAATTAAAATCATAAAAAATATAAAATCAGAATCAAACATAATGATAAAATTTTGGAAGAATATAAAAAAGTTAAAGAATGAGGTACGAGCTTTGGTATCGCAGCTAGTTCTTTAACTAAAAATGGTATAGCATAATTTATTTTAAAATTCAAATTAAAATATAGAAACTAAGCAATAGTTCTTTTTCTTTAAAATATACAGGAACCAATAGATTTTATAATATAAATAAGCGTTAACTTAACATCAATAAATATATTTTTTCGCTTATATTCTTGCAAAATATTAATTTTTTTGATATATTTTATATAGAGTAAGGAGAGGGTAAACATGAATATAAGCATGTTTCTAGTGTTCCCTGGAATACTAATAACAATCGGAGTATTCTTGCTAATTTTGTCAATAATTATAGTAATAATTGCTTATAAAACAGCAGATAAACCACTAAAAAATTCTCTAGTAGCTTCAAATTATGATAATAATATTAAAGAAAAGGACTATTATAATAATGAAAACCCAAAAGTTGTTCTAGAAGCAAATAGTAAAAACCAGGAACAAGAGGAAAATAAAATAGACAACACCAAAGTATTTAAATTTCCAGCCAGTCATAAAAATGTTCCAATAAGTGAAGTAAATAATGATGTAAGTGATAGAATAAATAAAATGGATGAAGAATTTGCAAAAGAAATGGATAATATATCAAACAAAGATGAATTTATAAAAATTCCACCAATAGATACACCAACAAAAGAAGAACAACTTGAAGAATTAGAACCTAAAGAATCAAAAAAAGAAACTAAAGAAGACGATGATGATATTGAGCTTTTATAGTTTCTTTTTTTTTGCTATTATAATTTATTGTTAAGAAAAGACATTAAATTTAATCAGTGTTTTCTATGTACTTTTCAATATACTTATAATAATTAGTATCTAATAACATACTAGAAGCATTAGTCTTATTAAAACTTTCAATTCTCTTATTATTAATATATTGTTTAGTAGTACTATCATCTAAATAAATAAACTTATTTTTCTTTTCATTATAATAACCCTTATCAGTTAAAAAACTTCTATCATTAAATATAACTATTCCTTCACTATTACTCATAATATCTTTACCAATAATAACTCTAGAATCATAATTTAATCCAAACATATTAAGAAGAGTAGGGAGAATATCTATATTAGAAGCATACTTATTAATTTTTTCATGTTTTAAACTAGAATTATAAATAATAAGCCCAGATTTATATTTATCATATGGATTATTAAGTGGCTCTATTTCATTTAATTCTGCATCACTTAAACCATAAGGATAATGATCAGGAACAATTACAATAACTGTGTCATCTATTAAATTATTTTTTTCTAAATTATTGAGTAAACTTTCCATAGCTTTATCTAAATCAATAAGAGCACTCATATAAGCTTTAACGTGAGTAGAATAACTTAAATTATTAACTTCTTTTTTATGTTTCTTAGCCATATCATTAGAATCAAAATCATGAGATAAATGAGAGCTTATACTCATATAATAAGTCATAAAATTTTTGCTATCTTTATAATCATTAAATGTTTCTTTAAACATTTCTTCATCGCTCTGAGGCCATAAATTACAATTAATTTTTTTCTCTAAACCATTTCCACATCCCATATACTTATCAAAACCAAAATTAGGCATAACTATATCTCTATTATAAAAATTATATTTTCCATCATGATAAGAGTAAGTTTTATAACCCTTTTTTTTAAGCATTTTAGAATAAGTATAAGGATAAACATTATTTTGTGAAGCAATATAACTCCAAGTTCCTTCTCTAGGCAAAACACCAGTTAAATTAGTATATTCACCATCTGATGTAGAAGCATAATATATAGGAGTATAAAAATTAGTAAATTCTAAGCTATTATTTATCATTTTATATAGAGTAGGGGTAAGTTTTTTATCAATAGCTCTAAAATATAAAGATTCAGCAGTAACAAAAATAAGATTCTTATCTTTAAAAACCCCTGTATATTCATTCTTATTGGTAGGAACATTTTTCATAAAATAACTATTCAACTTTTTAACTTTACTATTACTAGAACTTATCTCGTTAAAGTTAATATTAGTAACATTATATTTAGTATTATCTTTTTCTTTAAACACATATTTAGTATCATTTTCTTTTAAAATGTCTTCATCATAAGAATTATTATATCTATATAAATCAATTACCATTCCTCCGATTAAACCAAAATCTTTATTATTCTTAACTTCACTATTAGTTTTATTAAGTAAATTTGTTTTACAATAAATATCATTATTAGTTTTAATATTAATAAATAATGATAAAAAGATAATCACAATACTTAAAGTACTAGTAATTAATAAACTCCAAAATCTTTTTTTATCTATATAATCATTAGTTTTAATTATAGAAAAACTAGTAAAACCAAATAATCCCAGTATAATTAGTATTCCCCAAATATGATCTAATATTTCTTTTATAATAGCATTTATAAATCCAAATACTTGTCCACCATTTACTAAAGAATATACTGAAAAAAAACAATCATAAAAACTATAATGAACGTACTGCGCAATAAAAAATACTGTAATAATTCCAAGTATCATAATCTTTATTAATTTATTAATTTTATCATTTTTAAAACAGGTAATTAAACATAAAAAACTTGCTAAAAAAAGACTTTCTAAAATATCAAATAATATAAATATAAAAGATATACTATTATATATAAGTAAAGAAAAAACAATACCTAAAATAAATAAAAAAACAAATATTACTAAAAAATTTTTAAATCTCTTCATATACAAACTCCCTTAATACTTAAATTTATCAAGTTTTTCTTTAACTTGCTTTAAAGCTATTTCATACTTAGAAGTATCTTTAGGCACATAATATCTTTCATCTTTTATATTATCAGGTAAATATTGTTGTTTTACAATAGAACCTTTATAATTATGAGGATATTTATACCCAATATAAGGACTTTTTAAATGCTTAGGAATTTCGCTAACATTCTTAGTTTCTAAATCATTAATAGCTTTAGCAATAGCGAGATATGCAGTATTACTCTTAGGAGAAAGAGCCATTTCAATAACAATATTAGATAAAATAATTCTAGCTTCAGGTAGTCCAACTCTTTCACTAGCATTAATAGCACTATCAAGTTTAGGACCTAAACTAGGATTAGCAAGGCCAATATCTTCATAACAAATAACAGAAAGTCTACGATAAATACTATCAAGATCTTCAGCAAGCAAAAGTCTAGCCAAATAATGAAGAGCAGCATCAACGTCTGAGCCTCTAATAGACTTTTGTAGCCCACTTAATACATCATAATGTCCATCTTCGTTTTTATCATGGAAAAAGTTAGGCTTATTGCAAATACTTTTAACTATCTGTATATCAATTTTATGTTTATCATTAAAATAATAAGATACTTCAAGTAAATTAAGGGCAAAACGTAAATCTCCTCCAGAAATACTAGCAATATATTTTAATGTCTCATCGTCAACAATTATATCATTAATTTCATTACATAAAACAGCACGTTTAAGTCCAATATAAATATCATCATTTGTTAAAGGTTCAAGTTTGAAAATTTGACATCTACTCCTAATAGCAGGATTTATCTTATGATAAGGATTAGAAGTTGTCATTCCAATAAGTGTAAGCAAACCACTTTCTAAACAAGGAAGTAATAAATCTTGTTTATCTTTATTCATTCTATGAATTTCATCCATTACTAAAACCATACCATCCAACATTTTAGCTTCTTCGATAACTCTAGATAAATCTTGTTTATTATTTAAAGTAGCATTTAAAAAACGATAATTACACTTCAAATCATTTACTATAGCAGTAGCAATTGAAGTCTTTCCAGTACCAGGTTTACCATATAAAATCATTGAAAATATTTTTTTATTTTTAACCATATTAGTAAGAATTTTATTATCTCCAATTAAATGAGTTTGACCTACAATATCTGATAAACTTTTTGGTTTTAAAATAAGTGCAAGTGGTTTGTCCATAACTACATCTCCTCGTATAAATATTTTATCAAAAATAAACAAAAATTAAAAGAATAAAAGTAAATTACATGATGGATAAATTGAGATTAAAAAATATAAATAAAAAATAAATACAATAAAATCTAAGAAAAAAATAGTTTTATTAAAGGAAAATGTTTATATTCTAAAGAATTTTTGATATAATTAATTATGAGGTAGAATTATGGAAATAATAGAGTATCTAGATTATATTAAGTTTGAAAGAAAATTATCTAATGAAACAGTAAAAAATTATGAATATGACTTAAACAAATTTATTTCTTATTTGAAAGAAAATCATATTAATAGTTTTAATAAAGTAACTGTAGGTAACATAGAAAACTATCTAAAATATATTAGCAATCTTAATTCTAGATCTATTTCAAGAAATATTACTTCTATAAATAATTTATTTATTTTTCTATTAAAAGAAAAACGAGTAAAGAAAAATCCTTGTGAATTTATAGATAGGCCAAAAATAAAAAAAAGTCTACCAGATACGCTAAGTGTAGAAGAAGTATCAAATCTCTTAGATATTCCTTTAAAAACAAAATATGATTATAGAAATAAAGCTATGTTAGAATTAATGTATGGAAGTGGTCTAAGGGTTTCAGAACTTATTTCTCTAACAATGAGGAATATTGATCTTGAAAATGATATAGTAAGATGTTTAGGAAAAGGATCAAAAGAAAGAATAGTTCCTATTAATGATTATTCTATGTATTATTTAAAACTATATATTGATAAAAGAAACTTATTTTTAATAAATGGTCTTAATGATTATCTATTCTTAAACAATCATGGAAAACAAATGACTAGACAAGGTTTTTTCAAAAATTTAAAAAAAATTCTACTAGAAAAGGGGATTAAAAAAAATGTAACACCACATACTTTAAGACATTCATTTGCAACTCATATGTTAAGTGGTGGAGCAGATCTTAGAAGTATTCAAATACTTTTAGGACATAGTGATATTAGCACTACTAAAATATATACTCATATAAGTAAAGAAAAAATAAAACGAGATTATGAAGATTTTCATCCACGTAGTAAAAAGGAGAGATAAAAATGAAATTTAAAAGAGTTTTTTTAATAGTTTGTGATTCATTAGGAGTAGGTGAAGCATTAGATGCTTCTAATTATGGAGATGAAGGAGCATGTACCCTAGGGCATATAAATGAGACTAATCATTTGTTTATACCAAATTTAAAAAAATTAGGATTTCTTAACACTATTAATATGAGTGCTAATGATGAAACTGAAGGATACTATACTATAGCAAGACCTACAAATAAAGGAAAAGATACATTATGTGGTCATTATGAAATAATGGGAGTTCGTTGTAGTTATGCTTTTCCAACTTTTCCTAATGGTTTCCCTAAAGAACTAATTGAGGAACTAGAGCGATTAACTGGGCGTAAAATAATTGGAAATGTAAGTGCTAGTGGTACTGAAATAATTAAGGAATTGGGAGAAAGACAAATGGAAACTGGAGAATTAATTGTCTATACTTCTGGGGATTCTGTATTACAAATAGCAGCACATGAAAGCATTATCCCACTTCAAGAATTATACGAAATATGCGAAATAGCAAGAAAAATAACTAGTTCAAGAGATGAATGGAGAGTTGGGCGCATCATTGCAAGACCATACATAGGAAAAAATAAAAGTGATTTTGTAAGAACTAGTAATCGGAGAGACTTTGCTATGGATCCGCCATCAAAATCAGTACTAGAAAAACTAGAAGAAAAAAAATTGAGTGTTATATCAATAGGAAAAATTTATGATATATTTAATGGAAAAGGCATTACTAAAAAAATAAGATCTGCTAATAACAAAGATGGAGTAGATAAATTACTTGACATTATGGATAAAAAGTTTAATGGTATATGTTTTGCCAATTTAAATGACTTTGATACACTATATGGTCATAGAAGAGATCCAGAGGGTTATGCCAGAGCAATTGAAGAATTAGATGTTGAAATTCCTATGATTCTTAATAAATTAAATAATGATGATTTACTAATAATAACTGCCGATCATGGGAATGATCCAACCTTTAAAGGAACTGATCATACTAGAGAAAACACTCCAGTATTAATTTACAGTAGAATATTCAAAGAACCAAAAATGTTACCTATCATGAATACATTTGCCGATATTGGGGCGACCATTGCGGACAATTTTGATGTTGATAAACCGATGATTGGTACAAGCTATTTAGAAAAATTAAAATAAAGAAAGAGGGAGTTATATGAATGATAAAGATACCAAACAACAAAGCACTACAGAAATAAATAAAAATAAAAAAGCTATAAGATTTGTAATATTCGCAGGTATTATATTAATACTAATTGCTATAAGTACACTTGTCTTTAAAAACGATGATAAACACATTTTAAAAAGTGAATACAGTATGCACGAAGTAGGGTATATAGATGATATAGAAGTAACATTAGTGAATGCTTCCTATATTAATAATGATACAGGAATTGAAGTAACTTTTGAATTAACTAATAAACGAGATAATACTATTACTATAACTCCAGATGATTACTTTGTATTTTACGATATAAATAAAGTTCAAATACCAAATAAATATACTAATGATAAAAATATTATAAAAAAAGATGAAACAATCACATATAAATTACAATACGATGTAACAAAAAAAGAATTATATGAAATATATTTTTATTCGCAAGTTGTAGAAAATAATATTAAATTCAGTTTCAAATCAAGCGATATTAGTACTAATGTTTTGGACGAAGAAAAAGTAAATGATAATGAGGAGCAATCAATAGAAGAATAAAAATAGAATAAGGACTTAACAATTGTTAATAAGTGCCTTGTTTTTTTGTTTGTAATAACGTTTACACATGTTTACACTATGTATGTGCGTTTTACTATATTTTACATATATTAATGTTATATAATTTAATTGGAGGTAATAAACTATATGATATTAAATATAGAAAGTAAATATGATAAAATTGCAGATGAATTATGTTCATATATGTACTGTGAGGTATCAAATGATTTTTTGAGAAATTAGAACATGGTTGTTATAATGATACGCTCACAATAATAGGGGGAATCTGTTTAGTTTTTTTAATACCAAGAATAATTGTATGGTTTCTTAGTAAAATTTTAGAATAGTGTGACTTTTTAATGAAGTATATATATTTTTCAATAAGTTAACATAATATCAATTATAGGAAGAAATAAAAGTTTGAAAAAACAAACTACAAATTTATTATTAAATTAATTAATAATCTATAAAATTAATAATAATTTATTCCATTTATTTTCAAAATCTATCATAGTATCAAAAGCTATGTTTTTTTATGCTTAGTTATTCTACTTTATTTTAAATCGACACATATAATTATACATCTAAATAATTCTCGATTTAATATACAGCACTACATATATTATATTATATTTGCTAGAATATTTTATTTCAAATAAAAAATGATACATAACATATTATAACTAATTAAAACCGAATTATATATTATATATCATTTTAATAATTATTTTCTTTTATTTAATGCATCTTCAAATACTGGTATAATTCCAACGCTATTTGGTATTTTAATCATTTTATATAAATCATATGCTGGATATTGATTTGCTTCAATTAAACATGGTTTATCAGGTCCAACACAAACATCCCAACCAATCAATCCTAATTCTGGAATCTTTTTAGATGCTTCTGTAACAAGTTTAACAATTTTATCCCACTTAGGTATTTGGTACCCTATTAATTTAGTTTTTGTAGTAGGGTGAGTATCATAAAAATTACCTTGTTTATCAACAGCCCTATCATTTATTATACCTTTTTTAGCATCAAGTGGAGCACATATACCACCATTATGAAAATTATCTACTACCCTACCCGCAGTTCCCATTCTACAAACAGCGGCAACTACAGTAGTAACATCATATTTATTATGTATAGTAACTACTCTAATAGTATTAATAGAGCTGGGATGCAACTTATTCATATCCTTATGTTGCTTGGCTACTTCTTCAATTAAAATTTGTTTATTATCTAACAGTTTTTTATACAACTTACTAGAGTCAGTTTTATCATTAATTACTACCTTTTCTACCCCTACTCCACAAGTAGCATCCAATGGTTTAATAATTATTTCTTTATGCTTTTTAATAAAATCTTTAAATTCAATATAATTATCACTATTTAAAACCATATATTCTCTATTTAAAAAATCTTTAAATTTCTCATTAAATAGTGCTTTATTATCAATATATTCCCAGTATTTTTTGGGATTAAGTCTCTTAACATAAGAATTGTTTTTACCTCTAGTAAGTATAGTTTTTCTTTCTTTTTTACTTAAATTGTACATTTCAAAAAAAATATAATCTGCATAACCAGCTTGATATTTAAAAAAACAACCAATCATATCAAAAAAAATATAAATCTTTGATTTTCCACTTTTCTTGCTTGACTCATTAATTATTTTATTAAACTTCTTAAAATTAATTCTAGAAAACATTTTAATCATATATTTCATGTAATAAACCTCCTATATTTTTCTAGACATAATTTCTGCTATTTTTTCAAATACTTCTTTAGCATTATTCTCGCTAACGCAACTATATCCTAGTTCTTTTAAAGCTAATTGCTTAAAATTAGTAAGTTCTTGTGTTCTACTTAATTTATCTTCTTTCTTTTGCTCAATTCTTTTTTCCCATTTCTTGTGAGATTCAGAAACTTTATTTCTTGAGGCATTACCTGTTGTAAATAATGTCTCTGCAGAATAATATATGCCTTCATATATATACTGTTTATCTTCATCATAAATATATTCATTCACTGGTATTTGAGTAGTAGATTTTCCCATATATGCTAAAAAATACTTAAGTTCTTCAATTTGATCCATATTTTGTATAAACATTAATAAATATCTAAGCGTATTATATTCAACTTCTTCATGATCATTTAATAGTTTATCTTTCAAAGCCTTAATAATATCAGTCAAAACAGTTTGTTCTTTTTTATTTAAGCCTCTTAAATCAGATATAGATTCTTTATTAAAAGTGTCAAGAATTCCTTCATTAATCCTTGATTCTAATAAAGCAATATAATCATCTGTAATCTTAACATTCTTTAAATCTTCTTCCTTTTCAACTCCAAAAAGCATAAGTAATTTAGTTTGTTTATCATTAGGTAAATCTTCGAGTTTATCTAAAGCTAGGTAATTATATAGCATTTGACGAGATACTCCTAAAAATTTTGCAATACTAACTTTTGATATATTAGCCTCATTTATTATTCTACTAGCTTCTTTCATATAATCATCTCCTACTATAATTGTATCACAAGTGTAAACAATGTCAAGTGTAAATATGTGTAAAGACTATTGTACATAGTTTTTTTCCCTATTGCTTTGCTAAATGAAATAAAAAGGGTTATAATAATAATATACAAGTAAAAAAGGAGAATATTTATGAATAATGAAACTTATATAGAAATAGATACTAAAACTTTAAAAGAAAACGTTGAAAAAATAATTAAAAAAAGACCAAATTATGATTATTATGTCGCAGTAATAAAAGGAAAGGCTTATGGATGTGGCTATGAGGTTGCAAAATATCTTATAGATACTAAAATAAATTATTTTGCTGTAGCAACTCTTAATGAAGCACTTGAAGTAAGAAAATATATTAATAAAGACTTTCCTGTAATGTGTCTACAACCAGTTGAACTAAATGATATCAAACTTTGTATAAAGGAAAATATCACTATAACAATTCCAGATTACGAATATTATAAAGAACTTACAAAAATTAAATCAAATAAAAAACTTAAAATACAAATAAAACTAAATACTGGAATGAATAGAATTGGTATAAATAATAAAGAAGAAGTAAAATTGGTATATGATGACCTTATAACAAATAAAAAGCATGGTATAGAACTAGAAGGAATTTATTCGCATTTTGCTACTTTAGGAATAGTAGATTCTGAATGGGATTTACAAGTTAAAAGATTCAAAGATATAACTAGTTTGATAGATTTAAATAATATAAAAATGGTACACATGTATAGTAGTAATTCTTTATCAATACATCCAAAATTAGACTTTTGCAACACTGTAAGAATAGGACAATTATTATTTGGTAATTATTTTAATAATATAAATGAACATGGTTTTATAAACAAACTTAAAAAAATAAAAAGAGAACATATACGAAAAACAAAAAATCTTTCTAAATTGAATGATGATTTTTTCATAGATGTAAAACCTGTCTTTAAATTAGTATCTACTATTCAATCAATAAAAAGTATAAATGCTGGAGAAAGAGTTGGTTATGACGGAGAATATCTGGCTACTGAGGATACAATGGTTGCAATGGTTCCGATTGGTTATGCTGACGGATTAAACAAAAACTTTACTAATAAATATGTTTTAATAAATAATAAAAAGTATCAAATAATTGGAGAAATAAATATGTGTATGACTCTAATAAAAGTAGATAAAAATGTCAAATTAGGGGATAAAGTAATTTTTATAGGTAATGAACTAACTCCAAAAAAAGTAGCTAGTAGCTTAGGAATTGCAGTTCCTTACATGTTATGCTCATTTGATAGTTATATTAAAAAAGTGTACAAATAAAAACAAAAAACGCCAAATACAAGCGTTTTTTTTCTTAACCATGATCTTTTAAAATAAATCTTTTATCTGGTTTTTCTAATTCTTTTAGCCTTTTATCATAAGCTTCAATCATCAAATCTTCCAAATACAATTTATCTTTTTTACCTAGTAAACTAAGTAAATATTTCAAAAACAAAGGATTTAATATTAAAATTGGCCCTAAAACTTGAGTGCCAAAAAAGTTTTTATAATGAATACCTTCTTTTTGAGTGTCTTTATTCATACCCATGCATCTATCATCTGCTATTATAAATGGATAATTATTTTCTCCATATGTATAACAGAACTGACTTTTATTACCTACTATTTTTATATCATCAAAAGCACCTATAAATAAAGAGTTATGACGATGATCTTTATCACGTTTAAAATAAATATGATCGATTAAACCAAGCGTTTCTTGTTTATTATTGTCCTCAAAAATATATTCACCACAAAGCTCAAAAGCTGTTCCAGTAAACAACATAACCACATTATCTTCAATTAATTCTTTTAATCTGTTTTTATATTTTACTAAAGCCTTTACAATAATTTCTACATACTCATCAGGCATGGAACCCATATATATCATATCAACTTTATTATCAGCAAAATAAGGCTTTTCATTAACTGAAGTATAAATAAATTTAGCATCTGGTAAGTTTTTTTCTAAAATTTTAATATTCCCAACATCACCATATATATTAGTAAGATCTTTATATAATATTTCAATTTTCATATTACTCACCACTCTTTTCTAACTTTTCTACTATTTTATCTCTAACTTTTTTAGAACCAGTAATAAACTCAACTTCATAAAGAATAACTATTTTTTGAACATCCTCAAATGTTACATAATTAACAGTATCCATTTCATCATCAGCAAGTACTATTTTCTTAGGATCAACACCAGCTAAAATCATTGCAATCTTATAATCTGTACCTAAATAACTACCAACTACAATTTTCTTAATATTAGGCTTATTAAGAAAACTAAAATCTGTTTCATAAAGCCAAGTTATAGTCTCAGTCTTATCTTTAACACACCCAACTTCATTAAGAATAAGAACTAATTCTATATTCTCTTTCATATTAGAAACATATTCAAAAACTGTTGAGGTCGCACTTACATTTTGTCCTTTAGCAATTTGTAAACATATTTCTTTATCTTTGCATGTAACATTATCTTCCCTACTAATTGGAATCTTTATATTGCTTATATGTTCATTTAAAGTTTTATCATCCATTCCTAACTCTGTAAATAATGCAATAACAGATAGTAAATTAAACACATTGAAAATAGATGGAGAAATAAGATTATATTTAGTCTTCTTTTTACCTTTAACAACATCAAAAGTCATCTTATCATAATTTATATTTTTTCCAATATAATCACTCTTCTTAGATTTAAAACCACAATGAGGACAATGAAACTTTCCTATATGACGATAATGTTGATAGTCATAAACAACCTTTTCATAACACCTAGGACATACCGGAAAATCATCAGCATTATAAGTAACAATTTCATCCCTTGTCTTATCAAGAGAATAATATATACATTTATTTTTAATACCTAATGAAGTTGTTATAGGATCATCGGCATTAACAATAATTTTAGTATCAAGTGAAGTATCTAAAGCTTCCTTTATTTTAGAAGCAATATAACTAGGATAAGCATTTCTTCTAATAGAATCCCTACTAATATTAGTAATTATCAAATAATCTAAATCAGCATAAGGCATTGATTCTATAAGAGTTATTTCGTCCATTTCTAAAACTGCAACATCTCTTCTTGGTTTATTAAAAATATTAACTGCATCAAGTAACAATCTAGCATGACCAGCCAAATTATTAGCAAACCAATCATTATAAGCAACTTTTTTATTCTCTAATTTAAATATATCATGGACTAAACTAGAAACGGTAGATTTACCATTAGTACCTGTGACTCCTACAACTAGTTCTGGTTTATTTAAGTGCTTCAAAAAATTCTTATCGAATCTATAAGCCAAAAGTCCAGCCCTATCATCCCTACTCTTTCCTAATACTTTTGATATAAATAAATATAACTTAGCAGCCCAAAGTGCTACAAAAAACTTTATTTTTTCCATTCTTTCACCATACTTTCCATTTAACTAATAATAATTGTAACATATTTATAACAAATACCAAAGCTTTTCATTGTTTTTTCTAACTTCCTTGATAATTCCACTTCCTATACATCTATCATTAATATATAAAGCACAAACTTGTCCAGGAGTAACACTTTTTACATCCTTATATTTAACCAAAATTTCTTCATCATTTATATACTCAAGACTAACAGGAACATCTTTGCTTCTATATCTAAACTTAGCATTACAACTAGTTATTTTCTTATCAATATTTAATACAATATTATTAATAATACAACTATCTGAGTATAAATATTTATTATCTTCTCCTTCACAGACATATAAAATATTATCTTTTAAATTTTTACCAACAACAAATAACTTTTCTTTAGTACCCCCAACATTAAGACCTTTTCTTTGTCCGATCGTATAATGCATTAAACCAATATGACTACCAACTTCATCATTTGTTTCAATATTTATAATTTTTCCTGGTTTATTAGGTAAATAATTAGATAAAAACTTCTTAAAGTTTCTTTCTCCGATAAAGCATATTCCGGTTGAATCTTTTTTATCTTTTGTTATTAAATCATACTCTTTAGCGATTTCTCTAACCTTAGGTTTGACTAAATCACCAATAGGAAATAAAACATTTTTAAGTTGTTCATTAGTAAGTTGTGCTAAGAAATAAGTTTGATCTTTATTTTCATCAATCCCCTTATACAAATTACCATTAATCATTCTAGCATAATGACCAGTTGCAATATAATCCGCACCATATTTTTGTGCTTCTTTAATAAATAAATCAAACTTTATATATTTATTGCACATAACATCAGGATTTGGAGTTCTTCCTTTTTTAAGTTCATCTAAAAAATAAGTGAAAACATAATCCCAATACTCTTTAACAAAATCAACTCGGTGTAATTTTACCCCTAACTTATCACACACTATTTTAGCATCATTATAATCTTGCTCTTGAGTACATATATCATTATTTAAAGTGGGATTTCCCTCTATATCATTATTAACTAAACTATCCCAGTTTCTCATAAAAAGTCCTTCAACATCATAACCTTGTTTTTTTAGTAAAATAAGGGCCACTGAAGAATCAACACCTCCAGAAACACCTACTATTACCTTCTTCATATTATCACCAACTTCGGTATACATTATAACATAAAATAAGATGTTTGTAAAAATTTATATATGCATAAAATAACAAAAATTACTAAAAAAAGCAAAAGATAAAAATTACAAAAAAAGAAACTTTTAAATTTAACACTTAATAAAAATTTAATAATGTCATCTCACTTTTTGATAAGTTTTATTATAAACAAATTCTTCTTTCTCAGCCTTTTGAAACATTTCCTTAGCCATAGTTAAAGTCCTACTAGCATACTTAATATTATTCTGTTTCATAAAAATATCTGCTTTTGCTTCTAATTTTTTTCCTTCACACATCAAATAATAAGCTCTAATAGAATTATATTTAGAATTTAAATCATCCCGTATTATGTTTTCTAACATATCTTTAATTTCTAAATTTCTAGCAATATTTTTAATGCTATCATCACCTGCTATCTCCAAAACATCAACATCTAAAAATATCTCAAACCAACTAGCAACAATTTGTCTATGAGAAAACTTATCACTATTTTCATAAGACAAAATAACTTTATTATCTAACAGATTATATACACTTTTAGGATCTAACCTTTTCAAATTTTCAAAATAGTATTTTTTAATGTACTCCTCTTGTTTACTAATATTATCATCAATATTATAAGTTAAAACTTTTTTAAATTTCATTTTTGGTACTAACGGATTATATGTTTCAATTTCATAACCAAGTTTCTTACCTTTATCTTTTACAATAGAAATATTGTTTTTACTATTCAAATTAATATTCTTGAAACTAGCAGTATATAACATATAATCACCTCTTGTACCAAGTATAACATTAAATTAAATTCTTGTAAAAAACTTTATTAAAAAAGGATCAACAAATACCTTTAACATAGATATTACAATTACCATAATAAATGAAAATAATAAAACTTTAAAATACTTAGATATTTCTTTTTTAATATTTATATCTTCTTTAGTAAAACATAATTTAATTAATTTATAAGAAATTTTAATAGAGAAAAACGTAAGAATAAATAAAACAATCATAAAACACACTTTAGAAGTAAGCAAATAGCAAATACTAGCCAGTATCCCTTTAACACCATAAATATTAAATAAACTAGCTAAAGAAAAACCAACACTAAAAAATTCACAAAAATATATAAAAATACTTGCTAATACCCCGATAACACTAATTCCAAGTACCCATATTAAAAAAATATTATAAGTATTACTAAGAATAGACTCTTTAAATGAATTAACATAATTTATACTTTCATTAAAAACAAAATAGTTAGAAATACTACTATCTACAACACTTTTATCATTAGAAGATAATAAAAAATAGAAAATTACTCCTATAACTATAGCAATAATAGAAAAAGATGTTAAAAAGATAAAAAGATTCTTAGAAGTAAACTTAATATGACCAAAATTAAAATTTTTAAATTTTTTATTTTTTAAATTCATCCTCATAGTATCACCAATAAATTATATTTAATAAAAAAACCAAGTATTAAACTTTTAATAAAACAAATTATTTCTTTTTTAGACTAAAATATTAATAAAGACAAAATACAATAAAAGAAATTATATATAATAAATAAAAAATAATCACTACAATATTTGACTACTTGTTATCTCTTTTGATATAATTATCTTAGCTGGAGGGATAAAATGAATAAGAAGTTTCAAAAAATTGTTATATTTATAATGCTATTTGGATTACTTGGTTCTTCATTAGCAGTTTCATTACTATATTTATTAAGATAAATTATTATTTTAGAAGAAAATGTTCATACTAATTATGGTGATTGTATGAGCATTTTCTTTTTATGTATAAAAATCTTTTTTGTTAGAATTATAGATGTAACTCTAGGAACTCTAAGAACAATAATTACAGTAAAAGATAAAATATTCCTAGCAAGTGTCATTGGTTTTTTTGAAGTTTTAGTCTGGTTTTTAATTGCTAAAGAGGCTCTAGATACTGCATCCAGTAGTGTTTTAGTGGGAATATTCTATGCATTAGGATTCGCCTGTGGTACTTATATTGGAGGCAAATTATCTCAAAAATTTATAAAAGGAAATTTAACTGTTCAAGTAATAACTACTAATGCTACTACTAAATGGGTTGACTCTCTAAGAAAAAATGGCTTTGCAGTATCTGTTATGGACATAAATCAAAAAGAAAATGAACCAGATAAATATATGTTCTTTATCGAAATAAATAAAAATGATTTTAGCAAATTACATGGTTTAATAAAACAATTTGATAAAAATGCTTTTATAGTAGTAAATGAAAGCAAAACAGTAATAAATGGGTACTTTTCTAATAAATAATACAATATACCTAAAAAAAGAAAAAAAGAACTGATAAATAAGTATAAACTCAAATATCAGTTTTTTTTATTCATTCTCTTTCCTTTTTTCGTTTCCTTTTTTAGTTTTTGTTATAGTTTTAATTTTTCTTGTACTATCATTAGTTTTTTTCTTATTTGCATCAACTATTTGACATTCAAAATAAAAGCAAGTTCCCTTATTAATCTTTGAATCAATTCCATAGTTAAACTTATGGTCTTCTAATATTTCTTTTACTATTGAAAGTCCAAGTCCGGTACCTACAGTTGTTCTGCGATGTCTTTTATTAATTCTAAAATATTTATTCCAAACTAATTTTTTATCCTCATCAGAAATGCCATTTCCAGTATCAATTATATTAATTCTTAAAATATTGTCATTAACTTCAAAATTGATTTTTACTTTTTTATCATCACCAGTATAGTTAATAGCATTATTTACCAAATTATATATTACTCTTTCCATAGACTTTCTATCAGCAAATATAATATAATCCTTAGTTTCATTAAATTCAAAAGTATAACCATCATTCTTATAAATAGCAAATCTTTCTAAAATAGTTTTTATTTCGTCTTTAATATTAATTTTTTCAAGTTTTAATTCAGTTTTATTATTTTCCATTCTGGATAAAAGAAGTATATCATTAACAAGCATATTAAGTCTTTCAGCTTCATCAATTATAATATTTAAATCACGCTCTCTTTTCTTTTTGTTATTATAATTTAAATCCCTTGCAGATGCTGCATAAGCTTCAATCATGGTAAGTGGAGTTTTTAAATCATGACTAACATTCGCCAAAAACTCTTTTCTTAATTCTTCGGTTTTGCTAAGCTCTTTAGCAGTGTCATTTAAAGTATTCGCAAGTTCCTTAAGCTCAAGCACTTCAGTTTCACATGTAAACTTAACCTCGCTACTCTTATCAGCTAGCTTTTTAGCAGAAGAATTAATTTTTAATATAGGATCAGCAATTCTTCTTGAAAAATAATATGAAATAATAAACGATAAAAACAAAATAATAAATGTTACATACACAAATTGTCCTTTGAGCAAACTTATGCTTTTATCCATAGGCTCTAGAGATGAATTTGCAAAAACATAAGTATCATTATCAAGTTTTTTTCCATAAACCAAAGACTTATTATTATATCTATTATTAATAAATTCCAACTTAAGATACTTTTTATCACTATTCATAAAATTATTAGTAATTACAGATAACACCTTATTACTCTTATCAGCACAGTGTTTATAATTATCAGAATAAAACACTAATTTTTCTTTGCTTATTATTTGAATACACACTTCATTGTCAAGGGAAAGTTCATTAAAAAGAACCTCAGAATTTTCTTTTTTTATATTTCTTTCAATAGATTCAACAGTTTGTTCCAAGTTATTGGTTTGACTAATTTTATAATAAGAATTAAAAAAAACAATTTGAAAAAAATATAAAAATCCCAACATAATACCAGAAAATATCAAGAAATATATCAGCAAGTTAACTCTTAGACTTCTAGTCTTTAATTTCAAATTTGTACCCCACAGCTCTTACAGTTTTTATTAAATTTCTATATTCACCTAAATTATTTCTTAACATTTTAATATGTGTATCAATGGTTCTATCATCTCCAAAAAAATCATAACCCCATACTTTACTAAGTAATTGTTCTCTAGATAACGCTACATTTTTATTATCAATAAAGTATATCAACAAATTATATTCCTTTGGAGTAAGCATTACTTCTTTATCATTAATAATAACACTATGCCCTATCTTATCAACTTTTAAATTCTTATAAACAAATAAATTATCGTCACTTCCATTGCTTCTTTTAAGAATAGCTCTTATCCTAGCCATCAACTCTTTAGGAGAAAATGGTTTAGTCATATAATCATCTACTCCTAAATCAAATCCCAATAATTTATCTGCTTCTTCACTTCTTGCTGAAAGTACAATAGTTGGAATATTTTTAATATCTTTAATTTGTCTATAAGAAGTATAACCATCAAGTTTAGGCATCATTAAATCTAAAATAATAATATCATAATCATTATTTTTCACTTTTTCTATTGCCTCTAGCCCATCACATGCTTCATCAGTAAGATAACCTTCATTATGACAATACTCTACTATTATATTTCTTATAAGTTCTTCATCATCTACAACTAATACTTTCATTTTAAGATTCATTCCTTTCTTTTCTATTTATAAGATATATAATTTAAAATGATAAACTATTGCGTTTATATCTCATAAAATAATTATATCATATATTAAAAAAGACCTAAAGTCTTTAGGTTTTAAAAAAAATGAAAGAGGCAAAGTAAATATATTTGATATGGATTTGGTTTATTTTTGGTTAAGGTTTGTAATAAACTAACAATTTATAAATATTAAAAAATTCTAATATTAATTATTATATAAAAAATAAAAGTGAAAACTAATTTTATAACCTCTTTCATTTACATTTTATAAAACTGATGTGGAAATAATAAGTAAACTTTATGAAATTTTTGTGAAATAATCTAAAGTTAAAATTTAAAACTAAAAAAGTGAATTTAATTTTTAAAAAATAATGATAACTATTCATTAAACTTTAATTATTTATTACCAATTTTTATCTAATATAAAAAATTATATTATGTAGATAATAATAATGTAGTTTGTTTAAGGAGTTGATTAAATGATTTTTAAAAACAAACTATTAATGATTCTTTTAATAACTACTTTTAGTATACCACTTTCAGTTTTTGCTTATTCAGATAAAGTAATAGTTGGAGGAGATAATGTTGGTATAGAAGTAAACTCTAGTGGTGTTTTGGTTGTAGGTTATTATAGTATAAATGGGAAAACTCCAGGTAAAGAAGCTGGTCTTAAAATTGGAGATATTATCTTAAAGGTAGATGACACTGTTATTCATGGGATAACTGATCTATCAAAACATTTTAATGATAAATCTTTAAAAATAACCTATAAAAGAGGAAATCAAATTAATACCACTACTCTTAACTTAGTAAAAGATGGAAAAATCTATAAAACAGGTTTATACGTCAAAGATAGTATAATTGGTATAGGAACTCTTACTTTTATTGATCCTGCAACCAAAAGATTTGGGGCCTTGGGTCATGAAATATTAGAACAAACTACAAAAACAAAATTTGAAATAAAAGATGGAAAAATATTTGAATCAAATGTAACAGGAATAGAAAAAGCAAACCGTGGCTCAGTTGGAGAAAAAAACGCTATATATAATGAAGATAATGTATATGGAAAAATAGATAAAAACGACGAAACAGGTATATATGGAAATTATAAAAATTCTTATAATAAAAATAATTTACTGCCTATTTCAAATGATATAAATATAGGTAAAGCCAAAATAAAAACAGTAATTTATGGTAAAAACAAACAAGATTTTGATATCAATATATTAAGCATTGATAAAAATCATAAAACTAAAAATATTCTATTTGAAGTAACTGATGCTACCTTATTATCAAAAGGAAATGGTATAGTTCAAGGAATGAGTGGTTCCCCTATAATACAAGATAATAAACTAATAGGTGCGGTAACTCATGTTGTAGTTGATAACCCTCAAAGAGGCTATGGTATACTAATAACAAATATGTTAAAAGAATCAGAAAAATAGAGCAACCTCATTTTGCTCTATTTTCTTTTGTTATATGCTCAAATATCTATAAAAATGTTATAGATTCTAAAATCTAATAATTTTACATTTTGATTTTAACCATTTTTGAAAAGCTACTATATACTTTCTTACTATTTTCTATTTTATAGGCTTTTATTTTATAATAATACATTTTTCCTTTTTTAAGTTTTTTATTTGTTATGTAAGTGTTACTAGTATACTTTAAATACACATATTTTTTTGTTTTTGCATTATACCTATATAAAGCATAGTATTTAGCACCACTAGTTTTCTTCCAGGTTAATTTAACACTTGTCCTATTAAGTTTTTTTACTTTTAAATTTGTCGGAGGTTTTAAAAATGGTTTTGCCTTAATAATTTTTGAAAAATTACTGTAGTAATATTTGTCATTTTGCACTTTATAAGCTCTTATTTTATAATAAGAATAATACCCTGTTTTGTTTCGGTAAGTTGTAATTAAATTATTTGTGTTTGTAGTTTTAATAAGAATATATTTATTTTTATCATATTTATATACTTGGTAACCATCAACATTACTTTGCTTATTCCATGTTAATCTTATACTAATATAATTTAAAGCTTTAGCCTTGAGATTAGTAGGAATGCTAACTTTTATATCAATTTTTTTCCATTTAGCATACAAAGTTATATTTTGTTTTATTGTTATTTTTGTTATCTTTGTGTTATATGTTTTTTCAAGATACCAACCTTCAAAAGTATATCCATCTCTAGTTGGATTATTTAACATTATTGTTTCATTATAATTATAAGAGTTTAAATTATTTTTATGATTTACTCCACCATTTAAATTATAAAATATATCATACTTTTTAATAACCCATTTAGCATACAAATCAATATCACTATTTCCAGATATTTCAGTTGTTTTCTTAGTATAATTAGCATCCGTATACCAACCTTCAAAAGTATAACCTTTCCTACTTGGAGCATATAATTTCTTTATTTCGTTTTCATTATAACTACTAGAATTATTTAAATTATTTATGCCTCCATCTAAATGATACGTTATTTTATATTTATCTCTTACCCATTTTACATATAAAGTTTCACTTCTTTGTGGTATATAATTTGAACCAGGTAAACCAACTTTTTTAGTTAAACTATCATCACTGTAATAACCCTCAATTCTATAATCATCTACTTGTATGTCTGGTAATTTTATCTTAGAAGTTACATATTTAGCATAAATTGTATGATTCTTAGTTGTAATTAATTTAGTATTATTTTGAATTTTACTAGTAAGTTCTTTATTACTATACCAACCTTCAAAAGTATTTTTACTTTCAAGTTTATTACCATACTCACTCGAAACATTCTTATTATAATTAATTGTTACTTTATATGGCTCCTTAGAAGGAATTGTTAAATTTTTATACGTACTAAAAGCAATATATGAAGTCTCCTTACCTTTTCCACCATTAAAATTATAATTTATAGTAGTTCCAATTCTCGATGGTCTTAAAACGCAAAACAAATCCTTAGAATATATTTCAGCCATTTTTCGAAATCCAGTTTTACCAGATAGACTATTTTTATCATACTCACTAATTCCATTTTTAGTATACTCTATAAATATTGGATAACCTGCACTATCTTGACCTTTATACATAAAAATATTAAGTTTTTGCATATTATTTGAAATAGTAATAATCAAATCTCCATACTCAAAATTATTTAATCCCATTCCAGAATAGAAAGAATTATTTCTAGTGGTAATCATCTTTTCACGATCTCCATTATCATTTCCATGAAGCACTCTTCCGCCATACATACCAGGTACTAACATATCATGAATTGTCTTTAAAGTTCCTGTTAAACTATTAATATTAGTCTGATTTTTAGTATAATAAATAGTCTTTGTTTCATTTTTAGCAGTTATATTGGTCTTATTAAATATTGCAGAAACAATATTGTTTATATTTAAATATTCTAAATCTAAATCAAAAGAATTATAATAAAGCATCTTTATAAACTCATCATCTGAAAGACTTATTTTGTTTTTTAAAGAATCTAAATCATACTTATAACTATTTGAAGAACTAGTTTTATAACTAATCTTATTTAAACTAATTAATTGATTTATCTTATTTAAATTATCTTCAACAGTCTTAGTACTTACACCATTAAATGTTGGATTAACTGAAGTCTTAATATTTCCTAAAGTTAGAACTTTATTATTTTCAGTAATTATATTAATTTTATCATTATTAATAATTCCCTCTTTTAAAGGAATGACTTTATAAGTATAGGTATAGGTAGGATTAGAAGCACTATAAACATTTGTTTCCATTTTAGAATTTGGTTTTATTTCATTAATTTTCCAAGTTATAGTCTTACTTTTCTCATCATAAGTACAATTATTATTACAACTACCACTTATATATTTAGTATTATTAGGAATTTGACTAGTTATTGTTAAATTTTTATAGCTATATTTTGAGGACTTTTTGCTATAATTCCAAGTATAATTTTTTCTTTCACAAGCTCTTTTTGTGTAAGTACTACTTCTACTACAATAACTATAATTAGCTTTATTTTGAATTTGTATAACATATTTTATAGAATCATCTAAATTAACAGAATTATAAGCACTTAAAACATTACTTAAATTACTGTCTTGATAAGTTTTATCTATCATAGCATAATGATCAATCCTTAATCGCGATAATTCCTTTCTTGCCAATGAATTTTTAATCAAATTTTTATCTATAGCCTTAGAAAAAGAACTAGAATCATCTTTAAAAATACAAGAATCACCATTACAAAACTGATTAATTGGTCTTTGAATACTTACTCTATATCCTATTATAGTATTAGATTCAGAAAGGATTATATCTTTTAAATAATCAATAGTATCATACCTAACACTGTAAGTATCATCTCCAGGATTATTCATAGAACCATCTTCATTATATGTATAATCATAACCAGTAGAATGAATTAATCCTTGCTCATTATCATTTATTTCGTTTCCAACATAAATCATAACATGACCTTTATTACCAGTTGCAGAACCATCACTATTTTTTACTCTAAACGCATAAGTTAACATATCGCCTGGTTGTAATATTTCTTTAATCTCGTTATAAACCTTTTCTTGCTTACCATTTATTTGATTTTGTATTTCTTTAACAGTAGTGCCTGTAGCTTCAAAATAATATACAGCCTGAGTTTTATTACTCTTGCTATTGTTTATATACGCTCCAGTTACAGTGCTAAAATTAGTTTTGCTTTGAGATGCAACATTTTTAGAAATATTAGCATAATACGCTCCATCATTATCTAATCCCATATTATTTAACATTTGTTTATATAAGCTTTGAGTTTGTTTAGTAGTATAAAATACTGCTGGAAAAGCTTTTATATTACTAGTAGTCATATTGTAATATCCATACTTTTTACCATTTTTAAAATAACTATAACGTGATCTTTGATAATAATCAGAAAAATCATAACCTAAACCATATTTATAAGTTATACCTGCAAAACTACTACAATCTATAAAATATTTATTCGCACGGCTAATTGACTCTGGGGAATGAATAAAACTTCTCCATGTATATGTGCCACCAATATTGGTATTTTTAAAACCATAACTAGAATCTTTAAGATATTGTCCATAATCTGAAAATAAATTATTATAATAATAACTCAGTGCTGTAGAAGTTACCATATCTTGCATATCTTTTCTTGAATATTCTTCAGCATTTACATTTGTTATTAGCATTATTGGTACAAAAAATAGTATAATTGTTAGTATTTTATTTCTAAGTCTCATTATTTCATCCTCACTTTACTTTATAGTATCATTTTACAGTAAAAAGTCTACTTACTTAGGTAGACCTTTAAAATTTTATCTATAATCTTTACGACTTTATATCATAATATTTATCTTATTTATTGACTTTTATATTTCTTAAAGAACATTTATATTAAATAAGACTAACTAGCATTGGTCCTAATAACAATAAAAGTAAAAGTGGAATAAAAAATACAACACTAACAACACTTATCTTTATCGGTATTTTACTAATAAAAGCTTTTGTTTCTAGTAATCTTTTTTCTCTTATATAAGTTATTTGTGAATAAACAGTATCTATTATATTATTACCAAACATATTAGATTGTCTTATATTTAAAATAATATTATTAACTGTATCCGAAGGAATTCTATACTTTAATTCTTCTAGAGCTTCATCTAAATCTTTACCATAATTTACATCTTTTACTACTTTTTTAAACTCATCAGATAATTCAGAATCAATATTATTAGTAGTTACTTCAATCGCAGTTTTTATATTTCTACCAGCTTCTAAAGACAAAACTAATATTTCAAAAAAATATAATGAATCTTTTTCTATAATTCTTCTTCTCTTCTCTATTTTCTGATCAATTACTACTGGAAAAAATAATTCATATACTAAGAATGTTATAATCGGAGCAATAAAATAACCAAAATCAACAAAATATAATATGCCTATAAATACAATTATACTAATAAACAATCTTGTATTTAATAAATTAACAGCATCTAATTTATTATTAACTCCTAATAAATTAGTCTTTTCTTCTGCCATTTTTATGTTTTTCTTACTATATATTCTATAACTTAAACTTTTTTTATTTTTCATATTATCAATCCTTTATTCTTATTAGTTTTCTTACTATTATTATATATAAAACATAAATTAAAAGTATAATTATAAGTATTGTTTTTCCTACTATAGTAGTAACTAAAGGTACAAAATAACCAGGATTTAAGATATAAATCATTATAAAGATAATAAATGGTATAGCAACTAATATTTTAAAAACAAAACTAGATAAAGCTGTTACAGACTTAAGTTCATCATTTAATTTTTTCCTTTCAAAGAAACTTCTTTCAATTGAAGAAAATACTTTTATAATATTACCACCAGTCTTATTTAAAATAACAAGTGATGAAGCCATATACTTTGTTTCTTCAAGTTTTATTCTAGAAGATAATCTATCAAAAACTACATCAAGCTCTAAACCATAAGTTAAATCTATATACATTTTTTTAAATTCTTCACTAATTGGCCCGTCTAATTCTTGAGAAACTATTTCTACAGCTTGCATTATACTTCTTCCAGATTTAAAAGCATTACTCATAATTAAAACTGCTTTAAATAAATCTTCTTCAATTTGTTTTCTCTTACGTTTTTCATTAATTACAAGGAAAATATCAGGTATAAAGAAGCCTATTAATAACGATAAAACAACTTGTAAAAAACTTAAATGTTGTCCTCTTAAAACATCAGATACTATTGTAACTCCAAGTGCTATAATGCTTATTAAAATTTTGTTAGATACTACATCCATAGCTTTATCTTTTATTATTTTTGTCTTATCTAAATATTTGTCATATCTTAAACTATATTTAATAAGCATCTTAGATTTACTTAAATTTTTAGTTATTTTGCTAATTAAATTATTATACTTTTCATTTAATTTATCAAAGAATGATAATGGTCTATCGGTAAGGGATTCTGTAGAGAATCTAGTTATTCTTTTTTCAAGTGCTAAAGAGTTTTTAATTTTAAGAAGATAAACTACTACTATAAAGAGTCCAATAATTAATAAAATTTGAATTACTAAATATATATAAGAATCTCCCATACTATCCCTTCCTTTCTAATTATTCTTCTTTTGTTTTACCAAATATATCATCTATTTCATCTATTCCTTTAGATTTTATCTTGTTATAAACCTTTGGAGTATATTTATACATTACATAAGAACCATTTACTTCACCGCTTCTAGTAAGACCTTTTTGTTTAAAACTAAATATTTCTTTTAAATTAATTTCTCCATCTTTTAAGTTATATACCTCACAAATGGAAACTATTTTTCTTTTTCCATCTTGTAATCTTTCAATATAAACAACTAAATCAATAGCCTTTTCAATATATTCACGAAGTGCTTGAACTGGTATTTGAATACCACTCATTAAAACCATAGTTTCTAGTCTATTAAGAGCATCTTTAGGTCCATTAGCATGAAGTGTAGAAAGACTACCATCATGACCAGTATTCATTGCTTGTAGCATATCAAAAGCTTCTTTACCACGAACTTCTCCGACTATTATTCTATCTGGTCTCATACGTAAAGAGTTAATAACTAAATCTCTAATAGTTACTTCTCCTTCTTTTTCATAATTCATATTTCTAGTTTCCAAAGTAATTACATGATCTTGTTTTAATTTTAATTCTGCAGCATCTTCAATAGTTATAATACGTTCATGATTACCAATCAAAGAAGATAAAACATTTAATACTGTAGTTTTCCCAGATCCAGTTCCACCACATATCAAAATATTAAGTTTTCCTTTAACGGCAGCATCTAAAAACCTTGCCATATAACTAGTTAAAGTACCCATTCTAAGTAAATCTTCCATAGTTTCTAAATTTTTCTTAAACTTTCTTATAGTCAAAACTGGACCATTTAATGAAAGTGGTGGTATAACAGCATTAATTCTTGAACCATCTTTTAATCTAGAATCAACCATTGGACTTGCAACATCAATAGTTCTTCCTAAAGGTTGAATCATTCTTTGAATAGTTCTTATTATATGCTCATCATTTATAAAGGAAACAGAATCATCTTTAACTACTTTACCATCTATTTCAATATAAATTTTATCAGGGCCATTAACCATAATTTCTGTAATATTAGGATCATCTAAAAGCTCTGTAATTGGACCATAACCATGTATTTCATTTTCTATAAGATTAAATATATGATTTCTCTCTAAATTAGATAAATCATAACCTTCCAAAGCATCATCTATCTCATTATTGATATATTCTGTTAAAAATTCATTGTCAGGAACATCATTATCTATTATATTTTGTATTACTTTATTTCTAAGAGTATCAAGTAATATCTTATCTTCAAATATATCATAATCATCACTAACAGTTTCTTTAAAAGATATAGGCTTTTCATCAATTTCAAAAGCCTCAGAAAGTGTTTTCTTCATTAGTTTTCCTCCTTCCTATCTTTTATTAATGTATTTGCTAAAATTTTTAGTTTTTCCCATTCTTTCCTATCAGTAAATGATAAATTCTTATTTTGAATTATAATTTTTCCGTCTAAAATAAACTTATCAATATTTCTAACATACATACTCTTAGAAATAGTAAAATCTATATTATTTTTAATAATATTTCTAATATCAAAAGCTGAATAATGATTTCTTCCTGGATGAACAGACTCATTTAATAAAGTATAATAATTTTTATAACCAACATCTTTCATAATTGAAATGAAAGACTTAGTGTTTTTAAGATCAAACGTATCATTAGTAAAAACATATAGTATAGAATCACTATTATCTAAAGTTACTACATTTATCTCATCTAAAGTATGACTAGTATCTATTAAAATAACATTATATTTATATATAACATTTCTAAGAATAAGAGGAATATACTTAGAATCTATCTTACCAGCCATTCTCGGATCTTTAGGTGCTGCTATTATATCAATCTTATCGCTATAACTAAATAAATAATCTTCTATTTTTTCATATCTATTATTAGTTAAATCTTCAACTAAATTAAATATAGTCTTATCATTATTAGAATTGAGATAAGTAGCAACAGCCCCACCATATAAATCTAAATCAATAACCAAAGTCTTTAAACCAAGCTTTTCATAAGTACCAGCTAGATTTAAAAGAGCAATTGTTTTACCTACTCCGCCCTTAGTAGAAGTTACAGTAACTATCTTTCCTTTAGCACTTTTCATATTATTTCCCCTTTTCTTCAATTATAAGTTTACCATTTTCATAACCACCATATAACTCTATCTCTAAGTTATATTTGTCATACCCTACTATCTTTCCAAATATAGGATTTATTTTATTTTCAAGATGAATACTACTATCATCCAAAGAAATTATTTTAATATTTTTATCATTTTCCTTTATTACTTGTTTTACTTCATTCATGCTCTTTCCATCTTTTATAACGCTTTTAAGAGAGGAAGTAGCAATACTCTCAAGTTCAATATCTTTTCTTACAATGTATGCTGAGTCTATAACAAACGCAAATAATGCAAGAAAAAGTGGAATTAAAACAACAAATAAAACAAGAGTTTGACCTTTATTATTCATAAAGAATAGTCCTTTCTGTTTTTATGACAAAAGGATTATCAAAGAAAAGCGATGAGAAAGGTGTAATCAAGTTTACTTTCTTAGTTAATTTAATATTTAATTTATCTTCTTTAGTTTTATAAGAAACACTAACCTTACTATCTTTTATAGCATTTTTTATATAAGCATCAGTCTTACCATTTTCTTTATATTCCACAACATCATTTGTAACACTTTCTAAATGATTTTTTTGATAAAAAATATTAGAAAAATCTATTACTATAAAAAGAACCATTAAGATAATAGGTAAAATTATTACAAATTCTACTAGTGCTTGAGCCTTGTTATTTATCTTCATTTGGATCAACACAATGTCCTTCCCCAGATTTATCACCCTTTACATAAACTTCTCCAACAAGTTCACAAGAAGATTTGGTGATAGAATCTTTTAAATATCCTCCTAGAAGTGTTACCAAGGAAATAGCAATAACACTAATAAGAGCAATTATTAATACATACTCAACTAATGTTTGACCTTTATTATTTACTTGTTTCATCTACCTCACCTATTTTCCTAATTTAATTTTATAAAAAAACAAGAAAAATGTCAATCAATATTACTATTATTTATGTCCTTTACATATAAATTATTAGGTGAGTTTATGGAAAAAATAAAAAAATATTCTATAAGTATAGGAATAACTATAGGATTAATTTTAATATTTGCTTTCTTCTTAAATATACTTAATTACTTTAATTTGATCAGTACTAATGTCTACAAAATAATTCTTATTTTTATGACATCTATATCAGTCTTTATAGGAGCCTATCTCTTAGGAAAAGAAACAAATAAAAAAGGTTACTTAGAAGGAATTAAATATGGGTTTATTATAACTATATTATTTTGGATTATTTCATTTCTAGCTTTTGATGAAAACTTAAAAATATCCAATTTATTATATTACTTAGTAATTTTAGTAATATCTAGTATTGGTTCAATGTTTGGAATAAACAAAAAAAATGAAAAAAATATAAGTTAGTCGCTTATATTTTTAAGTATTACTATAATCTTACTTTTTCTGCATAAGTTTTTTGCTTAGTCTCTACAAAAGTTTCTTTTTCATAACAACAATTATTTATAATATTTCTATCTCCTAAAACATCATAAATAAGCTCATAATTCTTATCACGATATAAAACAATAAACGTTTCATATACCATTTGTTCTAATTCACACATTTCTTTATAATAACCAGTTTTTCCTATATAATTTTCCTTAGCAAGTAAACTTGTTATAGGATAATAATCTTTTTTAAAATCATTAATAACTTCTAATTTTATATCTTCGTCATCATTAATCGTATCTATTTCCTTTAAAATAACCAAATTATTATTCTTTAACTCTCTTAAAACTATATATATAGCATTAGGATTATCATTTTTTCTTTTTAAATATACTTTTTCTATATCATTCATAATTACCCTCAATATCTATAAAATCCTCTAGTATATAATTTGATATATAGATATCCTCCTTTCTTAGTTTATAATAGTCTCCTTCTTCTTCAAGTTTACTAATATCAAAAATATCTTTAATTTCATAACCATATCTATATTTAAAAACGCTCTTAGAAACACCACAAATTTTTCTTAAACCTAAAATCATGTAGTTTTCCATATCTATTTTTTTAGTCATTATCTCTTTATCATAAATATATTCATCTTTTAAGTACTTAGTTAAACTTCTAGTATTAGTATATCTATAATTATTTAAATATCCAGATGCTCCAAGTCCAAATCCATAATATTTATCATTATTCCAGTAAGTTAAATTATGTTTTGATTCATAACTTTTCTTAGAAAAATTACTTATTTCATAATGAATATACCCATTATTTTCTAAAACATTAACTATATAATCATACATATCTCTATTTAAATCTTCATCTATTTCTTTATAATTCTTTACTTTCAAAATAGTATTTTCTTCCAAAATTAAGCTGTATATAGAAATATGAGGTATATCTAAATCTAAAAATTTATTTAATTCATCTTTTAAATCATCTAATGTTTGACCATTAATACCATATATTAAATCTATATTTATATTAGAAAAATATTTCTTAGCAAGTTCGATTCTTTTATTTATAATATCACTACTATAATTTCTTCCTAATAACTTTAAAAATTCATCGTTAAAGGTTTCTATGCCTATACTTAAACGATTAACTCTATGTTTTTTTAATATTTCTAATAATGTCTTAGAAATATGTTCTATATTACATTCAAAAGTAAACTCATATTCCATGTCTAAATTTAATTTATCTATAAGAGATAATAATCTTTCTAATTGCTTTATTTTAAGACAAGAAGGAGTACCTCCTCCTATATATATCGTCTTTAATAAATCGTTTTGGTAGCAATTATCTATCTCATTTTTTAAGGCATTTAAATATTTATTTGCTTGCACCTCATCGTAATACATTTTACAAAAATCACAATAAGTACAAATACTTTGACAAAAAGGAATATGTAGATATAAACTATTTACCATGTCTTAGATTTCTTTCTTTATTCTCATTTAATAATACTAATACTTGGCTATAATATTCTTCACTAATCTTAGGAAGTCTTTCCTTTAAATCTCTATATACTGTCCAATAACTTGTATTAGTATTGGCACTTATTTCTTCAACTGTATAACCACTAAGAAATAATTTTAAATTTCTTAATACTCTTTCCCTTACTTCACTAATTTCAATACTTTCTTCTTTATTAAATTTTATAATTTCTAAAACTTGTTCTTTAGTATTAGGATACATATTTATAAATCTATTTAAATAATCATGTACTGTCGTAGAACTAATTGAAAAAAAGTTTTCAGTAAAAAAAGCTGCAGTTTTCCTAATGCTAGACTTTTCTTCTAGAAAAAATGTTCCTACTAAATATATTCTTTTCTCTCTTTCACTATCGCTTACTTTTGATGCCATTTATATCACTCCTAATCCTCATCTACTTTAAGTATTGATAGAAAAGCCTCACTTGGAAGTTCTACCGATCCTATCATTTTCATTTTCTTCTTTCCTTCTTTTTGCTTTTCAAGTAACTTTCTTTTTCTAGAAACATCTCCACCGTAACACTTAGCAAGAACATCTTTACGCATAGCCTTAACTGTTTCTCTTGCTATTACCTTATTTCCAATAGCAGCCTGAACTGGAACTTCAAACATTTGTCTAGGTATTATTTTCTTAAGATTTTCGGTTATAGTCTTTCCTCTTTGATAAGCAAAATCTTTATGAACTATTATTGATAAAGCATCTACAACTTCTCCATTAAGAAGAATATCCATTTTTACTAAATCACTTGGTTTATCTCCAATAACTTCATAATCAAAAGAAGCGTATCCCTTTGTAGCACTCTTTAATTTATTAAAAAAATCATAAACAATTTCTGAAAGTGGTAATTCATAAATAATATTAACCCTAGTCTTATCTATATATTCAAGCCCTAAATAGGTACCTCTTTTACTTTGACAAAGTTCCATAATTGGTCCGATATATTTTTCTGGAGAAAATATTGAAGCCTTTATATAAGGTTCAGTTATTTCTTTAATATTAACCTTTTCAGGCATTTTTGCAGGACTATCAACTTGTATTTTTTCACCATTTGTTTTAGTTACTTCATAAATTACTGAGGGAGAAGTTGCTATCATATCAATTTTAAATTCTCTTTCAATTCTCTCTCTAGTTATATCCATATGTAAAAGTCCTAGAAAACCACATCTAAAACCAAATCCTAAAGCTTTAGAAACTTCTGGAGAATATTCCAAAGAAGCATCATTTAATTTTAATTTTTCTAAAGCTTCTTTTAAATCCTCATACTTTTTAGAATCTATTGGATATAGTCCGCAATAAACAAATGGTTTTATTTCTTTATAACCAGAAAGAGCCTCCTTACATGGTTTAGCCTCAGTAGTTATAGTATCACCAACTCTTACGTCACTTATACTCTTTATAGATGCTGTTAAAAATCCTACCTCACCAGAATTTAATTCTTGTTTTTGAACTTCTTTAGGGGTATGTATACCAAGAGAAATAACTTCATAAGTAGCGCCAGTTTTCATCATTTTTATCTTATCTCCAACTTTTAAAGAACCATTCATTACTCTTACAGAAAGTACAACACCTTTATATGGATCAAAATAACTATCAAATATAAGAGCACTCAACTCATCTGTTTCATATATATCCTTAGGAGCAGGAATAACCTCTGCTACTCTTTCTAAAAGTTTATCTATTCCTATGCCTTCCTTAGCAGAGCACAAAATTATATCTTCTTCTTTAAATCCTAGAGTATCTACTATTTCTTTAGTAACTCTTTCAGGTTCAGCATTAGGTAAATCTATCTTATTGATAATAGGGATTATTTCTAAATTATTATCCATAGCTAAATATAAATTAGCAAGAGTTTGGGCCTCAATTCCTTGCGTAGCATCTACTACTAAAATGGCACCTTCACATGCAGCAAGTGATCTACTAACCTCATAAGTAAAATCAACATGTCCAGGAGTATCAATCAAATTATATAAATATTCTTCACCATTATAATTGTACTTTAAAGATACAGCATTAAGTTTTATTGTTATCCCACGTTCCCTTTCAAGTTCCATAGTATCTAACGTCTGTGCCTTTAAATCTCTTTTATCTACTGCATGAGTAAGTTCAAGAATTCTATCTGCAATAGTACTCTTACCATGATCAATATGTGCAATTATACTAAAATTTCTAATATGTGTTTTGTCCATTTGTATCACCAAAATTATTGTACCAAATTTCTGACGAAAAGTCTTTAGTTTTATTAATTATTTCTAAGTGAAAAGAAAACAACTCTATTTAAAGAGTTATATATTTTAAAATAAAATCTATCAATAATTACAAAATAATTAAATTATTATTAGTCTAGTTGAACGGTTATCATTCTTAGAACCACGATAATGACTAGCAGCAAATATTCCGGCACCACTAGAAGCATCATAAGCTCCTCCTAAAGAAGACCAAGAATTATTTTCATTAGTAAGATAAGAATAATCACTATACCATCCATAATTATTACTTGTATTATTAACCATCTCTTTAACACAATCGCCAAGTTTACTTCTTATTCTTGATAAATAATTACCATAACTATACCTATCATAATACTTAACACTAGGATAACTAATTCCCTTATATGAACCATATTTTCCATTATTATATAAAATACCAGTATAACCAGAATTATCTGTTGTGCTATTACCACTAACCATTGTCAAGCCATCAGTCCAAATCATATTAGACATTGTATATTCCCATGAACAGCCGCTCATGTCATATACTCCATATATATTTCCAGTTGTTGATGCTAACATTCCTTTACTTGTATTATAAATATTACATGTTGTACTGGATGAGCTTGATGGTGAAGATCCACATCCTGTTATATAATTAGAATTATTATTTATTCCAATCTCCACACAACTACCACTTGTACATGTTCCATATTTAGAGTGTGATAAGTATGCTACTGCTCCCCATTCACTATTTTTTATCATATGTGTATCTGTATTTGTACTAAATCCATACCTGTTACCACTATTTTTCATATTCATTATATTTGTTTCAAATGTACTTACACTTTGATTTTTTATACTACTTAAATTAGGTTTTGTTGTTATATTACTTATTGTTCCTGTAAGTTCAAACTTTCCTATCCAGAATCCTTTTATTTCATCATTTCCAAATGTAAATGCTGGATGTGTATATGTTTTATTATTACAAGTACTATCTGTACAAGTAGCATTAGTACTTTTTAATTTACATGTCTCAGATGGCTTCCCTTCTGTTCCAGATATAGCATCTTGACATGATATTTCACTTGTATTTTTATTTTCTTTTTCAAATGTTATTTCTATTTGTTGAGGACTACTTGTCTTTGTTCCATCACTATTATAATTCCATACTTTATATTTATATCTTGGTATCCAAACCTCCATAGTTAAT
>ERZ857965.703-NODE-703-length-43139-cov-23.516108_pt1 | contig 43139 bp, 32 predicted proteins | sample MGYA00519758_ERZ857965 | MGnify/ENA primary metagenome ERZ857965 (study PRJEB31778, sample SAMEA3449381) | human gut metagenome | biome: human gut; feature: human-associated habitat; material: faeces | place: United Kingdom | collected 2010/2012 ... | reverse complement strand
CGGTCTTTCATGCAGCAGGGGCTCTCAATGTTTTTATGTCCTGCTCATATCGTCTGTGCCGGCACTTTGGGACACTCCTTGTCAGAAGAGTGATGCAAGGTGCTCGTCCTTTACTTTACTGAGATAAAGTGAACGTGTAGATTCGTAACCCGCTGGCAACCGTTCTATGGCACGATATTGAACGAATGTATGCTATGCGCCCAAATCTTTTGGGCAGAGTGGGAGACAGTATGGTCAAGCTGTACGAGGACGGCATCTACCTGCGCGGCGGCAGCGAGGTTGTGCCTGCGGCCGAGGCTGCCGAGCGCGGTATTAAGCAGACGCCCGAGGATGCCAAGCGCGGCACCATCGCGTATTCGATCCTTCAAGCACACAACACGTCCGGCGACCCCGAGGCGCTCAAGATTCGCTTCGACGCCATGGCGAGCCACGACATCACCTTTGTCGGCATCATCCAGACGGCGCGCGCCTCGGGCATGGAGCAGTTCCCGCTGCCTTACGTGCTTACCAACTGCCATAACTCGCTGTGTGCCGTGGGAGGCACCATCAACGAGGACGACCACGTCTTTGGCCTTTCCGCGGCCAAGAAGTATGGCGGCATCTTCGTCCCGCCGCACATCGCCGTCATCCACTCCTTTATGCGTGAGAACTTTGCCGGCTGTGGCAAGATGATTCTGGGCTCCGACTCGCACACCCGCTACGGCGCTCTGGGCACCATGGCCGTGGGCGAGGGCGGTGGCGAGCTGGCAAAGCAGCTGCTGCGCGACACCTACGATGTCGCCTATCCCGGCGTCGTAGCCATCTACCTCACGGGCGCCCCGCGCCCCGGCGTCGGCCCGCACGATGTGGCGCTCGCCATCATCAAGGCCGTCTTTGCCAAGGGTTACGTTAAGAACAAGGTTATGGAGTTTGTGGGCCCGGGCATCGCGAGCATGACGACCGACTACCGCAACGGCGTCGACGTCATGACCACCGAGACCACCTGCCTGTCGAGCATCTGGGCCACCGACGAGGACACGCACGCGTTTTTGACCATGCATGGTCGCGGCGACGACTACCGCGAGCTCAAGCCCGCCGATGTCGCCTACTACGACGGCTGCGTCGAGGTCGACCTGTCGAGCATCAAGCCCATGATCGCGCTGCCGTTCCATCCTTCCAACGGCTTTGAGATCGACGAGCTCAACGAGAACCTCGAGGACATCCTGCATGAGGTGGAGCTCGAGGCTGCCAAGATCGGCGAAGGCAAGACGCACTTTAGCCTGCTCGACAAGATCGTCGACGGCAAGCTGCACGTGCAGCAGGGCGTTATCGCTGGTTGCTCGGGCGGCAACTACGACTCCGTGGTCCAGGCTGCCCGCGTGCTCAAGGGGGCCAACACCGGCTGCGGCGAGTTCTCGCTGTCGGTTTATCCCACGAGCCAGCCCGTGGCACTCGAGCTTACACGCCGCGGCTACATCTACGACCTCATGGAGGCCGGCGCGATTGTGCGCACGGCATTCTGCGGCCCGTGCTTCGGCGCCGGCGACACGCCCGCCAACAACGGCCTTTCGATCCGCCACACTACGCGCAACTTCCCCAACCGCGAGGGTTCCAAGCCGGGCAATGGCCAGCTGAGCGCCGTGGCCCTGATGGACGCCCGCTCAATTGCGGCGACGGCTGCCAACGGCGGCGTCCTGACGCCGGCGACCGATCTGCCCGAGGAGACTTGGGACGAGGCCTGCGAGTACACCTTTGACGACGCGCCGTACAAAAAGCGCGTGTACTGGGGCTTTGGCAAGGCGGAGCCTGCCGACGAGCTGGTCGAGGGTCCCAACATCAAGCCGTGGCCCGCGATGGAGCCGCTCGGCGATGATATCCTGCTCAAGGTGTGCTCCAAGATCATGGACCCGGTCACTACGACCGACGAGCTCATTCCCTCGGGCGAGACGAGCTCCTTCCGCTCCAACCCGCTGGGCCTGGCCGAGTTTACGCTCAGCCGCCGTGACCCGGCCTACGTGGGTCGTTCCAAGGAGGTCGACGCGGTGGAAAAGCGCCGCGTGGCCGGCGAGGCTGCAGGCGACCTGGCGGCACTCGATGCCGAGCTTGCCGACGTGTTTGAGGCGCTGGCTGGTGCGGGCGTCGCGGCAGATGCCAAGGCGACCGAGTACGGCTCCATGCTCTACGCCAAGAAGCCGGGCGACGGCTCTGCCCGCGAGCAGGCCGCGAGCTGCCAGCGCGTGATTGGCGGCCTGGCCAACATCGTCCACGAGTACGCCACCAAGCGCTATCGCTCCAACGTGATGAACTGGGGCATGGTGCCCTTCCAGATGGAGGCGGATCCCAACTTTGAGGTGGGCGACTACGTCTTTGTGCCGGGTATCCGCGCCGCGCTCGACGGCGACCTAAAGGACATCGCCGCCTACGTGGTGCGTGCCGACGGCGCGGTCGAGCAGATTGAGCTCTACATTGCCGATATGACGGCCGAGGAGCGTGCCATCGTCAAGGCCGGTTGCCTGATCAACTACAACAAGTTCAAGGCCGCTGCCGAGTAACGTTGCTGTACGCCCCGGACACACCTTTCCCTCGTGCTCACGCGCTTCGCGAGGGTCGCCCGAGGGAAAGGTGTGGCCGGGGCTACCGCGACGTTCTCGTTGGGTCTTGAGGGACGCTAAAAATAGACTTGCTTGAAGCCGCTCCTGTTATCGGGGCGGCTTCTTTTTTGTCGAAAACCGCCACAAAGGGGACAGGCACCTTTGTGGCGGTGGGGAACGAGCTCGATGTTGTTGTGATCGTTGAGCGGTATGTTAATGAGCGGCTCTACAGAATTTCATCTGGGCTGGCGGACTTGGTTGTTTTGGGGATGCCGAGTTTGGATGACGCGAAATCGTCAACATTGTCCTTAATTCCGTCTTTGGTGTAGACAGTGACCATATAGGTGCTGTGTCCGAATTCGCCCTTGTCGCGTGTTGCCCAGGCATCCCAGTAGGCGGCCCCGTTTCGCCCTTTGATTTTTCCGACACGGCGGAGTTCTGTTCGCTTTAATTTCTGGTTGCTATAGATGGTTCGACCGGCCTCCTCGGTGAGCCCGCACTGCCCAAGTAGTTTGTCGAGGACTTGGTTCATGTGGCACTCGTCGGTGTTTGGAGCATAGTCGTAGGCGAGGGTGATGGAGTCGAGGGGCTGGTCGTCGATCAAATAATTCATCGTCTGGGGTTCAAGGCTGAAATGGGGGAAGCATCCATCAATCGTTCCGAGCAGCGGTAACTTTGACCGCCAAATTCCGGTGGGAATTCCATCTTCGTAGAACACGCCGCGACAGATAAAGGAGAGCGAGGTGGCACGCGAGCCGGCGTCGACCATTCCGCATAAATCGAAGGGCGAGGCGATGCCAAGGGAAAAGGGCGTGATGGTGATAAGGAAGAGCATCACGATGGGTATGGCGAGAATGGCGATGACGTTGCGACCGGTGGAATGAGGCGGCTTCATATGCGCTCCTCGAGACAAAGAGCAGGCAAGCTCGATGACAAATGAATAATCTCAGCTAACAATTCAATTTTAATCTCATAACGTGTGACAGCTGGCCGTCGAAACCGAGAACCACCGCAAAGGTGCCTGTCCCCTTTGTGGTGATTCTCGGTTTGTCTCGATCTGTAACAGTTAGACCCTAATTTGCCGAGTAGATGTTACAGATTGAGACAAACGGTTGCCGCTGGTCATTTCATCTCGATCCGTAACATCTAGGATCAAAAATGGCTGCTAGATGTTACAGATCGAGACGGTAGTGCGCCTGGGCAGCGGCGGGCTGACATCTCAGTACCCTATCCATCAATCACTCAGAAAATCTTATATATAGAGACTTAGATTTGTGTATAAGATCGTGCAAAGCTGGCAACAATACTTCTCGAACAACGTGAAGCCGCCCCGTAGGGCGGCCGCCCCAAGAGAGGTGATTCCATGAGAATCGATAAGCTAGCAATGACGTCGCGCGAGGCGCTGCAGACCGCCATGAGCACGGCCGCTGACGCGCAGGCCGGCGCGGTGGAGCCGATTCATCTGCTGTCTGCCCTGCTCGGTGCCGGCGAGCGCAATATCTCCGTGATCATCGAGCGCATCGGTGCCGACCCGGCTCAGCTCGCACGCTCCACACAGGATGCCATCGACCACGCGCCCAAGGTTTCGGGCGAGGGTCAGCAGATGGGCCTGTCCAACGAGCTCGTCCGCGTCATCGAGAAGGCCGAGAAGAAGGCCACCAAGATGGGCGACAGCTTTGTGGTGACCGAGCATCTGCTGATGGCGCTTGCCGAGGACAAGGGCGAGGCTGGTCGTGTACTGCGCGATGCCGGCGTGACCAAGGAGCGCATCGAGCAGGTCTACGAGGAGCTGCGCGGCGATGATCGCGTGACGTCTGCCGAGGACAAGACCCAGTTTGAGGCGCTGGAGCAGTACGGACGCAATATCTGCGACCTGGCTCGCGCCGGCAAGCTCGACCCGGTCATCGGCCGTACCGACGAGATTCGCCGTACCATCCAAGTCCTGTCCCGCCGCACCAAGAACAACCCTGTGCTCATCGGCGAGCCGGGCGTAGGCAAGACAGCTATCGTCGAGGGCATCGCCCAGCGTATCGTGGCTGGCGACGTGCCGAGCACCCTGCGCGACCGCGACCTCATCGAGCTCGACATGAGCGCGCTGGTCGCCGGCGCCAAGTACCGCGGCGAGTTCGAGGACCGCTTGAAGGCTGTACTCAAGGAAGTCCAAAAGTCCGAAGGCAAGGTCATCCTGTTCATCGATGAGCTCCACACCATCGTGGGCGCGGGTGCCACCGAGGGCTCCATGGACGCCGGCAACATCCTCAAGCCGGCGCTCGCCCGTGGCGACCTGCACGCGATCGGCGCGACCACGCTCGACGAATACCGCAAGTACATCGAGAAGGACGCGGCGCTCGCCCGTCGTTTCCAGACCGTTATGGTGAGCGAGCCTACCGTCGAGGACACCATTTCGATCCTGCGTGGTCTGAAGGAGAAGTACGAGATCTTCCACGGTGTGCATATCACCGATAGCGCGCTCGTGGCAGCTGCCGACCTCTCCGATCGCTACATCGCCGATCGCTTCCTGCCCGACAAGGCCATCGACCTGGTCGACGAGGCCGCAAGCCGCCTGCGCATGGAGCTCGACAGCATGCCGGTCGAGATCGACGCCACCACGCGTCAGCTCACCCAGCTGCAGATCGAGGAGCAGGCGCTCATGAAGGAGACCGACGACGCCTCCAAGGAGCGTCTGGAAGCCCTGCGCCAGGAGATCGCCGAGGTCCAGGAAAAGCTCAACGTGCAAAAGGCCGGCTGGCTCAACCAAAAGAACGCCATCGACCACGTGCAGGAGCTTAAGGGCCAGCTTGACGAGGCCAAGAGCGAAGAGGAGCGCGCGACGCGCAACGGCGACCTGGGCCGTGCGTCCGAGCTGCGCTTCTCCGTGATTCCGGGCCTGCAGCAGCAGATTCAGGATTCCGAGGCCGCGCTCGAGGCACAAAAGCAGCAGGACGGCGAGGGCCTCAACGAACAGGTGACCTCCGATGAGATCGCCGAGGTCGTAAGCGCCTGGACCGGCGTGCCTGTGTCCAAGATGATGCAGGGCGAGCTCGACAAGCTGAAGGGCTTGGAGGGTGAGCTGCATAAGCGCGTCATCGGCCAGGATGAAGCGGTCTCCGCCGTTGCCGCAGCCGTGCGCCGCAGCCGTGCAGGTCTCTCCGACCCGGACAAGCCCATCGGCAGCTTCTTCTTCCTGGGCCCCACCGGTGTGGGCAAGACCGAGCTCGCCAAGGCGCTTGCCGAGTGCCTGTTCGATGACGAGCGTGCGCTCGTGCGTATCGACATGTCCGAGTACATGGAGAAGTTCAGCGTCCAGCGTCTGATCGGTGCGCCCCCGGGATACGTGGGTTACGACGAGGGCGGTCAGCTCACCGAGGCCGTGCGCCGTCGTCCGTACTCCGTGATCTTGCTCGACGAGATGGAGAAGGCCCATCCGGATGTCTTTAACGTGCTGTTGCAGGTGCTCGACGACGGCCGTCTGACCGATGGCCAGGGTCGCCAGGTGTCCTTCAAGAACACGATTATCATCATGACGTCCAACGTGGGCTCCAAAGCCATCGCCGATCTGTCCGGTAAGGACGAGGAGGAGATGCGCCATCAGGTCGACGCCGCCATGGCTCAGACCTTCCGCCCCGAGTTCCTCAACCGTATCGACGATATCGTGGTGTTCCATCCGCTCTGCATGGCGCAGATCGAGAAGATCGTCGACATCCAGCTTGCCGACGTCCGCGCGCGTCTGGCCAAGGAGCGCATGACGCTTGCCGTCACCCCGGCGGCCAAGCAGATGCTCGCCGTGGGCGGCCTGGACCCCGTGTTCGGTGCCCGTCCGCTCAAGCGTCTGGTCCAGCGCGAGGTCGTGGACGCCATCGCCGCCGCCATCATCGACGGCACGGTGCGCGAGGGCGATCAGGTGACGGTCGATGTCGACAAGGACGGCGGCTTTACCGTCGTGTGCGATAACACGCCGGCGGCCACCTACGAGGTTCCCGACGCCGAGTAGATTTTGGGCCATGCCTTAAAATCTGCCAGTCGTCTCTAAACGCCAAGGGCGGCGGATCCAATTGGGTCGCCGCCCTTTTTCGTGCGACAATCGATGGTGTTGAACGGATGCGATGCAAGGAGCTATGCAGATGAAAGACGAGATCAAGACAAGCGCGCCGGCGACCGATACCGCACCCGCCGCACCCAAGCCTGTGCCTAAGCCGGCACCCAAGCCGCGCGACCCCTACATCCGTGCCGAGAACGAGGACGACGACGGCTACGATCCCTACAGCGATCGCCGCCCCGAGCGCGAGCCGATGTTCGAAGCCGATCCGTGGCGCTGAGTGCCACCAAAAAGGCCACCAAAAAGTCGCGGTGAAATAGGGACTGTTTTGCGGTTTGACCAGCAAAAACAATCCCTATTTCACCGCAACTTTTTGGTGGCTGTCTTCGGGCCGGCTAGTCCTGGGCTTTGATACTCGGCAGCAGGATCTGCGCGAGGTAGTCGGTTTCGAGCTTGGTCGCGGCGTCTGCGTTGCCGTCTTTGCCAACCAGGTCGTTCTTGATCTGGCTATACGTATAGCGGTTGCCGGTCGTAAGCTCGACAAGCTCAATGGCCGTGTCCATGGGGTAGGTTGACACGGGGTTCTGCGTCCGTCCGTTGATGGTCTGGGGCACCACGTACGGATAGACGGGGCCGCTGGCGTAGACGGTATAACCGTTGCCTAGATTGGCCGCACCCAAAACCGTATCGCCTTCATCGGGCGTAAAGCTCTCGCCCTCGCGCACCGCGACGAGCGTCACGAGCGGCGTATTGGCGTCGTCGCCCAGATAGATGCATAGCGTGCTTCCGTTTTGCCAAGTTGCGACCTTGCCGTACCACTCGACGGGAATATCGAGCTGGTAGAGGTCGGTTGCCTTGTGGCGAGCGTCAGCATCACGGGACGCCTGTGCCTTTTGCGCGCTCACGTCATTGACGGCGGCGTCGCGCCGCGCGGTTGCTGCCTGCTGGAGCACTTTGGCGGCCGCGGCGGAGCTCGTACCGCCCTCCTCGGCATACTTGGCGGCGGCATCGATCTGGTCGTCAGTCACCGTGTCGGCCGAAGGCACCTTGAGCTTAAAGGTGGCCTGGGCACTTAAATCCTGTCCATCGCTCTTAACGGTGACCTGCGTCTTGTTGGTCGGGACGGTATAGATGGTGCCGTCGGCCGCGATGGGGGAGGCAGCGATGGAGAGCGTGTAATCGCCGGGCAGCAGTTTGATGCCGCGGCCGTGCTCGTCAACATAGAGCGTTTCGCTCACGGAGGAGCCGTCAGAATCCTGACCGCTCACCTGTACGGGAATCTTGGAGCCAGTGGAACAGTCGAGGCCCGCGGCATGCACGCCAATCTGCACCGACATCATCGTGTGGGCATTGGCGGCGACAGCGGCAGCCTGCTCTTGCTGATATCCGTTCCAGGCAGCATAGCCTGCACCGCCGGCGACGAGCGCGACGGCCACGACACCGGCGACCATCAGATTGCGGCGCTTGGGCGACATCTTGCGATGGCGAACCTCGGCCTCGCGTGCCGAGGGAACGGATGGTAGGGGAATATCGCCCATGGCGATGGTCTCGTCCACGGCTGGTGCGGAACCCAGGCCAGGAAGCTCGCGGGTCAGCGAATCCTCGGCCGGTAAGCTGTCGAGCAAGACGGTTTCCTCGCCCGTGTCGGATTCGGGCTGGTTGCCGGCCTCGCTTTCGGTGTCTTCGTGATCTGCCTCATCCTCGGCAGGCTCAACGTCGCCTGCATCCTGATCATCGGATTGCGCCTCGGTTTCCGGCTCATCCTGCACATCAACGCCCGAATCGTCAAACGCAATCTCATCGAGTGAAATCCGGTCTAAGCTCTCCAAGGCCTCAGCGCAAGCTTCTGCATCTTGGGCCGCATCCTCTTGGCCCATCGTCTCATCTTTCATATATCCCCCAAGCTCAATATCGGGACAACACTGTACCCAAAAATGGAGCCATATAAAGCGCGTGCGAAATATAAGATCCGATTTAACTCGAGCGCATCGTTCGGCCGCATCCTCGCGGCAGCAAAAGGCCCCCGGAACGCGAACGAATCACATTCCGGGGGCTCTACAATGCGTTGAGTTGCGCGGAGCCGGCTATGCTGCTTCGTGCTCAAGCGATGTCTGCGTCAGGCGCGTTACTCGGCGTGTGCGTAATCCACCTTGGCGCGGCGAGCGGTAGCCTTCTCCCAATCGCTGGTGCCCTCAAAGACATCCTGCTTGTAGGGATTGCGGCCGAGCTTCTTGGCGCGGTGGGCGATGTAGATGATCGCGGCGACGTTGGCGACCAGTGCGGCGATCGAGACCGCGGTAGCGGCGCCGGGGTCGAGCGTGGAGTGGGTCACAAAGATGGACTCCTCCTGGAAGTACGGGAACACCTGGGCAAACATGCACCAAATGGCCAGCGTAAAGGCGCGGTTCTGGATCCAGCCGCCCTTGTTCCAGATAAAGGCGGCGACGGTGGGCGCCAGCAGCAGCGCAAAGCCGCAGAACCAGGAGTGGGTGGGCAGGCAGTTGTAGGTGTAGCAGAAGTTCCAGATATCGTAGGCGATGATGTAGACCCAGGTCATATCGGGCCACAGCATGTCGGTCTGATCCTCGGAGGCGTAGACGCTCCACCAACCGGTCATGCAGAAGATGTTGATGATACCGGCGATGCCGTTGAACACGTTGTTCCAGCCGGCCAGCTGCGTAGCACCTTCGGAGGTGACCCAGGTGGACTCGCCCAGGACAAAGAAGTGATAGGCGCTCTCGAAGTCGGACACGACGGCGATCATGATGTTGATGGCGACGATCACAAACGGCCACGCGCGGAACCAATGCGCCTTGCCGATCTTGCCCCACTGGTACTTAATGGCAATGAAGCCCCAGCAACCGGCCAGCGCCGCGTATACCTTGGCGTAGTGGAACCAGCTGTTCTGGTACACATGGGTAGGGTTGGTGAGCGCCCACTCGGCACCCTGCGAGACGCCGATGGCGATGGCGACGCAGTAGATGGTCATGGCCAGCGGAGCCACGCCAAAGATGATTGCTGCGCCCAGCTTGGTGCGGCGGCCGACCTCGTTGAGCACGATCAGGCCAATAAAGACCATGGCCCAGCCGGCCCAGTGGATAAGGGTATCGCTACCCCAAACATCGAACAGCATGCTGCTCTCCTTTCACACGCCCGCGGCCCCTCTTCTGATCGCGGGCAGTTTGGCTAAATGTCGTCAGTTCTGGGGCTTGCGCTCCGGATACTTGGCGGTGTAGCCCTCGATGTGGAGTGTCGAGGCGATGATTTCCTTGACCGTCTCGTCGGGCACATCGGGGTGCGTGCGGATATACATCAACAACCCCATGATGAGGGTGTAGAACGTCTCGTAGACATGGTCGATGCGTAGCTCATGATGGGCGACAAAATCCACCACGGTGGTGTCGCAGATATATTGCGCCACACGCTGGACCACGTTGTGCAAAAAGCCGCCGTAGAGCGCGCCGCTGCTTGAGGTGAGCGTACTCGGCAGCTCGTGGCCGCTGGCGACCAGGCGCTTAAAGAGCGGGGCGACGGTGTCGAGCGCGCCCTCGATATCACCGACGGTGCGGTCGGCGTTCCACCGCTCGAGTTCGGAGATAAAGCCGTCGATCGCCTCGTCCATAACAGAGGTGACGGCGGCGTCCATATCGGCGAAGTAATGGTAGAACAATGAACGCGTGCAGCCGGCTCGCTTGGTCACGGCCGATACCGATAGGTGGGACACGCCCAGCTCGGAGCTTACGGTGCGCACGGCATCGAGGATCTCGCGACGGCGTTCGTCGCCCGTCAGGCGCTTTGCCGCGCTATCGGATGCGGGGACGGCATCGACCACAGAGGTATCTGCTGTGTTGTTGCCCATGTTTTTGCCGCCTTTCATCCTCTTTTGCCTGACCGTTCGCCTAACAGTCTTGAATATTGTTGACGGTTCGTCAATACTATTTTTGACACAATGTCAACAATGGCGGGTGAACGGCATGGGGCATGCCCGGCCTGCAAAAAAAGAGGGGCGCTGCGGCCTCGTAGGGCTGTGGCAAGAGAAGGGACAACCATGATTCTCAACGGACCGGGGATTAGCTACACCGAGCCCGACATCGGTTCGGAGTTCGTGCCGCCGCTGCCGGAGCATCCGCGCGAGGCCATCGTCAAGCTGTGCGAGCACTGCACCAACCGTCTGCTGCATCGCGACGAGCTGTTGGGCTACGAGTACTGGTCGTTTGCCGAGGCCGCGACCGACGAGCAGGCCGAAGTGCTCTGCAAGATGAAGATGCGCCGTCCCTATACGCTGCCCGAGATGGCCAAGCTCACCGGCATGCCCGAGACCCAGATCGAGAAGATGCTCGACGACATGAGCTACACGGGTCTGCTCGAGTACAACTGGGAAAACCCCGAGCGCGCCAAGCAATGGGTGTTGCCCATGCTGGTGCCGGGTTCTGCCGAGTTCCTCAACATGCGCGTGAGCCAGCTCGAGGAGCACCCGGTCTATGCCAAGTTCTTTGAGCAGGCGTCCAAGGGACCGCTGTCCAAGGCCACGCCGATGGTGCCGCCCGGAGGCGCCGGCATCGGCATGCACGTCATTCCGGTCGAGAAGGCCATCGACGCCGCGAGCACCTCGGTGCCGATCGAGCATATCGAGCACTGGCTCGACAAATACGATGGCAAATATGCCGCTAGCACCTGCAGCTGCCGCGCGAGCCGTCGCGTGATGGGTGAGGGCTGCGCCGACGATCCCGCCGACTGGTGCATTGCCGTGGGCGATATGGCCGACTATGTGGTTGAGACCGATCGTGGCCATTACGTGACCCGCGACGAGGTTTACGACATCCTGCGCCAGGCCGAGGACAACGGCTTTGTGCACCAGATCACCAACATCGACGGCGAGAACAAGATCTTCGCCATCTGCAACTGCAACGTCAACGTGTGCTACGCCCTGCGCACCTCGCAGCTGTTCAACACGCCCAACCTGTCGCGCTCGGCCTATGTCGCCAAGGTCGAGAAGGATAAGTGCGTGGCCTGCGGTCGCTGCGTTGAGGTGTGTCCGGCCGGCGCCGCCAAGCTGGGCCAAAAGCTCTGCAGCAAGAAGGCGGGCGGACAGGTGCCCGAGTATCCGCGCCAGGAGTTGCCCGATGCCACCAAGTGGGACCACACCAGGTGGTCGCCCAACTACCGCAACGACAACCGCATCGAGACGCACGAGTCCGGCACCGCGCCCTGCAAGACGGCCTGCCCCGCGCACGTTGCCGTTCAGGGCTACCTGAAGCTCGCGGCGCAGGGCCGCTATGACGAGGCCCTAGCACTCATTAAGCGCGAGAACCCGCTGCCCGCCATCTGCGGCCGTGTGTGCAACCGCCGCTGCGAGGACGCCTGCACCCGCGGCCGTGTGGACGCCGCCGTGGCTATCGACGAGGTCAAGAAGTTCATCGCCCAGCGCGATCTTGATGCCGCGACCCGCTATGTCCCGCCCGTGGTGACGCCGACGCGCGCTGGCGGCTTCGATCAGAAGATCGCCATCATCGGTGCCGGTCCGGCCGGCCTGTCCTGCGCTTTCTACCTGGCCGAGAAGGGCTACAAGCCTGTCGTGTTCGAGAAGAACGAGCGCCCGGGCGGTATGCTTACCTATGGTATTCCCAGCTTTAAGCTGGAGAAGGACGTTATCGAGGCCGAGGTCGAGATCATTCGCCTGATGGGTGCCGAGTTCCGCTATGGCGTGGAGGTCGGCCGCGATGTGACGCTCGACGAGCTGCGCGAGCAGGGCTTTAAGGCCTTCTACGTGGCTATTGGCTGCCAGGGCGGCCGCCTTGCCGGTATTCCGGGCGAGGATGCCGAGGACGTGACCGTGGCCGTCGACTTCTTGCGCGAGGTCAACAGCGGCAAGATCGACGCGCTGCCCGGCCGCACCATCGTGGTGGGCGGCGGCAACGTGGCCATCGACGTGGCCCGCAACGCCTGCCGCCTGGGCTCCGAGCACGTTGAGATGTTCTGCCTGGAGAGCGAGGCGCAGATGCCCGCCAGCGAGGAAGAGCGTCGCGAGGCCATCGAGGACGGCGCACACATCAGCTGCGGTTGGGGTCCCAAGGAGGTTCACCTGGACGAGGCCGGTCGTGTGTGCGGTATCACCTTTAAGCGCTGCACGCGTGTCTTTGACGACGAGGGCCGGTTTGCGCCCGAGTACGACGAGAGCGACCTGCGTCGTGTCGATGCCGACCGTGTCGTCATGTCGATTGGCCAGTCCATTGTGTGGGGCGACCTGCTGGCTGGCTCCAAGGTGGAGCTTGGCCGCGGCCAGGGTGCCCTTGCCGATCCCCAGACCTACCAGACCGCCGAGCCCGACATCTTTGTGGGCGGCGACGTCTACACCGGTCCGAGCTTTGCCATCGACGCCATCGCTGCCGGTCACGAGGCCGCCGTGTCCATCCACCGTTTTGTGCAGCCGGGCTCCACGCTCACCATCGGCCGCAACCAGCGCCGCTACACCGCGCTCGACCGCGACGACGTTGTGCTCGAGGGCTACGACAACGCGAGCCGCGAGGTTGCCCACGTTGACCGCGAGCGCGAGAAGGCCGCGCCGTTTAGCGAGTACGTCGAGACCTTTACCGAAGAGCAGGTGCGCGCCGAGACCGCCCGTTGCCTGGGTTGCGGTGCCTCGATCGTCGACCCCAACAAGTGCATCGGCTGCGGCCTGTGCACCACCAAGTGCGCGTTCGACGCCATCCATCTGGATCGCGACCGCCCCGAGTGCTCAACGATGGTCAAATACGAGCAAAAGCTCCCAAGCCTGGGTAAGTACGCGCTCAAGCGCGCCATCAAGATTAAATTTGGTCGTAAATAGGTAGCCATGGCGGGTAAGGGGACGGCGCAGACTAGATCTCGTCGTCCCCTTGCTTTGAGTTTGCATCGAATCAACCTCTGCAGAAAGGGTTTCGCCTTGCATGAATTGGGAATCGTCTATCACATCATTCGCGATGTCGAGAACGTGGCGCGCGCCAATGGCGTGCGTCGCGTTTCGAGCGTCACGCTGCTGCTGGGCGAGGTCTCGGGCGTCGTTCCCGACTTGCTACTCGACGCTTGGCGCTGGGCGGCAGATAAAAAGCCCATCACCGAGGGTGCAGAGCTTATCGTGGAGCCCGTTGAGGCCGTGACACATTGCGAGGCGTGTGGCTGCGACTACGCGACGGTCGAGCACGGCAAGGCCTGTCCCCATTGCGGTAGCGGCGAGACCTATTTGCTGCAGGGCCAAGAGGTAATGATCAAACAGATCGAGACCCCCGAAGAGGATCCGGCAGGCGCTGCCCCCGACGGCCCTTTCGACGCGCCCGATGCCGTCGACGCCGCCAACCCACTCCACATCGTCTAGGATCCCCTATAAGTTGCGGTGAAATAGTTCCTAAATCCAGCCTTCTGACTCTTAAACAAGAACTATTTCACCGCAATTTTTTTGAGTAGTTTTGTTGAGCATAAGTCGTGCAAATAGTCAAGCCATGTCTGTTTAAACAAAATAGTGACAGTACGAGCACATTCGCACTTGCTTAATATCGATATTAATGAACAGCTTGCTTGTATCTATAAAATACATAGCTTGATGAGCGACGCCTTGTCGTGTAATGAGTCAAAAAGCAGTAACGTAATCAACTTGTAACAAACCTAGACGTTTAAACAAATAATCCAACCTTTTGCGGATTTAGCTATAATTCCACAATCCAAACAGGTATACTCCTTTCATGTCGTGTAGGAAATACGTAGACAAAAAGGAGGTTATGTGATGGTAAGTATTGTTCTTGCTAGCCACGGGGACTTGGCAGCTGGAATCAAGCAGACGGGCTCGATGGTCTTTGGCGATCAGCCGTCTGTTGCCGTGGTCTCGCTCGAGCCGAGCATGGGCCCCGACGACTTCCGTGCCAAGGTCGAGGAAGCAGTCGCTTCCTTCGAGGACCAGGAGCAGGTGCTCTTCCTCGTTGATCTGTGGGGCGGCACGCCGTTCAACCAGATCAGCGGGCTCATCGAGGGCCACGATTCCTGGGCTATCGTCACCGGTGTCAACCTGCCTATGCTCATCGAGGCATATTCGCAGCGCTTTGACGCAAAGAACACTGCACATGCGATCGCAAAACATCTCGTGACTGAGGCTAAGGCTGGCGTGCGTGTCAAGCCCGAGTCTCTGGAGCCCGAGGAGAAGAAGCCGGCTGCGGCCGCCGCTGCTCCTGCAGGCGCCATCCCTCCGGGAACGGTCATCGGCGATGGGCACATCAAGATCGCCCACGTCCGTATCGACACCCGTCTGCTTCATGGTCAGGTGGCCACCACGTGGACCAAGCAGATCAACCCCAACCGCATCATCGTGGTTTCCGACGGCGTTGCTCACGACGAGCTCCGCAAGACCATGATCGAGCAGGCTGCCCCTCCGGGAGTCCATGCCAACGTCGTGCCCATCAAGAAGATGGCCGAGGTCGTCAAGGACACGCGCTTTGGTGACACCAAGGCCATGCTGCTCTTTGAGAACCCGCAGGATCTGCTCAAGGCCATCGAGGCCGGTGTCGACATCAAGGAAGTCAACATCGGTTCCATGGCTCACTCCAAGGGCAAGGTCGTCGTCACCAACGCCGTCGCTATGGGCGATGATGACGTTAAGACTCTCGAGGCCCTCAAGGCCAAGGGCGTCAAGTTCGAGGTCCGCAAGGTTCCTTCAGATTCCTCCGAGGATCTCGACGCCATGTTGAAGAAAGCTAAGGCCGAACTGGCCGCTCAAGCATAGTAAAGGAGGGTCCGATACATGTCTGCAATCACTATTCTGCTTGTTGCGATTGTCGCGTTGCTTGCCGGTATGGAAGGCATTCTGGATGAGTTCCAGTTCCATCAGCCGCTCGTGGCATGCACGCTTATCGGTCTCGTAACCGGTCACCTTCAGGAGGGCATCCTCCTGGGCGGTTCGCTCCAGATGATGGCCCTTGGCTGGGCTAACGTCGGCGCCGCTGTCGCGCCTGACGCCGCTCTGGCCTCGGTCGCTTCTTCGATCATCATGGTGCTCGCCCTCAACGGTGGCGCCACCGATTCGGCCAAGGCCGTTACCACCGCTATCGCCGTCGCCGTCCCACTGTCGGTCGCTGGTCTGTTCCTGACCATGATCTGCCGTACCATTGCTACCGCTATCGCTCACGCCATGGACGGTTGCGCCGAGAAGGGCGACTTCTCCGGCATCGAGCGCTGGCAGTATGCTGCCATCCTCATGCAGGGCCTTCGTATCGCCATCCCGGCAGTGCTTCTGTGCGTCATCCCGGCCGAGGCCGTTACCAACGCGCTTAACGCTATGCCCGACTGGCTGTCCGGCGGCATGGCTGTCGGCGGCGGCATGGTCGCTTCCGTCGGTTACGCCATGGTCATCAACATGATGGCCACCAAGGAGACCTGGCCGTTCTTCGTCCTCGGCTTTGTCCTTGCTGCCATCCCTCAGCTCACGCTGATAGCCCTTGGTCTCATCGGCATCTCCCTTGCCCTCATCTACCTTGGCCTTAAGGATCTGGCCAAGCAGGGTGGCGGCATGGGCGGTGGCTCCGGCGACCCGCTCGGCGACATTCTGAACGATTACGAGTAGGAGGGGAGTGATACATATGGCAGAGAACAAGATTCAGCTCACCAAGGCTGACCGCAAGAAGGTTTGCTTCCGTCATCAGTTCCTTCAGGGCTCGTGGAACTACGAGCGCATGCAGAACGGCGGCTGGTGCTTCGCAATGATCCCTGCGATCAAGAAGCTCTACACCAGCAAGGATGACCAGATTGCCGCTCTTAAGCGCCACCTGGAGTTCTATAACACCCACCCCTATGTTTCCGCCCCCGTCATTGGCGTTACCCTCGCCCTCGAGGAGGAGCGCGCCAACGGTGCTCCGATCGATGATGTCGCCATCCAGGGCGTCAAGGTCGGTATGATGGGCCCGCTCGCCGGCGTCGGTGACCCCGTCTTCTGGTTCACCCTTCGCCCGATTCTGGGCGCTCTGGGCGCTTCCCTGGCCATGTCCGGCAGCATCGTCGGTCCGCTGCTGTTCTTCTTCGCGTGGAACATCATCCGTTACGCTTTCCTGTGGTACACGCAGGAGTTTGGCTACAAGGTCGGCTCCTCCATCGCCAAGGACCTCTCCGGTGGTCTGATGGGCAAGGTCACCGAGGGCGCTTCCATCCTGGGTATGTTCATCATCGGCGCCCTGGTCGAGCGCTGGGTGTCCATTTCCTTCACCCCGATCGTCTCCACGGTCAAGCAGTCTGCTGGCGCCTTTATCGACTGGGCTAGCCTGCCCTCCGGTTCCGAGGGTATCAAGGAAGCGCTGACGATGTACAACTCCGTCGGTGCTACCGCCCTTGATCAGATGAAGGTCACCACGCTTCAGGCCAACCTCGATCAGCTCATCCCCGGCCTTGCCGCCGTGTGCCTGACCCTGCTGGTCTGCAAGCTCCTCAAGAAGAAGGTCAGCCCGATCGTCATCATCCTGGCTCTCTTCGCCGTCGGCATCATCGGTCGCTTCTGCGGCTTCATGTAAGCACGCTTCGGCTTAAGACCGAGAATTGCTAGGCAAGGGCTTTTGAGCCATTGAAACGGACCGCACCCGGTGGGTACACTGGATGCGGTCCGATTGTTTTTATTGGAGGGCGAGGCGCGTATGGCGCAATCTCAGAACAGCACGGTCGATCTGGCAACGCCGGCAACCTGCCTGATGGGGCTTACCAGCCACGGTAACGTGATGGTGGGCAATAAGGCGTTTGAGTACTATAACGAGCGCAATCCCGAGGATTATATTCAAATCCCGTGGGACGAGGTCGACTATATTGCCGCCGAGGTCTTGCGCGGCACCAAGAAGATTACGCGTTTTGCCATCTTCACCAAGGACAACGGTCACTTTACGTTTTCGACGCGCGACGACAAAGAGACGCTGCGCGCTGTGCGCAAGTACGTGGACGAGGATAGACTCGTGCGTTCGCCCGACTTTATCGACGTAACGACCAAGGGCGCCAAGAGCATCCCTGCTGCCATCAAAAGCCTCTTTCACAAAGGCGACTAGTCGTCTGCGATAGATGGCGGAAAATGCATCCCGGAATTCGTTCTCATTCCGGGATGCATTTTCCTTTTGAGCGCCAGTTGGGAAAGCTTGTCCCATTTTTTAGCCGAATACCGGGATGGAATTTCCCTTACATGTGGTTAGAGGAAACCCCATCCCATTATTTTGCGTTATTCTGGGTTATAATTTTCCGTTATTGAGAAGGCTCTACGGCGATAATTCGCTGCAGAGCCTTCTTGATGAGTGGCCATGCGCTACATGGCCAAGGGGCAAATCTGCTACACTAGTACAACATGCCTCCGTAGCTCAGGGGATAGAGCACCGCTCTCCTAAAGCGGGTGTCGACGGTTCGAATCCGCCCGGGGGCACCAGGAAAATCGCAGGTCAGACGGTATAAATCGTCTGACCTGTTTCTGTATGGATAGGGGTTAAACTCCCCTGAGGGGTGAAAAAGGGGTGAAAGTTCATTCTATGGATGAAAACATCGCGACTTCATATTTCACCTCAGAGTTCCAACCTCAGGGCCGGTTTTCAACTCTTTCCACAGCCTACGGGTTGGATGTGGGACCCTCCGGCTATGGAAAGCGTTGAAAACCTAGGTTGTCGTTGCCGTAGGGCGAGCCAGTTTCCGGCAGCCTTTGATATCTTTTGATTGCTATTGAAGCCCCGTTGGACATTAGACGACGTTGGAAGTCTGTTCTTTCGTTCTAATTCGATTTGCACTCTGTCTTATTTGACAAAGAGGTCAGAGTTGAAGAACTCCTTCAGGGAAACGCCGAGGCCCCTCGCTATGCGGTCGATATTCTCAATAGACACGTTTCGCTTGCCCGTCTCGACTTCGGCGAAATAGGTGCGGGACATCTCGATGGAATATGCGAAGGCCTCTTGACTCATGCCAAGCTCAGCCCTCAATTCTTTAATGCGAAGCCCCACGCGCATCTTGGGGTCAAGCTCAGTCATCGGCACCTCCTATCCATCGGTGTCAATGATTCAAGCCAACCCTATATAAGTCACACCTATATAAGTGACAATTTGAAATACAATGCAAATACTGAAGTATCGCAATCAGGAAGGAGCCATGGTGGTTACGGAGATTCCGAAGGTGACGGACGATATGGTCTCCGGGGATGCAGTGGAAAAAGAAGAGGGGAAGCCGCTCGTGCTTTTCGGGCGCGAGTTCTCCCGTAAGCAGGTCTGCGTGGCTGGTGCGGGAATCCTCTGTGCGGCGCTCCTCATCGACGGCGGTGGGTATGCCATCACACATGCCGGGTGGACAGGAAAAGCGAATGTCCCATTGGTGTTCCAAGCAAAGGACGATGAAGAACAGGACATGGTGCTTACCCTTGAGGTAAAGGCTGACGGTTGGGATGCGGACACCTCCACGCCCGTCATCGCCCATATCGAGGATGAGGACGGGAAAGTAGACTTCTACACCGCCATCGCCGCGAACAAGCAGGTGACCGTGAAGGTCGGTGAGTCCGGTACCTATACCGTCACATTCATCTCACCGGTGAACGCCGACGGCTCCATCTATAAGGTGCCATCGAAGAAGGTTACCGCCGGAAAAGCCGACAAGACAGTTGCCACAGGCGTGACTTTCGATAAGGTGGATGCGGACAAGGTAACGAAAGATGACTTGACAGCCATTGCCAAGGACGTTGCGGAAGCCGTGAAGAAGGGCGATTCCACCCTGACCGGAGACAAGGGCGCTGAGGTCGTGAAGAAGTTCGAGGACAACATCAAGAAGAACCCGAACGCCGATACCGATGCCGTCGAGAAGGAGACCGAGAAGGCTCAGGAGTCCGCCAAGGAAGAGAAGTCCGACGCGAAGACCCCGGAAACTTCCGACAGCAAGAAGAGCGATTCAGGTTCATCCAACGGCTCCAAGAAGGATAATGGGAAGACCACAGGCAGCTCCGATAATTCTGGAAACAAGAGCAATTCATCCTCCAAGAAAGACGAGGGAAAATCCGATAGCAAGCCGAGTGGCGGCAACAGCAGCAACTCCGGCTCAAACTCCAATTCAGGCAGTTCATCGAAAAAGGATGACACCCCGGCGCATCAGCACAACTGGGTTGCCCAGACAAAAACCGTCCATCACGACGCTCAGTACAAGACCGTCCACCACGACGCGGTGACGCATCAGGTATGGCATGACGCGGCGACGGAGGAACACTATATCTGCAACCAGTGCGGTGCGGATATCACGTCTGACCCTTGGGGGCATATTAACAACTCTCTTATGAATGGTGGTAATTGCGGAAGCTATCACTCTACCTATGTGACTGTAAAGCAGGGGTATTATGAAACCGTGACCGACCAAGCGGCCTATGACGAGCAGGTGCAGGTGCGCGATGCATGGGATGAGACTGTGACCACTGGGTATAAGTGCTCTTCTTGCGGTGCCACGAAGTAACTTGAAAGAGCAAAGCAATCGTCTATTTCAGGCAAGGAAAGCCCCGACCAAATGGCCGGGGCTTTTTCTAATGCTCATTGATCGGCCTTGCGGCCGATGGGTCCCGCTTACGGGCGGGACCCCCGCGACGCACGGCGTCGCTCTCGCTGCGCCTCCCTGGCAACGCTCCCCAGGGTCGCGTTTCGTCCGCCTCCGCTCACACCGGCCCCGCCCGCCGAACGGCTGCGCTCGATGGCTTCCAGAAGTCGCCATCGCTCCGCCGTGGTCGCCGAGCGGGGCCTCTCGCGCCGGGTCACCGAGCGCCATCGTGCGACGCTCCCCATGGGTCGCGTCTCCTCGGCGTCGGCTCAACCGGCGCTCACCTGCCCGGGCTCGCGTTGCTTTGGCAACTGGCTCGCTCCGTGCAGGCAAGATATGGATTCCGTTGCACGGAATCATCTTGCCGCCTGCGGCGGAGGGCGAACCGCTCCGAAGTCGCTCCCGCCAATAATAAGCTGGGACGCTTGTTGCGTCCCGGCCCAAGCGCTCAGTCACCTCGCCCGTTCTGGTTCTCCCACGACTTGCGCTCAAGTTCCCAGAACGCCCTCATCGCCGTCGCTATCCCGCGCAGCGTGAAGCGGACGACGAGGCCGGTTGAGCGGTCGACCGCGAAGCCGAGCCTGCCGCCGTTGACCTTCCGCACGGCCCCGAGGGCCTTCGAGAAGAAGCGGTACTGGAGGCTCCCGCCCTTCGACCTCGCGAGCTCGATGCCGTCTCGCCTGAGCCGCCGGTCGAGCTCGGCCATGCGGTCGGGGCAGTCCCTCATTCGTCCGACCTCCTCGACGCGACGGGCGACCGCCACGCGGACGCGGGCGTTCTCGGAGCGCTCGGCCTGCCCCTTGCGGGCCATGTCGCGTTCCTCCCTGCCCGGCTGTCTCGCGTGGACGCGCGAGTTGGCCTTGCCGCGCTCAAGCTGCCTGAGCCCATACTTCTTGTCCAAGGCGCGGACGGTCTTCACCCTCGCGGTTGCGGCCTTGCGTGCGGGACCCTCGTCGAGCCTCCTGCCCGTCTCAAGGTCGCTGCGGTTGATGCCGAGGTGCACGGCATAGCGGTCGGTGCCGTCCGCGCGGCAGCGCTCGCGGTGAAGCACCATCACGACCTCCTGGTTCGGATAGCGCTCGGCCACATAGGCCCGAGCGTATTTCATGCACATTTCAGGCGTCATCTTTCCGCCGTTGAGGTCGCACTCGTCGGGGAGGAAACCGAGTATCTGGTGCTGCATGTAGGTACACTTGGCCCCCGCCTTCCCTGGCCTGTCGTGGCCCATGGCCCTCCTCGTGTCCGTCATTTCCTGGAACCAGCGGTCTTCGTCGATGATGTTCTGGGTGTCGTGCGCGAGTGCCTTGTCCCTGTCCCATGAGAGGTAGTCCCTGAGCCGGGAGAGGTGCCCCTCGCTGCAAACGCTCGTCTGCTTGATTGCCGTCATGGGCCCTCCCTAGTCGAGCGAGAGGCCGCTGAACTTGCCGGTCGGCTCGGCCTTCGCCTTCTTCTTCGGCTCGGGCCATTCGAGGCACCAGGGGATGACGCGCTCGCCCATCTTCCCGGCTGCGGCCTCGTCCAGCCGCCTCTGATAAGCGCGGCGCTTCTCCGTCTCGTGCTCCGGAGTCCCGAGGTCGAAGTGCTCCTTCGTGGGTGTCTTAGTGCAATCGGTGACGGGTGAGCGGAAGACCCCGGCTCGCTCGGTGGGCATTCCGTTGTCCGCGTGTTTCACGACGACTATCCCGTCCCGGTCCGGGGCCATGTCGCGCCACTCCCATGCGTGCACCACATCGTCGGCGCTCTCGCTGTAGGAGGTCGAGGCCGACGAGCCCGACGCCGCCTTGCTGTTGCTCGTGCCCTGCGTGTGGCGGGTGGTCTTGCCTATGAGCTCGGTGAAGTACCGGCGGTCCTCCTCCTCGGCGAGCTTCATGGCGACCTTGACGCCGCAGTTCGCGAGAATTTTCCTGCGCCCGTCTCGCTCACCGTATTTATTAAGCTGGGATATATCTTGCGTTGCCCCCGTCCAGTAAATCTGGAACGCCCTTCCAAGTGAAAGGAGGGCGGGCAGGCACTCGACGCGGGGGAGGTTGCCCCACTCGTCGCCGAGTATCTGCACGGGGCGGGGGAGCCTGCCGCCGTTGGAGTCGGCGGCGGCCTGGACGGACGCCCAGAGCTGCGAGAGGAATATCGCCGCTATGCAGTTGTAGGGCGAGCCCTCGTCGAGCACGTGGAGGAACACGGCGCTCTTGTTCTCAAGGACCGAACGCGGGTCGATGTCGGACCCGGACGTCATCCATGCGACCGGGGCTGACGAGAACGGGCGGAGCGCCACCTTGAGCGTCGAGAGGATACTCCTGAGCTCGTTGCCGCCCGAGGAGACGAACTGCGAGGCCCTGTTCTTCGCGGGGTGCCCGCTCGGCAGGGCGCGAAAGACGGACTTCAATGGTTCGGCCGGGTCGTCGCCCTCGGCCTCGGTGCCGCGGTCCAGCACCTCGCAGACGGTCGCCAGGTGCTTGGACTCCTCGGGGCACTTGTCGGACATGGAGACCAGCAGGACGAGGGCGGACAGGAGCCCCCGCGCGGACGCGGTCCAGTGCGAGCCCTTGCCCTTCTCGTCGTCCTGTACCACGAGCTCAGCGATGGCGTCTGCCGCCTGCTCGGCCTCCTGGTCCCGGCCCTCGGCGAGGAGGTCGAGCACCTGCCTGAGCGGGTTGAACCTCTGGCCGCGATAGGGATGCTGCGTGTCGAGCAGGAGGACGCGGTAGCCGCGACGGGCCAGCTCGTCGCCCGTGAGCTCTACGAGCTCGTTCTTCACGTCGGAGACGACGAGGGTCGCGGGCTCGGAGCCGTTTGAGCCGTCGCCGTACGAGAGCAAATCGATAGAGGGGAGGTAGAGGAAGCGGCTCTTGCCTGACCCAGTGGCCCCGGAAACGAAAATCATCTTCTTGGGCTCGAAGAGATAACAGGGCTTGCCGCGCCGCTTGGTGAACCCGTAGACGAACCCGCGCGACGAGGGGTTGGCCGAGCCATCCCATGTGACGGAGCCCCTCACGACCTCCCGGCCCGTCTTCACGTGCGCGTCCCCGAGCACGCCGCCGTCCTCGCCCCTCGCGTTGAGGGCGCTTGAGTAGGCGATGAGCGAGCATGCACAGAGCGAGAGGAGGAGGGTGAGGGCGGTGCCCGCCGGGCAGGCGGTGAATGAGCCCGAGAGCCACCAGCCGAGAACCGTGGCTGCGTCGAGCGCCGAGGGGAGGAGCGACGCGTCGAGCGGGAGCCCCGCGACGAGGCGGTCTATGGGGGAGGCGAGCACCGGGCAGGCGAGCGCGGCGAGGACAATTGAGGTGACGAGCGCCGTGAGTATCTTTGTCTTCATGGTTGTTCCTTTGTTTTTGACAGAAGGTCCGAGAGTTGAGAGGTCGTGCGGGCTATGAGGTTTAAGGCCTCCGAGAGCCGATGTGCCGTCTGTCCGTCGACCCCGTATTTGTTAATGGCCCGTTGGGCCTGGTTAAGGTTGTTTCCCTGCCGCTTCATCTCGGTGAGCATCTGCCGGAGGGTCGACTCGTCGGCGATCTTGACCGGTTTCTCTCCGAGATTGAGCGCAGCCTCGCGCATGAACGTCGATGGGGGCATGCCGAAAGAGGAGGAGCGGGCCACGATTGCGACCCGCTCCTCATCGGTCATCCTGACGTTTATATGTGCGGTCCTGCTATTGCCGCGCATCGCCTAATCCCTATCGAGGAAGGTGGCATGGACCCCGTCGAAATCGAGCCGCGCCTCGGCCAACATTCCGTAACGGTTCTTGAGGGCAATGAGCTTGAGCGGAGTTCCGCTTGCGGGAGGCTCATAGGGAAAGCTGGGCTTACCGTTGTCATCGGCGAGGTAGAGCACAGAGTCGAAGCCGTATTCGACGGCGGAGGAACCGCCGAACATGCCGAGGCTTGGCTTGGTCGACTTCCCAGACTCGTAGGACTTGCGCGTGGTCGAGCTCAGGGCGATGACGGGCGAGCCATAGAGGTTCGATATTTCGCGCAAACCCTTTACGCATGCGGTGATTGCCAGGCGCTCGTCGATGAACTGCTGGTCTGCCGTGGTGCCGCAGGCCAGGAGCTGCAGATAATCCACGAAGACGATAGGGGCCTCGTCGCGCTCGCGTGCCACCAGTCCGACGAGGTTCGAGAGCTCGACGGTGTTCAGCGGACCGGTGATGCAGAGATTGGGGGCGATGCGGTCGCGGTACATGCCGAGTGCGTTTTCGAAGGCCACGTGCTTGGGGTGGCTCTCCGCCGCCGCATCTGCGACCTCGGAGAGGGCAAGCTCGGTGCCGCTGAGCCGCGTAAGGCTCTTTTCCAAGAGCTTGTGCGCGGGGAGCTCGGCGGAGACGTAGACGACTGGGTGCCCGTCGTCCGCGAGCTTGTCGGCCTCCTGCAAGGCCAGGGTCGTCTTGCCCTTGCCGGGTGCGGTGCCGATGGCGTAATTCAGTCCGGGGTAAACGCCACCGAGAACGTCGTTGAGGGCCTTGAGGCCAAAGTGGGCGACGGGCTGGTCGCCCTCAAGGGCGCTTAGATGCTCGTCGAGCTTATCGGATTCGAAAACGAGGAGGTTGGAGGTCGGGCACTGCATCACTCGCTCGCCTCTTCAGCGAGCTTTTTGAAGTAGTCGAAGAGGTCTTCCTCCATGACAAAATACTGGTTGGCGATGCGGAAGCAATGATGAGTCGACTTCATGAGCCGGATGGCACTTGACTGGCCAATGCCGATGAGAATCTGAACATCAAGACGGCTCAAGATACGCTTGGTGCCAGTGCGGCGAAGGTTGATGCCTGCGGAAATGGCGTCAACCTTGGGGTCATCTGCAAAATGCATGATAAACTCCTCTGTTAGGGCGCTCGGCTCCTCTTCGATGTTTGGCGACAATGAGGGGAGTCGGGTGCTTGCTTGTAATTCGGGCTTATCGACTAGTTGGCGTCTCCTTCCTCGTAAGCGTCGATAAGGTGTAAGAGGCTAATTCGAGCCTCTGTGGGCTCCACGTACCCCTTGCGTGACGACTCGCCCATGTTGGCGAAATCGAGCAGAACGCGATAGGTACAGGAGTAATCCTTGATGCACTCCCACAGATTGATGATGTACGAGAGCAGCGGCGTGATGGTGAGTAGCGCCGTCGGGTTTTGCAAGAGCGTTTCAAGCTCGCGCCCGGTTTTTGCCTGAATGCGTAAGTCGAGACTGTCCTCGTGCGCCTTGGAAGCCTCTTCGGCCAGAAGACAGACGCTATCCCAATTCGAGCGGAGATGATGCACGCGCTCGTCAGCGGTGTCGATGCAGACTCTAGCCTCATGACAGTAGTCAAAGAAGCCTTTGACGATGTTGCGGCAGTCCTTTTTGGGCTGGATGGCGCTCCAGTCTTCGAACATAGCCTCAAAGGCGTCGAGACAGTTTCCATCTTCTGCATAGATGAGCTGCGCCGCCCATCTTCCGAGGTCTGTGCTAGTCAGCTGCTCCATGGGGAGTCTCGCCAAGAGCGCGGAGGGAGTGAGCCCCCTTGTGGCTGCTAGGTCGGCGCTGGAGCGCTTGAAAAAGACTTGCTCCTCTTTTGAGCTAAACAGAATCGTCGAACGGAGCTTGCTGCTCGCGGTGGTCAATGCCATTGATAACCTCCTCTCACTTTAGGTGAGAACAAGTATAACAATACGTGCACCATATAACATGGATCTATTCTGATTCACTCAACTTTTCAAAGACTTCTGCTGCGTTTCGGTCATTGGCCCTGATTGCATGGGTGTAGAAATTAGCCGTTGTGCTTGCGGAGGCATGGCCCATTCGCGCCTGAACGGTCTTTAAATCGACGTTGCTCGCCACGAGAGCGGTCGCGGCGGTGTGACGGAGGCCATGGGGAACAAGTCCTGAGTAACCAGTGCCGCGCGTATGAAGCTTGCCGTCTCGCATGAACTGCTTCGTCACATTGCTGTAGGTTCCATAGCCGTTATCGACGCAGAAGTCCCTAAACCATCGGGAATAGTTGTGCCCCTCTGGCCGGGTTATGCTTATTCGGCGGAGGCCCATCGCATCCCTTTCAACGCTAAGCGCGTGAACGATGGGATCGGTGTCCTTTCGTTCTAGCCCACTGCGTTTGAATATGTTGCGTTGCACGTCCCTCCATTTATCCAAGTAATCGGCCAGCGTTTTATCTATAGAGAGAATGCGCCTGCTCATTTCTGACTTCGGGGGCCTTAGGGTTTTGTCGTTGGTGTACTGGCGGACGATTCGAAGCTCCATGGCCTTGGGGTCGTAATCGAGCCAGCTTAGGCCCAGCGCCTCTCCCTTTCTCAGTCCAAGGTGGAATATGAGCATGGTGCAGACCGTCATGGGTCCCATCGGCTCGGCAAGCAGGCATTCGGTGAACCGTGGAAGCTCGTCAGGGGGAAGAAAGTTGCGTGCCCGCAAGTCCGGTTTCGGAAGCTTGATGCCCATGCAGGGATTGCGGTCTATCAGCTCGTTCTCGAGGGCGTCTTGCATGACCTGCTTAAGCTTGACGTGAATACGACGAATCTCGGCGTCGGTGAACCTTCCATTTGAACGAGCCTCAGCGTAGGCGCGTTTAATATCGTCGGGCCTCAGGTCGGCTAGGGGCACGTCTCCGAACAGTTCTCGTATGTGTCGCACGTCGTATCCCTCTCGCTCATAAGAGAGAGGGGAGCCGAATGAGCCCTCTCGGAGCACGTGGAAAGATTCGGCATATGCCGCTACGGTGCTTGGGGCATCCCTAGATGGTTCATGGCTCTCAAGTTCCTCGCGGTACTCGTTGAGGGCGTTTGCGACTTCGCTAGGCCAGTTCTTTGGGTTCTTGCTCTTGCAATGGATAGTCCTCTTGGGTGTTTTGAGATACTTAACCTTGCTGCCGTTCTTTCCGGAGTTTGGGTCTCTCCCAAGAGAGAAGTAAATCTTGAATGAGCCGGGCTTTCCCTTGATGGGTTCGGATGTTCCCTTTGCGGTTGGTTTGATTCTGGTTTCCAAAAGAGTCCTCCAAGGGGATTACGTTAGGCTCGGGGCCGGGGCTTTGAGGGCCTCGGCCCCGAGCCTAACGTAAACTTTTCACCCCTGCAAGCCGTTACCGTAACTGCTAGGGGTGAAAAAGGGGTGAAATAGAATTCTAATAAGAACCAGCAGAAACTCAAAAATAGCTAATCTACCTGCGAATATATATAATAGGGCAAAATTGCATTTGCCCAGGTAAGGTAAATGACCATGACCTCCTAAAGCGGGTGTCGACGGTTCGAATCCGCCCGGGGGCACCAGGGAATATGACGGCGTCGCGGGAGCGGCGCCGTTTCTGGTTTGCGGGGGCCGCCGTGCTGCTCGCCCGTGGGGGACTGGCATCTGTTTCCTAGAGTGCGCTGCGGTAAATCTTTCTCGCGTTGTCCAGCGTGAGCTTCCTGAAGCTGCCGAAGAGCTCTCCGCGGTTGATCTTGAGGCCCGGAATCATCTTTTCGATATCGTCCTCGGTGACTCCGAACTCCGATAGCGCGCGCGGCATTCCCAGCGAGACGAAGAAATCCTGCAGCTCGTCGATGGTCGCTTCGACCGCGTACTCGATTGCCTGCTCGGGGGTTACCTCCACATCGAGCTCGTCCGCGTCCGAATCGATGGGTTCGATGCCAAGGGCCTGGGCGCTGAACTCCAGGAAGCGCTCAGGGTGCTCTCGCCATACGTAGCGCATCCAGGCGGGGAAGATGACGGCGAGGCCGGCGCCGTGCGTGATCTTGGTGTCCAGTGCGGATAGCTCGTGCTCAAGGCCGCGGCAGGTCCAATCGCCGTCGCGCAGGGCGTTATGGGCGAGCGTACCCACCCACATGATCTCGGCGCGGGCGTCGTAGTCATCGGGGTTCTCCATCACCTTGGGCGCCGCCTCCCTCGCGGCGCGCACTAGCCCGCAGGCGATGTTGTCGGTTACGCCCACGGCGGGCTCGCCGGAGAAGAGTCGCTCCATGATATGGGCGATCATGTCGGTCACTCCCGCGGCGGTCTGGCGGGCGGGCAGGCTGAAGGTCAGCTCCGGGTCGAGGAAGGCGATGGCCGGGCGGTTGAGGTCCGTGTTAATGCTGCATTTGAGGTGCTCCTCGTCGTTGCTGATAACGCAGGAGTTAGAGGCCTCGGAACCGGATGCGGGGATGGTCACCACGCAGGCGACGTCGATGCGGTCGGCGGGAACGGCGCGCTTGCGGAAGAAGTCCCATACGTCGCCGTCGTATACCGCCCCAGTGCGATGGCCTTCGCGCAGTCCATGACGGAGCCGCCGCCCACGGGCAGGATGATGTCGGCGTCGTTTGCCCGTGCGAGCTCGACGCCTTCTCGTGCCAAGCCTATTTCGGGGTTTGGACGCACCCCTCCAAGCCCGATGTGCTCCACGCCCGCGGCATCGAGCGATGCCCTCACGCGGACGAGCGTTCCGCAGCGAACTGCGGAACCCCTGCCGTAGACAATGAGCGCTCAGCGGTAGCCGGAGGCGGACAGAGTCCCCCAACCTTGTCGGTCGCTTTTCGCCCAAAGACAAAGCGGGTGGGGGAGTAGAAGGAGAAATCGTTCATGGAGCTCCAATCTGGCGTTTCGCCCTACATGCGCGGAGGAGTTTTTCGGGCGCATCGCCTGCGTTCGCGTCGCAATCTCGGCGGCGCGGTGCGGTCCGTGGATTCTATCGTATCGCCCGCGGCACCCCTTACCGACGATTGAGGCGAGTCTGCATTTCGCGGCGCGACGTCCACCTGGCGGACGATATCCGTTCGCGACACGTGGCCGTCCCGGTCGCAATAGCGTATGCGCACCGGGTTGCCGAGATGGGCCTGCGACCCCTTCTCCTGATGCGAGCGCGCGAGACGGGCGAGCAGCGGCGCGAGCACCTGCTCGACCGTCTCCTCCCGATACCACGCCGCCACGGGCAACCCGTTCACGTCAAACCCGTACGTTCGCCATGCCATTCGCCTCGCCGCCTTCGCCGAACGAAACCGCGTATCCAGACCGCCGGTCCCCCACCCAGCACTTCGACGAGCCTTCGCGCTCACTTCTGCGGTCGGGATGCGCCCGCGAGGCGCTCGGCAGGCAGCGCCATTTCCGCTCGCTGTGTCGAGCGCGAGTGTCGAGAAGTCGCCATATGCCACTCAGATGTAGCATGGAGTGCCGAAGCGCACGCGCCCGTGACGAAACACTGGCGCCAACCCGTTCCGCGCACCACCCCGCCCGTAAGGTGTGTGGCGAAAGGAGGACCAGCCGCATGAACATCCCCGAGACACAGAGCCTACCTCGATCGCATTCCGCACGAGCTTCTCTGACATTTCCGCCCATTACCACGTGGAGGTCCCCGTCGCGGAGATCGCCTACGCATACGACTACATCAATTCCCGGCATGCCCCGCGCAGGCAGGCCACGCTGAACGACGGGTCCGCGGCCCGGCAGGACGAGTGACGCGCCTCGCAAGCAAAGGAAGGAAGCCAACATCACACGAGCATCATCGATCGCTGCGTGCAAGGCGGCGGGCCTCACCGTGTTCGCCAAGCGCGAGGAGCGTTTTGGTTTTTCGCAAGCAAATGCGGACGAAATCAGCGACCAGATTCCCGATCCGCTCAAACATGCAGGGCCCCTATGTGTTTAACCTCATTTTTCCGTGTGCGGTAGAATGGAGTCGTTGAGATCGCGAACGCCTTAAAGGGAGAGTTTTTGTGGATGCGCATCTGGATGGGGGCTCTTCCGCCCCGCTGTATCAACAGGTGCTCGATTTGCTTAAGAGCGATATCGAACAGGGGACATATCCCGTTGACTCGCAGATTCCAACGGAACTTGAGCTTTCTAAGATGTACGGCGTGGGAAGGGTCACGGTTCGCCGCGCAATAGAGGAGCTTGTGGGCGAGGGGTATCTCACCAAGCGGCAGGGGCGTGGTACGTTTGTGACCGCGACAAAGATAATTCGCAAGGTGCATCAGAAGGACGATGTTCAGAGTTTTACCCAAGCATGCGCTGAAAACGGCATGAAGGCGGGCGCTCGCGTCGTTGCCCGCAAGACCGTTGCCGCCGATCGCGACCTCGCTTCTTTCTTTGGCTTGGATGAAGGCTCTGACCTCATCTTGGTCTCACGCGTGCGTACCGCAGACGGCGTGCCGGTCCTGTTCGAGAACAACTACTATCCTGTCGATGGATTCGAATTTCTCAAAGATATCGGTCTCTCCAATTGTTCGATATTCGAGGCCGTGGGGGAGCGTACGGGTAGGTATCCCTGCTCGTCCGATCCCTGCAGGCTGGAGATCGCCCGTGCGGGAATTGATGCCGCCCGCGAGCTCAAGGTCCCAGTAGGGGAGCCGCTGTTCTTCATGAACGCGGGCTTTCTCGATTCCAACGGAGAGCGCTTCTGCTATGGCAGACAGTACTACGTGGGTTCGCGCTACAGCTTCGATATCTAGCGGCTCTGTCTCACACAGCGCTGTTCTCGTATTGCCGCGGCAGGTCCGTTTAGCGCGTAAAAGTTACCACTTATAGAACAACCTAATATGTTTCTTGACCGACGCCTTCATGCAGGTTATACATAGAACAACCTAAGATGTTTGCCTATACGTGAAGGATTTTTGGCAAGCATCGTTGCTCTGGCAGGAGGTTAAGAATGTCGGATGCCAAACAGGAGAAGCCCAAGCGCAGATTCCATCTCCAGCTTCCCCATGTGTACACCATCGCGTTCATGCTGATCGTGTTCTTCGCGGTGCTCACATGGATCGTCCCATCGGGTCAGTTCGACCGCCAGACCATTCAGACGGCCGCGGGCGAGCGAGAAGTCGCCGTAGCCGGAACGTACCAAGAGGTCGACAAGGTCTACACCGATTCGGAGACGGGGGAGACCGTCGATCTGCGACAGGGCATCGATGCCGTCCTGCAGGCTCCCGCCAAGGGCATTCAGGCTGCGGCCGATGTCGTCGCGTTCGTCCTGCTGATCGGCGGATCGTTCGCCATCGTCACCAAGACCAACGCCCTAAACGCCGGCATGAGCCGCGTGATCAAGAAGCTGAAGAACAAGGACATCTTGATCATCCCCATCTCCATGATCCTGCTCTCGATCTGCGGCACCACGTTCGGCATGTCCGAGGAGGCGCTGCCGTTCTACGCGATCTTCATCCCCATCATGCTGAGCATCGGGTATGACTCCATGACCGCGTTCATCATCTGCTTCCTCGGCCCCAACCTTGGTTACTGCGCATCCACTATTGATCCTTTCAACGTGCTGATCGCCCAGGGCGTTATCGGCATCGAGGGAAATCCCCAGCTTTGGCTCCGCGCCATCCTGTGGGTCATCTTCACCGCCGCGGGCATTTTCTGGGCCATGCGCTACGCGCGCCGCGTCAAGCTCGATCCCAAGTCCTCCATCACCTATGAGGACGATAAGCAGAAGCGCATCGAGTTCTCTGTCACCGATGCTTCTATCGAAGAGGAGTTCACGCTTCGCCACAAGCTCGTCCTCATTGATTTCGCGGTCGGCATGGGCGTTATCGTGTGGGGCCTCGTTACCCAGGGCTGGTATATGGACGAGATCTCCATGGTGTTCCTGGCCATGGGCCTTCTTGCCGGCATACTCGGCGGCCTGGACGAGAAGACCATTGCGGAGGAGTTCGTCCGCGGAATCGCCGACTTCGCCTACGCAGCCTGCATCATCGGCATCGCCCGCGGCATCCTGGTCGTCGCAGAGGGCGGAATGATCATCGACTCTATTCTTAACTGGCTCGTCGGACTCCTTGCGGGCGCTCCGTCCTTCATCTATACCACCTTCATGTACATCGTCCTCGGCCTGCTTTCGCTGCTGGTTCCTTCCAGCTCCGGCCTCGCTGCACTCACCATGCCCGTCGTGGGCCCGCTGACCGAGCTTATGGGCCTCAATCCCGAGGCTGCCGTCACCGCTCTGCAGTTCGCGAACCAGACCGTCAACACCATCAGCCCCGTTGCGGGCATGACCGTCGCGGGTCTTGCCGTGGCGAAGATCTCCTTCGGGCAATGGTGGAAGACCATCTGGAAGTTCTTTATCTTCATGGTTCTGTTCGGATTGGTCGCGACTGTGATTTCCGGCCTACTGCCGATGTAGGAGGTGCCCAGCATGGATTTAAGCGCTTCCACACCCCGTCTGCGTCGCGAGCAGGTCGCCGGCATGAACATTCACTACATCATGTGGTCGCTCGATTACTTCCTTGATGCTCAGCAGCGCCTTGGCTTCAAAACCATCGAGCTTTGGGCGGCCGAGCCGCACGTGACGCTGGACCACACGGGGTATTTCGAGGCCGACGAGCTTCGCCGCAAGATCGAGTCCCGCGGACTCTCCGTGAGCTCCCTGTGTCCGGAGAACGTGGTGTATCCGTGGCAGTACGCTGCCAGAAAGCCCCTCCACGCGCAGCGGAGCCTCGCTTACTTTAAGCACGGCATCGAGCTCGCCGAGGTGCTCGGCGCCCCGTATATGTCCATCAACTCCGGTTGGGGCGATTGGGACGAGGACCGCGAGGAGGCTTGGAAGCGCTCTGCCGAGCACTTGGCGATTCTTGCGGACTATGCCGGCGAGCACGGCGTGACCCTCTGCATGGAGAGCCTGAGGCCGGAAGAGAGCAACTTGGTGGTTACACTCGCGGACGCCAGGCGCATGCTTGACCAAGTAGCCAGCCCGCACCTTACTCCAATGGTGGACACTACCGCTATGGGAGTCGCCGGCGAGAGCCTTGAAGAGTGGTTTGCCGAGTTTGGCGATGGTGCCATAAGGAACATGCGCTTCATTGATGGCGACCCATATGGCCATCTGGTTTGAGGCGATGGAAAGCACAGTATGGACGATTTCGTACGCGTCCTCAACGCGCATGGGTTCGAGGGCTATCTTGGCCAGGAGATCACCGATGGAAGGTATTTCGATGATCCCGCAGCAGCGGACCGGCACAACATGGACGCCTTCGAGAGGTATTTTGTCGACTAGCGCGTAGCTCCCATTCGCGTGGGGAAGTCAACACGCTTGACGAGAAGACTCGCAGTAAACGTTGGCGGATTCGTCCGCCGTATCGAAAGGAAGAATAACAATGAACGCACATGATCTTATCGCCGACGCAATCGCTGAAAAGGGCGGTTTCGATAGCGTCTTCTGGGTTGCCTGCGGCGGCTCCCTCATCGACCTGCTGCCCGCCCACGAGCTGCTCAAGCGCGAGGCGACTACGTTTGCCAGCGAGGCGTATACCGCCCGCGAGTTCGATATCATGCGTCCCAAGCGCCTGGGCGAAAAGTCCCTTGTCATCGCTTGCAGCCACTCCGGCAACACCCCCGAGGTAATCGATGCGTGCTCGATCGCCAAGGCGGCGGGCGCGACCGTTATCGTGCAGACGGACAACGCGGGTTCCGGCATCGATAACGGTGAGTGGACGTGCTGGGTATATCCGTGGGGCGAGGGAGTTCCGCAGGCGGAGGTGTCCGCCGGCATCTCTTTGGCTCTCGCTTCCGAGCTCCTGGATCAGCAGGAAGGTTATGCCGACCTTGCCGACATGTACGAAGGCATCGCCAAGATGGACCAGATCCTGCCTGCAGCTCGCGAGAAGGTCAACGCCGAACTCTGCGACCGTTTTGCCGCCCTGTGCCAGGACCACAAGTTCCTGTATATCTTGGGGTCCGGTCCCGTGTTTAGCCAGGCCTATGGCTTCGCTATCTGCTCGCTTATGGAGATGCAGTGGCAGAGCTGCGCCTATATCCACTCCGGCGAGTACTTCCACGGCCCCTTCGAGGTGACCGAGCCCGGAGTCTTCTACTTCCTGCAGATGTCTTCTAGTGAGTGCCGAGCCATGGATGAGCGCGCCCTCGCATTCCTCGAGACCCATACCGACACTCTTATGGTGCTCGACGCCATGGAGTACGGCATGGACCAAGTACCGGCGAGCGTTCGCGCGTTCCTTGATCCAATCCTGTTCTACGCGATGAACTGTGAGCTGCGCTCCGCTCGCGGCAAGGTGTTCGACCATCACCCGGACGTGCGTCGTTACATGGGCATCGAGAAGTACTAGCGATTTTAAAACGGGGCGCGAGGCGCGTTGAGACGTGCGAATCCCTCGCGCCCCGTCTGCTCGCCGTAACCACGGCGGTTTACCTGAATGGAGATAACCATGGCGGCCTATCCTATAAGCGTGCTTGGCTTTGGAGACAACGTTGTCGATAAGTACGAGCACATCAAGACCATGTATCCCGGCGGCAATGCAGTTAACTTCGCCGTCTTCGCCAAGAAGCTCGGCGTCGATCGCAGCGCCTACATGGGAATCTTCGGATCAGATGAGGAGGCCGAGCACGTTATAGCATCGCTCGAGGACGAGGGCGTCGAGCTTCTTCGCTGCCAGCAGGTCCTGGGCGTCAACGGCGCCGCTCGCGTGACCGTTGACGAGACCGGGGACCGTATCTTCCTGGGCTCCAATGAAGGCGGCATACGTGGCGACATGCGCTACGTGATAGACCGCTTCGCCGCCGAGTACGTCAGCGGCTTCGATTTGGTGCACAGCGGCAACTACTGCTTCACCGAGCGCGAGCTCCCCAAGATCAAGGCTGCCGGCGTGCCTATCAGCTTCGACTTCTCCGATGACTCCACCGACGAGCACTTCGGGCAGATTGCGCCATTTGTGACGTACGCCTTTATGTCCATGGGCGACGCTTCCCTGGAGGATATCAAGGCGAAGCTCGAGTGGGTGAAGGCCCTTGGCCCTCAAATCGTATGCGCATCGCGCGGGAGCAAGGGCTCCGTCGCCTATGACGGCGAAAACTTCTACGAGCAGGGCATCAAGCCCGTGGCGCCCGAGGAGCTCAAAGACGCTATGGCGGCCGGCGATTCACTGCTGACGGCGTTTTTGGTCACCTATCTTTCCAAGAAGAAGGCCGGCGAGTGCGGCGAGGCCGCGATTCGCGAGAGCTTGGACTTCGCTGCCGGTTTTGCGGCGGAGACCTGCAAGATCGAGGGCAGTTGGGGCCACCCGCTGGTCTACGAGAACTAGTTTTTTGTCGTGGCGGGGTGTCTTGGGGCCGCCCCGCATTGCGTTAGGAGTCAAGATGTCCGTTCGTGCCTGCGCGGCAGGATTTTGCTGCGCCGATGTCTACCAGAATCTGGATCCCCTGGGTTGCATCCAAGGGGGCCTCTCAGGAGCGCTTCGAGGGGTGCTTCTTGAGTATATGAAGGCAAAAGGGATATGCAATCTTCATATACGGCCTTCTTTTAGAGGGCGTTGTCCTTACTCTTTCATCTCCTTGCCTATGGACATTTTGTCCATAGGCAAGAGTCCATGGTCGAGATCATGGTGAAGTTCTGCGGCCAGTAATTACTGCATTACATATTCTGTTGTCACCTGGGAGGCTCGCTTTTGCGGGCCTCTTTGCGTTGCTAAGGGGCCATGGTCTGTCGATAAATAAAGCGCCCGCTTGCGGGGGAGCAAGCGGGCGCCGTTGAGCGAATATGTTTGCGGCCCTAGCCGCTGCGGGTGATGGGTCCTCGACTAGTTAGTCGTGCCGGAATCGTCGCCCGAATCGGAGCCAGAAAGCGAAACCGTCAACGTGATCGTGCTGTCGGTGGACTGCTTGCCAGTGGGGGAGACGCCCGTCACGGTGGCGTTTTCGTTGCCACTCACGGGGTTGCCGTTCTGATCGCAGAATGCGATGTTGTAGAATCCGGCGTTGTTGAGCGCGGTGACGGCGGCGGAGATGCTCTTGCCGTACAGGTTGCCCGGAACGCTGGCCTTGCCGGACTTCTTGGCGATGACGACGGTGATCGTGGCGCCGGGCTTCTGCTTGCCGCTGGGGTTCCAGCTAATGACGGTGCCCTCGGTGACGGAATCGTTCTCCTGGTAGCTCACGTTGACGCCAAAACCGGCCATGTCGAGAGCGTTGCGTGCCTGGGCCTCGGTCATGTCGGTCAGATCGGGGACGGAGGTGGTGTCAGGACCGCTGGAGACCTTATACGAGATGGTCGTGCCCTTCTCGACTTCCTTGCCGGCATCAGTGCCCTGCTCAAAGACCTGGCCTTCGTCGGCCTCGTTGGCCTCCTCGGTTGCGTTGCCCTTCAGGCCCACGCTTGCCAGCGCGGCCTCGGCCTGGTCCTTGGTTAGGCCGACGAGCTGCGGAACCTCAACTTTCTCGGAGGGCTTGGGGCCCTTGGAGATCACCAGGTTAACCTTGGAGCCCTTGGGCTTCTTAGTGTTGCCGTTGGGGGTCTGCTCGGCAACTTTGCCCTCGTCGACATCGTCGTTATAGCTCTGGTCGACAGTTCCGACCTCAAGGCCGGCCTCCTTGATCAGCTCGATAGCGGTCTGCTGGTCCTTGTTAAGCACATCGGGCACCGTAACCTGTTCGCCCCCAAAGAGCCCGGTGGCGAAGGCCACCACAACGCCAACCACGGCGATTGCGGCGACTACGGCGGCGATAATCTTGTTCTTGTTGGACTTGGGCTGATCGACCTCGTAGGAACCGGTGGAACCCGAGACGGCGCTGCGGGGGTTGGTCTGTCCGCTTACGCCCGATACGGGGCGAACCATAGCGCGCGTGGAGTCAGACAGCTCACGGGTCTTGGTGGCGCCCAGGTCGCCCGCGGCACCGATGATGCGCGTGGGCTCGGAGACGTTGACGGCGCGACCGGACAGGTAGTTGTTGAGCACCTGGCGCAGCTCGTCTGCCGTCTGGAAGCGGTTCGCCGGGTCCTTCTCCATGCACTTGAGGATAATGCGCTCCAGATCGGCATCGACGCCGGAGTTGATCTGGCTCGGCGGAACCGGCAGTTCGTTTACCTGCTTGAGCGCAACCGAGATGGCGTCGTCGCCGTCAAAGGGGACGCGACCAGTGGCGCACTCGTACATCACGACGCCCAGGGAGTAGATATCCGAGGTGGGACCGAGGTCCTGGCCGCGCGTTTGCTCGGGGCTTACGTAGTGGGCGGTGCCCAGTACATTGTTGTCCTGCGTGAGGTGGCTGTTCTTTGCGCGCGCGATGCCAAAGTCCATGACCTTGATGTTGCCGTCGGGCAGCACCATGATGTTTTGCGGCTTAATGTCGCGGTGGATGATCTCGTGCTTGTGGGCGACCGAAAGCGCGGAGCTGATCTGCGAGCCGATCTGAGCGACCTTCTTGGGATCGAGGGCGCCGTGGCTCTTGATGCCGCTCTTAAGGTCGGTACCGCGCAGGTACTCCATGACGATGTAGTAGGTATCGCCATCCTTGCCCCAATCGTAGACGCCCACGATATAGGGGGAGGAGAGACCTGCTGCTGCCTGGGCCTCCTGCTTAAAGCGGGCGGCGAAGGTGGCGTCGCCGGCATACTGCGGCAGCATGATCTTGACGGCAACCGTGCGGTCGAGGACCTGATCTTGCGCACGGAAGACGGTCGCCATGCCGCCCGTTCCCACCTTATCCTTGAGGAGGTATCTTCCCCCGAGGACCCTCTGTTCCATTCCTGCTCCTAACTAACTTATTCGCTCAACGATGTGTGTAGTACCAAATCTATGGCCGCTGGGACCGCGTGGCGCCTTGCCGCTAGCTCATCGGCCGCGGCGCGCCCCAAGTATCCGCTTCGATCACAGGCATCACGCTCCTTGGGCGGCAAGTGCCGCGGTCAGGACGATGCCGGCGATCTTGGCTGCCTTGACGTCGTGTTTGTCGTAATCCTCCAAGGCCACCGAGATGGCGACCGTGGGTGAATCGTAAGGTGCAAAGCCAACGAACATCGAGTTGACGTTGGTGCCGCCAGTCTCGGCCGAGCCGGTCTTGCCGGCGACCTTGACGCCTGGGATCTGGGCATCGGTGCCGGTGCCGGACTGGACGACGGCAAGCATGGCCTGCTTGACCTGGTCGGCCGTGGCGGAGCTGACGGCCTGACCCAGCGAGCGGGACTGCGTGGTCTTGACTACGGTTCCGTCCGGGGCGAGTACCTGGGCTACGAAGAACGGGTCCATGACCACGCCGCTGTTAGCGATGGCGGCGGCAATCACGGCGTTTTGCATGACGGTGGTCTGCGGGCCGGGCGTGTGGTCCATGCCGACAGGCTGGCCGGCGCCGGCCCAGGCGGTCTCCCACTCGGTCATGAGCGACGGGTCGGCCATGATGGAGGCCGCGGAGGTCAGGTCCTGGCCGAGCTTTTGGCCGTAGCCAAAGGCGTTGGCAAACTGCACGAGCGTGTTTGCGCCAACTTCGTTTGCCACCTGGCCAAAGACGACGTTGGAGGACACGGCAAAGGCCTGCTGCAGGCTGATGGTGCCGTAGCTCTCGTTGGCATAGTTGGTGACCGGTGCGTTGCCGATATCCATGGACCCGGGCGCCTGGTAGGTGCTGGTCAGGCTGGCGGTACCGGTCTCGAGTGCCGCGGAAAGCGTAACGACCTTAAACGTGGAGCCCGGCGTGTACAGCGCGTCCATGGCGCGATTGTACATGGAGCCGTCCTCGCCGCCGCCCGTCTGCAGCAGGGCATCGATGTTGGTGTTGTCGTAGGTGGGCGAGCTGGCACATGCGAGCACCGCGCCGGTACGCGGGTCGATGACCACTACAGCGCCCTTAAAGCCCTTGAGTGCCTGCTCGGCCGCCGTCTGGATACGCGAGTCGATGGTGAGCTTGGCGGTGTTGCCCGGCTGGGTCTGGCCCGCGAGCGACGCGATGGCATTGTTCCAGCTGGAGTAGTCCTTAGAACCGGTGAGCGTGTCGTTCATGACGCTCTCGATGGCGGTGGTGCCATACTGCTGGCTCACGTAGCCAACCACGTGAGCTGCCAGGTTACCGTTGGGGTAGGAGCGTACGTAGGTGCCGTCCTCCTGCTGCAGCGACTCGGCCAGCGTCACGCCGTCGGACGTGATGATGGAGCCGCGCTGGATGTACTTGGAGCGGGCGATGGTGTGGTTGTTGGTCGGCATGTCCTGATAGTCCTTGGCCTTAATGACCTGGACATAGGTGAGGTTGCCGATAAGGATGGCGAACAGCGCCGTAAAGGCGAGCACCGCGCGGGTTAGACGGTTGGCAAGAGCAACGCGGCCGAGCACACCGGATTCAGGCGTGTCGAGCAGGCGACGGCGCATGCGCGAGCCGACGGAATGGCTGCCGCTGCCGTAGGAAGACGAGGTGGCAAAGCGCGTGCCCGTCGGGGCGGCGGCAGATGCGACCTGATCATCGGTGATGGCGGCCATGGTGCCGGTGCCGGTAAGCTCGGCCTCGCGTCCGGTCGCCTCGTCACCGGCGCGCAGCAGGAGCGCGACGATGATAAAGCTCGCCAGCAGAGAGGAGCCGCCCTGGCTCATAAAGGGCAGGGTGACGCCGGTCAGCGGGATCAGGCGGGTTACGCCGCCAACGATCAAGAAGGCCTGGAAGCTGATGGCGGCCGTAAGGCCTGTGGCACTAAAGGCGGCGAGGTCGGATTTAGCGCGGGCAGCCGTGGTGAGGCCACGCACGGCAAAGAGCATAAACAGGATGAGCACGGCGCCGCCGCCCAAAAGGCCCATCTCCTCGCCGATAGCCGAGAAGATAAAGTCGGACTCGACGACAGGGATGTTGTTGGCCATGCCGTTGCCGATGCCAACACCGACCAGACCGCCATCGGCAAGCGAGAAGAGCGACTGGACGATCTGGTAGCCCTGGCCCTGGGCGTCCTTAAACGGATCGAGCCAAACCTGGAAACGCACCTGAACGTGAGACAGGAACTTGTAGGCGCCCACGGCTCCAACGGCTAAGAGCGCAAGGCCGATAACGACATACGAAAAGCGCCCCGTGGCAACGTAGAGCATCAGCAAGAAGATGGTGTAGAACAGCACGGCCGAACCCAGGTCGCGTTCGAAGACGACGACGAGCAGGCACACACCCCACACGGCAAACAGCGGCAGCAGCAGTCGCAGGCGAGGGATCTTAAAGCCCAGAATCTTGCGGTTGGAGATGGAGAGCAGCTCGCGGTTCTCGGCCAGGTACCCGGCCAGGAACAGGACGATAAAGACCTTGGCGAACTCGCCGGGCTGGATGGTAAAGCCCGCGATGCGAATCCACAGTTTGGAGCCCGAGATCGTGGTGCCGATAAAGATAGGCAGCATCAGCAGAATGATGCCGATGATGCCAAAGGTGTACTTGTAGCGCATGACCACGTCGAGGTTTTTGACTAGTGCAAGCGTTCCCACCATGAGCGCCACCGAGACAAACAGGATGATGAGCTGTGAGATGGCGAGAGCGGGGGCGAGACGCGTCACGAACGTGATGCCGATGCCCGAAAGTATAAATACGATGGGCAGGATGGCGGGGTCGGCACCGGGCGCCAAGATGCGCACGGCAATGTGGGCCGCGGCAAAGGCGGCAAAGAGGCCGATCGGTACGGCGAGCGTCTCAAAGGAGATGGCAGCGCCCGCGGTGAGGACGTACATCGCATACAGCAGGATGACGGGGAACGCCGAGGCGATGAGCAAGAGCAGCTCGGTGTTGCGGCGACTCATAAGCGGCACTCCCTTTCTAATTCTTATCAGAGGCTTCGGCCTCGGCTGACTGTTCGGCGGTTTTCTCGGAATCTGACTCGGAGGTGGATTCCTGATCGGTGTTGTTGCGAATCGTTTGCGCGTCAATCACCTGACGGGTCTGCTCCTCGTCAATCTGATGGCGGTACTTGGAAATGGTGTCCTGCGCATCGTCGACACTCGTTTGCGGAATGCCTGCCTTCAGGCGGTTTTGCGTGTCTTCGGGCAGGTCGGACAGCTTGATGCTGGTTTCGCTCTCGAGCCAGTGGAGCTCGACCCCGAGCGTCTTGCCGGGCAGGCCGCGCCAGACGGCGACATTGCCGTGGTAGGTTCCCAAGTAATAGGAGCCGGTGACGCCCGTGTATGCCCAGATGCCTGCTACCAGCACAAAGACAAGGGCCAAGACGGTGGCGATGGTGACATTTCGGCGTCGGACGCGTTTTGCCTCGCGCATGACGCCGTCGTCGACCAGGTCGACGACCACCACGGTCACATTGTCGTGGCCGCCGGCGGCGAGCGCCGCGTCCACCAAGTTGTCGACACAGATCTGTGCGCTCGAGGACTGCGTAGCAATGTTCTCGATATCGCTATCGGGAATCATGCTTGAAAGACCGTCGGAGCACAGAATCAGGCGGTCGCCTTCCTCGATGTGCAGGGTAAAGTGGTCGGCATACATGGCGGGATCCGAGCCCAGCGCGCGGGTGATGACCGAGCGGTTGGGGTGGACGCGGGCCTCGTCGGCCGTAATCTCGCCGGCATCCACGAGCTCCTCCACGTAGGAGTGGTCGCGGGTCACGCGGATGAGCGTGCCCTCGTGGAGCAGGTAGGCGCGCGAGTCGCCCACGTGGGCGATGGCGAGCGTGTCGTTTTCGATGTAGGCGCAGGTGGCCGTGCATCCCATGCCGGGTTTGCCCAGGCCGTTGAGGGCGGCCTCGATCACGGCGGCGTTGGCGGCCTCGACGGCTGCGGCCAGGCGCGCGGCGTCGGCGGACTGCGGCGCCGTCTTGGCGATGGTCTCGACGGCGATGGAGGATGCCACCTCGCCGGCGGCGTGTCCTCCCATGCCGTCGCACACGCAAAAGAGCGGCGACTGCACCAGATAGGAGTCCTCATTGTGTGGGCGTACGCACCCGACGTCGGAGCGGGCGCCCCACATAAGCTGCGTGGTGGTGCCGGCGTCGTAGGTCGAGTCGGTCTCGATGCGCTCGTCGGTCAGCGGCTCGAAGCTCATGGTCGAGCCGGGATCTTTGAGCTTTGCCTCCACGGCGGCAACGTCGATTTCGGCGGTGTCACCGGGAGAGACGGTGTCGGTCACGGCGTTTGATTCGGAATCGCCGGTGTCCGGGGAGTCGGGCTCCTCGGAAACGCGGGCGGTCGACTCGTCATCTTGCGGGCTGACGTCTATAGGCTCGGGCGCCGGCGTAGACGCGGGCGCAACCTCGGATGCCGGGGCTATGGGAAACGCCGGCGCGGCGGGCTCGGGTGCCGCAAACACCGCAGCGCTCTCGTTGATTGCCGCGGCGACGGGCTCTGCAAAGTGAGCCGGCGCCGGGGTTGCTTCGGGCGCTGTGGGCTGTTCCGCAGCATGTGCGCCGATGGGCGCCGCTACGGCATCCTCTTCGTCCTCGTTATCGGCGAGATCCGAAATATCATGCGTTACATGCGAAAGAGGCAGGGAGAACACGGTGTCCTCGGGTTCCACGGGTGCGGAGCCCGCCGGAGCGGCGTGGGCCGGCGCAGCTGCGGCGGCAGCCGGTGCCTCGGTCATAGTTGCGGACTTGTTCTCCTCGTCGATCATCGACGGTTCACCTTCATGACCACGTCGCCAATCTGGACTTCGTCGCCCTCACGCAGCGTCGCGGGCTCCACGAGCTGGCGGCCGTTGACGAGCGTGCCGTTAAGCGAGTTGAGGTCCTCGATGATGAGCGCCGGGCCCTGCAGCGAAAAGCGCGCATGCGAGGCCGAGACGAACGGTTCGTTGATGCAGATGTCCGAAGATGGCGAGCGACCGACGATGACGGGGCCGAGCATGTCTACGTGGATGCCGCGGATACCGCGCGGACCCTTGTCCACATCAATCGTCCAGATAGCCGAGTCGCGGCGCTGCCCGCGCACAAGTCCCACGCCGGTCTTCATGACGGCGAACAGGAAGATATAGAGCAGGGCGACCAGGACGATGCGGCCTGCAAAAAGGACGATATCGATGTTCATAAGCGACTATCCCCTAAATTCAAAGGTGCTCAGGCCAAACGTCAGCAGATCGCCGTTGCGCAGCGGGCAGCGCGTAATGCGGCGGTTGTTGACGAGCGTGCCGTTGGTGGAATTGAGGTCCTCGATCGACCAATCCGAGCCCGTAAAGGTGAGCTGGGCGTGGCGGCGCGACACGTTGGGGTCGCGCAGGGCAATGTCGGAAACTGAGCGCTCGCGACCGATGGTTACCTGTGCGGAGGTGATGCTATGGCTCTCGCCGCTCACGACGTCGACGAGCTGGGCGAGCGGGCGCTGCGGGGCGCGAGTGCTCGCCATGTTGGAGGCGATGCCGGCTGCGGCGCCTAGGCCCACGGCGGCACCGGTCGCGGCGGCTCCGCCCATG
>ERZ857965.701-NODE-701-length-43170-cov-7.435556_pt1 | contig 43170 bp, 33 predicted proteins | sample MGYA00519758_ERZ857965 | MGnify/ENA primary metagenome ERZ857965 (study PRJEB31778, sample SAMEA3449381) | human gut metagenome | biome: human gut; feature: human-associated habitat; material: faeces | place: United Kingdom | collected 2010/2012 ... | reverse complement strand
AGACGCCGTCGTTGTGGGTCTTGCGGTACTTGGTGAAGATCTTCTTGATCTCCGGGTCCGGCTCCTTGCCGGCCTCCTTGATGGCCTGCTCGACCATGCGCCAGCCGCCGTTCGGCATCATCGCACGCTTGCAGGGGACGTCGGTCTGCAGGCCGACAACGACGTTGTCGACCTCGGGGGACTCGATGTAACCGGCCGGGAAGGCGTCGATGCCGGCCGGGATGTGGGTGTCGACATCGTAGACGCGCTGCTTTCGCTCGACCGCCAAGTAGTTGTCGTCGAGGTACTTCCACAGGTGCTTGGTCTTGTCGGTCGCGTCGGCCAGGAAGGACTCGTCACCGGTGTACGGGGTGTAGTTCTTCTGGATGAAGTCGCGAACGTCGATGTCCTTCTGCCAGTCGCCTTCGACGAAGCCGTCCCAGGCCTTGGCCTGAAGCTCTTCGGCAGTAAGAGCGGTCGCATCAACTGCTGTCATATTCACTCCTTGTGTCGTGCAACGCATCTTCACGTTGTTGTCAAGAAATGATTCTACTAGCCGGTCGATGTGAGCTGGCTGAGAGATGGCGTGACTTATCTCACATTCACGCCGTGTCGTCAGTCGTCGAAGCCGTCGAAGCCGTCGTCGCGGCCGCCCGAGGGCGTGTTCTCGCCCCATTTGCGCCACTTGCGATTGGCTTCCGCCCACAGCGCATTGCGCTCCTTGACGATCTTCCACGCCTCAAGGGCATCCTCGCGGGTCTTGTACGGCCCCATGCGGTGGGAGCTCGGCGAGAGCATGCCCAACTCGGGCTGCTCGGTCTTCGTGTTGAAATACCACTGCTTGTCGGTCATGGCGTCCTCCCCGCACCCATGGTAGCGCGCCGCGGCGCCCGGCACCGCGCCTATGCGGCGGCCGGGCGAGCGCTCCCCTACTCACGGAACGCGTTGGTGACGGGCAGACGCCGGTCGCGGCCGAACGCGAGCGCGGTGACCTTCGGCCCGAGCGGATACTGGCGGCGCTTCCACTCCGCGCGGTCCACCAGTCGCATCACCGTGTCGACGGTCTTCTCGTCGAAGCCGTCGGCCAGCAGGTCGGCGCGACCGTGCGCATGCTCGATGTATGCGGCGAGCACCTTGTCGAGCAGTTCGTATTCGGGCAGCGAATCGGAATCCTTCTGCCCCGGGCGCAGCTCGGCGCTCGGCGCCTTCTCGATGCTGCTGACCGGAATCATCACGCCGCCGGGCAGCGGCGTTCCGGCATCGCCGTTCTCATTGCCGACGATGCGCAGCCCGCCGATGCCGACGCCTGCGGCAGCGGCCCGGTTGCGCCAGCGGGACAGTTCCCAGACACGGGTCTTGAGCAGGTCCTTGATCGGCGCGTATCCGCCGACGGCGTCGCCGTAGATGGTCGAATAGCCGCACGCCAGCTCGGACTTGTTGCCCGTGGCGACGGCGAGCAGACCGAGGCTGTTGGAGTACGCCATGACGATGACGCCGCGGATGCGGGCCTGCAGGTTCTCCGCGGCCACGCCTTCGAGCTTGAGCTGGCCCTGGTACACATTGAACATGGGCTCGATCGGCTGCACGTCGTAATGTGCGCCGATGTTGGCCGCCAGGTCGGCGGCGTCGTCCTTGGAACCGATGGAGGAATACATGCTCGGCATCGAGATGCCATGCACGTTGCGTCCGCCGCAGGCGTCGGCGGCCATCGCCGCCACCAGCGCGGAGTCGATGCCGCCGGACAGGCCCAGGCACACGCCGGAGAACCGGTTCTTCGCCATGTAGTCCTTCAGGCCCAGCACGCAGGCGGTGTACACCTCCTCGTCCGGGTCGGGAAGGTTCGCAATGTCGCCCGTCGTCTGATGCTCGGCGTCCGTGTCGAGGTCGAAGAGTCCCAGATGCTCCATGAACATCGGGGAACGTTCCAGCAGCGTGCCGTCGCGGTCGACAACGAAGCTGCCGCCGTCGAACACCAGGTCATCCTGACCGCCGACCTGGTTCACGTAGATCATCGGGGCGCCGACCTCGGCCGCGCGCCTGACCGCGAGGTCGTAACGCGTATGGGTCTTGCCCTCCTCGTACGGCGAGCCGTTCATCGTCATCAACACGTCGATATGCTCGTCGACGAGCCGGGCGACCGGCCCGCCGTCCTGCCAGATGTCCTCGCAGATCGCCACGCCGATGCGCACGCCGTCGATGTCGAGCACGACGGTGCGGTCGCCGGCCGCGAAGATGCGGAACTCGTCGAACACGCCGTAGTTCGGCAGGAAATGCTTGTCGTAGCCGGCCCAGACCATGCCGTCGTGCAGCACGACCATGCGGTTGCGAGGTTTGTCGGACGCGTGGTCGGTGCCGACCGTGCCGACGGCGACATACAGGTCGCCCAATCCGTCGGCCTCCAGCTCGGTCGCCAGCCAGTTCGCCTTGTCCCACGCCGCCTTGCGGAACGTGCGGCGCAACGCCAGATCCTCGATGGGGTATCCGGTCAGCGTCATTTCCGGGAAGATGACGACGTGGGCGCCTTCATGCGCGGCGAGATGCGCGTAGTGCATGATTTTGTCGGCGTTGCCGTCGAGGTCGCCGACGCAGGTGTCGATCTGGGCAAGGGCAAAACGAAGATGGGTCATAGTGCCCTATAGTACCCAGCCGAGATGACGGACGACAGGGGCGGCACATGCCGTCACGCGGGATGATCCGTCCCACCGCCCGTCAGCGAAGCTCGGCGAGCACCCGCAGCGAGGCGTTGACGTAGAAGTCAACGGTGGGCCCGATCGCGCCGTCCACGCCGACGAAGTGCGGACTGTGCCAGTCGGCGCACCCCGGTTCCCCGTTCGAGCCGATGAACGCGAACACCAGACGGGCCCCGCATCCCGAGAACTCCACGAAATCCTCCCCCGCCATGCTGGGATGTATCGGCTTGAGCGCCGCGTAGGAGGGCACGTCGGCCGCGACCGCCTCGGACAGCTCCTCGTCGCCGACCAGCGGCACCTGGATGCAGTCCCAGTCCACGTCGGCTGCGATCCCGTACGCTTCGGCCGTGTGCTCGACCTCCGCCACGAAACGCCGGTGGACCAGCCGTTCGTCGTCCTGGTCGAAGAAGCGCACGGTGCCCTGGAATCCCGCTTCGGCGGGCACGACGTTCCACACGTGCCCGCCATGCACTTCGGTGATGGACAGCACCACGGCGTGGAACGGCGAGATGTTGCGGCTCACGATGGTCTGCAGGGCGAGGATCATCGAGGCGAGCGCCTCGATGGGGCCGGTGCCCTTCTGCGGGTACCCGGCATGGGTGCCCTGGGCGTGCAGCGTGACCTTGAACTTCACGCAGCCGGCCATCATCGGCTGAGGGCCGATGGCGATCTGTCCGGGGGCGTAGTTCGGGTTGTTATGCGTGCCGATGATGGCCTTCACATCATCCGTCGCGCCGGATTCCACGACCGTGCGGGCGCCCAGGCCCACCTCCTCGGCCGGCTGGAAGACGATCTTCACGCTGCCTGCGATGCGGTCGCGGTGATCGGCCAGCCAGAACGCCGCGCCCAAAAGCCCGGTCATGTGCAGGTCATGGCCGCAGCCGTGCATCACGCCGGGGTTCATCGAGCTGAACGGCAGGCCGGTGTCCTCGGTGATCGGCAGGCCGTCGATGTCGGCGCGCAGCGCGATGCGCGGTCCCGGCACCTCTCCCTCGATGAGCGCGACGACGCCGGTCTCCAACGTCGTGTCGAGCACATCTATGCCATGCCCGCGCAGCAGACGGGCCAGATACGCGCTGGTCTCGACCTCCTTGAAGCTGCGTTCGGGATGCTGATGCAGATAATGCCGTATGCCGATCAGCTCGTCCGTGACCCCGACATGTTCGACCATGATTTACGTTCCTTCCCCGCGAGATGTCATGCCATGTTACCTCTGTAGCTTCAATATACGCTTGGCGATGGCGTTCGCGATGCCCTGCACGATCTGGACCAGCACGATCATGATGATCACGGCCGTCCAGGTCACCGTCTGGTCGACTTTCTGATAACCGTCCAGTCGGTCTGGTGGCCGGCGATGTCGTACGCATGGGACCAGGGACTCATCGCGTCTCCTCCTTGTCTGCCGCGGACGGCATCCAATCCGGCTGCGGCGATGGCGTCCTCGTAGCCTATGGGGTCCGCCGCCGTGCCGAAGTCGATGACATCGCTGGAACGTGACAGCTCCCCCGAGAAAGTCGCGCACCAGCGCATCGTCGCCCGAGAACTCGTAGGTGATCGAGCCGATGGCCGAACCGGATACCGTGTCGATGAACCGCTTGGTCACCGCCTGCTGGGGTGCCGCGAACACGTTGCACACATCTCCGCGCTCCACGACCCGGCCGGCGCTCATCACGGCGACCACGATGAGGGCGATGACGATGTTGCGCACGGTATGGTTGACGCGCACCGGCTCATTGTCGGGAGAGCCCGCCTGTTATGTTGCTGCTGTCATGTTCGTTCCCACTCTGATTGGTTGACAACGCCCACCATACGGCAGCGACGGCGGCAGTCGCAGGGCGGGTCTGATAACGCGTTACGGGATGCCATCCAGCGCTGTTCATACACTGGGGATGACCGAATTTCGTATCGCGGAGGTTGCGTACATGGCATCGGACGACATCATGACAGCGGGCGCCGGAGGCGCGACGGCCACCGTGCGAGCCGACATCAAGGCGGCGTTCTTCGACATCGACGGCACGCTGACGAGTTTCGTGACGCATGTAATCCCGCAGTCCTCCATCGACGCGCTGCACGAGCTGCAGGATCGCGGGGTGAAGGTGTTCATCTGCTCCGGTCGGGCGCCGTCGCACATGACCGTCGTGCTCGACATGATGCCGGTGCACTTCGACGGCATCATCGCGCTGAACGGACAGTACTGCTTCGACGACCACGGGCTCCTGGAGAAGGAGTCGCTGCTGCCCGAGGACATCGTCACCATCACCCGCTGGCTTGACGAGCACCCCGACGTGGTGGCGAACTACTGCGAAAAGGATTACGTCTACTTCAACCAGATCACCGACGCGATGCGGGCCACGTGGCGCCAACTCGGCAAGACCGCACCGACCGTGAACATCGACGATCCGCACGAGAGGGCGCTGAAGTATGAGACGTTCCAGATCAGCCCGTACATCAGCTTTGAAGATGAAGCGAAGCTGTCCGCCATGTGTCGCAATGTCAGAGGCGTGCGCTGGCATCCGGACTTCACCGACCTGATTCCCGCCGACGGCGGCAAACCCGAGGGAATGAAGCGGTTCATGCGGCATTACGGCTGGACGCGCGAGCAGACCATCGCGTTCGGAGACGGCGGCAACGACGCCGACATGCTCGCCTTCGCCGGCATCGGCGTGGCGATGGGCAATGCGACCGAACCGGCGAAGGCCGCGGCCGACTACATCACCGATGACGTCGACCACGACGGCATCATGAACGCGCTCAAGCACTTCAACGTCCTGTAGCCCCCTCCCCTCCCACTGGCGGGAGGTGGCGCGCAGCGCCGGAGGGTGGTAACAGACCCGGCACGCATACGAAGAGCCCTGACCCGACGAGGGTTCAGGGCTCTTCCATGTGTATCGGAGCGTCGGCTTCGAATTGCCGCCGCGCTTACTTCACCACTTCGATGGACATGATGCCGGCAGGTTCGAGCGGCGCGTCGGAACGGTCGGTCGGCACGGCCTCAAGCTTGTCGACCACGGCCTTGGACTCGTCGTCGGCGACCTCGCCGAAGATCGTGTGGTGTCCGTCGAGCCACGGGGTCGGCACGGTGGTGATGAAGAACTGGGAGCCGTTGGTGCCATGCGCCTTGCCGTCGCGGCCGCGACGCAGGCCGGCGTTCGCCATGGCCAGCAGATACGGCCGGTCGAACGTGAGTTCGGGGACGATCTCGTCGTCGAAGTCGTAGCCGGGGCCACCGGTGCCATTGCCCAGCGGGCAGCCGCCCTGGATCATGAAGTCCTTGATGATGCGGTGGAAGGTCAGGCCGTTGTAGAACGGCTCATGGGACGGCTGGCCGGTGAACGGGTCCGTCCATTCCTTCTCGCCGGTCGCCAGACCGAGGAAGTTCTTCACGGTCACGGGCGTCTGATCGTCGAACAGGTTGATGGTGATGTCACCTTCAGAGGTGCGCATGATGATGGTAGTCATGGTCCCAAGTGTCTCATGGGCTTGAGACCGGGCGGTGATGCCAATCAAGCGGAATGTATGCGAGTGGCTTGTGACGTGTGTTTATATTGCATATAATTTACATAATTATTATGTAACCTATTGAGGGGATGGGAGGCTGCTATGGCTGTGAAGGAACGGACGACCATTGCATTGGATCCGGAGGTCAAGCGCGAGGCGACGGACGTGCTTGAGCGGATGGGTTTGAGCTTGAGCTCGTTCACGGAGATCTGCCTGCGGCAGGCGGTCCGTGACAAGGGCATGCCGTTCACGCCGAGTCTGAGGCCGGTCCGATCCGACGGGTATCCGGTTCCTCCGACTCACGACGCGTATCGTTTCGAGCGTTCGAAGAGCACGGGCAATATCGTGCTGCCTCAGGAGTGGGACGATCCGGCGGATGACATCTACGATCATGCGTGAGCCGGAAGTGTACGACGTGTGGCTGATGCGCGTCGAGTTCCCCGATCATCCCGGCGTGGGCAAGGTCAGACCCGTCATCGTCACCAGGGTCGAGGAGGATCGGGTCTCGGGCATCGTCGTCAAGGTGACCAGCGTGACGACATGGAACGGTCCGGGTGACGTTCCGTTGCTTGACTGGCGTCAGGAGGGTCTATACAAGCCATCCGTGGCGAGATGCTCGCAGCGTTTCTGGTTCGGCAATGGTGACTTGCTGAAGTATTTCGGCAGGCTGTCGTTGCGTGACGCGAACGACCTTGATGCCGGTCTTGATGCTACGGGCGACGTCCCGCCCCACCGCCAGTCGCATTCATGATGATGGCGGGGCCAACGGTTTTTCTCCCTGGACATTATCTGCATGTCGATGTTTGTGTTCGATGAACGAAATGGATTGTTGGTTGTCGGCGTATTCTGCACAACGCGTTTTCCGACGGTGTCGTCACGAGCGTGATGCCGCGCAATGCGAGGATGGTGGGTGATTTTGGGGACTGGCGAAGATGCCAGGCTCCGGCGGGGACGGTGGAGTGCTCCCGGATTATTTTCGGGTGCCTGTAGGCGCCTCGTGGAGAACGAGGCTGATCGGCAGGTTTCCCGAAATCGGAAAACCTTGGAATAGAGCCGAAAACGACCACGTGCGATTATCATGCGAGGTGCGCATGATGATGGCAGTCATGGTCCCAAGTGTCTCATGGGCTTGAGACCGGGCATTGCTGTTTGATTGCGGGGAATGGCGCAGCGGGCCCGTGGACTGGCCACGGCCGGTAGCCGGGCCGCCGAGCTGCAACGTGGAACGTCATACGAATTGGTTCACTATGATCAGCGCACCGGCAGCGACAGCCATGAGTGGCTCCTGCTCTGTATTCTGATGCTCCTATACATTGTCAAGCGTTTGGACCCGTTGTTTGAGTTCGGGCAGGTTCCATGCTCCGCGTTCGACTTCGTTGATGCGGCTTGACGGCACGGTCGGCGCCTCGCCGACCTGCTGTTGAAGAAGGAGCTTGTGTAACTGGAACCGCTACACCACGATCGAGCGACTGAGGCGCGACCTCAACGACTACGTGTGGTAATTCGACGACCAGCGGCTCCGTTCCATCCTCGGATACCGGGCCCGAAGGAATTCATCGAACGAGGATCGTCCTCTAAGGACCTATCCAACACGCTGTTGCCAATCCGATTGGCATCATGGAGTTATAATTTTTCTGTGATTTAGGTATGTAATGTAGCCCTAATCATAAGTTGTGAACGTCTTACTCGCGTATGTTCGTAGACACTGAAAGTCAACGGACATACTTATCCCAGTTCCTACGTGAACCAACTCCCGGGGAGATCAACATGACTCGATTCCGCAATACATACACAACCCTCACAACCTTCGTGTCGGCCGCTGTTCTCCTTATCTCGACCACTGTGCCGGCATCCGCATCGCCCATGGCAAGTGATCCATTGTCTTCGTCCACCACAACAGCCGTGCGTGCACAGGTAACAGCCCTTGGTGCAAATCGTACCTACACTTACGTTCCGACCAATAACACAAGCGTCGGCGACCCCATCGTCACAGCCTACTGGACTCCAGAACGCATGAAGAGTGCCATTCCCGCTGATACACCAACAAGCACGACCGAGGTAAACCGACAGATTGACGAGCTCGAACAACCGGCTCTGGCAGACGAACCAGTTACTGACGGATCGTCCCCCGTGACGGCAATCTTGAACGCAATCACGCCACAGGCTGTGACGCCAGTCACGAATTTCTCAAAGACCAACGGAAAAGTTTTCTTCCGCAATCAGACCGACGGCAAGGATTACGTATGCTCTGGAGCCTCCGTCAATAGCCGTTCCAAACGTCTGGTCGTTACTGCTGGCCACTGTGTCCATGGCGGCCCAGGAAAAGATTGGCATACCAATTGGATATTCGCACCGGGTTACAGCAACGGTGCCACGTATGGCACTTACCAAGCTGCCACGCTCCGAACGCTCAATGACTGGATCAACTATGGTGAATCCGGGCGAGGATTCAATTCAGACGTTGCCTTTGTTACCACCTATAGTGGCAGCACTTCCGGGGATACTGTTGTAAACGCGGTTGGTGGTCACGGGTTTAGGTGGGGCGGAGGTACTGGTTTCGACGTCAGTATTTTCGGCTATCCAACGAACCTCAGCGGAGGCCAAAGCATGTGGGCCTGCTGGGGCTCTAGTCAAACTGGTTGGAATGGCCTTTACAAGTTCAACCATATTACTGGTTGCGATTTCGGCGGTGGTTCGTCCGGTGGACCTTGGCTCGACGAATACAGCAATACCACTGGTCTCGGATATGTACGCAGCGTAACCTCGAACGGCCCCGCAGACAATTCCTATCTTCGAGGCCCATACTTCGACAGCCGCGTCAACGACTTGTTCGTTGCAGCAAACAAGGACTGGTGAAACAACATCATGGCCAGTTGGATTCGCTTCCGCAGCCGTTTTGTTGCTGCGCTTCTGGTATTTGCTTTGACCAGTATCACGGTAATGGGATGCGCAACTAACGGGAGCGAATCCAGCCCCAGCTCACCAGGTACAGATGCAGGATACGATTCCGCAGCAAAGGCACCGGAGCAATCCTCCAACGACGTACAGCAACGAACCGACCTCAGCAACGAACATATATCCTCATGGAACCGATACGAAGTGGTCTCGGACACCTCCGTGCGCATTTTCTTCTCCATGGGAAATCCCAAATGTCATGGTGTACGGGCCACCGTCGACGAAGACTCCTCCGCAGTGCTAATCACCCTCTATGAGGGAACACTCCCCAACGCACCAACCGAATGCGCCGAGATCGCAGTCAATGCATCCCTTCTGCTTACCACACGCAATCCCATCGGAACCCGTTCCGTAATTACCGGATAAATGGTCCAGACCTTTGGAACTAAACACGTAATTCCACCGGCGTCGCCATACACATGCTTGGGACCGGTAAACTAGTGCAGCCCAAACAACCACGTAGATCGTTCGGGCATTAATCGAAATCAAACAACGGTATGTCGCCGCCGAACCGTCCGTGATCCTCGCGATTTCTTTCATCGAACCGGCGTGCCGGACACCATCCACGAACGGCCACGTCGAGCAGATGGTTCTGCGCGACGGAGACATTGAAGGCCTCGTGCCCGGCGTGCCTGTTGTCCGACACGGAGACGTACTGCTGGGCGAATGCTTTTGGGCATCGCCCATGCTGAACATCATGAAACCACAAGGCGGATCGTTCTTTTTCCGTGCCGGTCGGCGAAGACGTTGAGCGCCGGCAGGACGGTGGAATGTCACCGGATTGTTCTCGCGTGCCTGTAGATGCCTCGGCGAAAACGAGGTTGATCGGCAGGCCTCCCCAAAATCGAAAACCTTGGAATAAAGCCGAAAACGACCACGTGCGATTATCATGCGAGGTGCGCATGATGATCGTACTCATAGCGGTCAAGTCTTGCAGAACGCCCCGACGCGGCCGGCAGCATCGCCGCGCCCGTACACCGTCAGCGCGCGTACACCGTGGGAGAGCCGCTCAGACGCGACATCGCCGACTGGGGGATGTCATGGACACGCCCCAGAACGGCGTCCAACGTCGACGAGACGGCATGCGGCGCCCGGCGATCGCTGCAATCCGTCCAGGAGGGTCGTTCCATCGGGGACGTCATGGCCGTCCGACCATCCGCGCCGGCCTCCATGTCATACTCCCGGCGACCGTATCGCCAGAGAGTCGCATTGCTGTTGCGAACCACCCGCGCCAAAGCCGGGCGACGTCTACGCTGAAGGAAGAACATGCCTGCCTCGATCCCGTATGGGCGCCGTCCCTCTGATGTCCGGCGCCGGTCGATATTCATCGTGTCACCATAGGCGATCCCGCCAATCGATGACACTATCGATTACACACCGGATCGTGCCGTCATGCCCTCGTCCGAAAGGGTGATTTTCCGCACGCCCGTCATCCCCGGGGCCGTCCGGCATTGCAAAGGTCACGCGGAACCGGCAGCGGACGGGCGGAAGACTTAGACGATCGCTGGAACGAACCCGGCTACTGCATCTTGCGCAGGCGTGGCACGGCGGAATCCTTCGCGCCGGTGACGCGGTACACGTCGAACACGCCGTCGATCTTGCGCACGGCAGCGAGCAGACGGTTCAGATGCTGCGGGTCGGCCATCTCGAAGCTGAACTGGCTGATCGCCACGCGATCGGAGCCGGTCGCCTGGGAGCCGGACAGGATGTTCACGCCGTGGTCGGCCAGCACACGGGTCACATCGGACAGCAGATGCTGGCGGTCCAGCGCCTCGACCTGAATCCTGACCATGAACAGGCCCTTGGTGCTGGTCCATGCCACATCCACGACGCGCTCGGGCTGACGTCGCTGCAGGTCGATCATGTTCTGACAGTCGGCGCGGTGCACCGACACGCCCTGATTGCGCGTGATGAAGCCGACGATCCTGTCGCCGGGAACCGGCATGCAGCAGCGCGCCAGCTTGACCCACACATCGTTTACGCCCTTGACGGACACGCCGAGGGAGCTGGTCTTCTTCTTGGCGTTCTCGACCGCGCGCAGCGGCAGCGCCTCCTGCTCAACCTCCTCATCGACCTCGTCGCTGCCCGCGTCCTTGACCAGATGCGCGATGACGTTCTGCGTGGAGATCTGCCCGTCGCCGATCGCCGCGAACACGGCGTCGGGGTTGGGGAAATTCAGCTCGTCGGCGACGCCGACCAGCGCCTGGGTGGTCAGTAGCGTGCCGATCGGCAGGTTACGCTTGCGCATCGCGCGGGTCAGCTCGTCACGGCCCTCCTCGATGGCCTCGGTGCGGCGCTCCTTGGAGAACCACTGGCGGATCTTGTTGCGGGCCTTGGGGCTCTTGACGAAGCTCAGCCAGTCGCGGGAGGGGCCGGCGTTGTCGGATTTCGAGGTCAGCACCTCGACGGTGTCGCCGTTCTCAAGCTTGGTGTCGAGCGGCACCAGACGGCCGTTGACGCGCGCGCCCATCGTCCTGTGCCCGACTTCGGTGTGCACGGCGTAGGCGAAGTCCACCGGCGTGGCATTGGCCGGCAGCGAGACGATCTTGCCCTTCGGGGTGAACACGTAGACCTCGGCCGCGCCCAGATCCTCCTTGAGCGAGCCAAGGAACTCGTTCGAGTCCGGGGTCTCGCTGGTCCAATCGGCGAGCTGCTGGATCCATTTGAGGTTGTCGGTCTCGCTCAGCTCCTGGTTGTCGTCGGAACCGCGCTTGAGATCGGATTTGTCGGGCGTGCTCAGGGCGCGGCCCGCCTGCCCGTTCTCCTTGTACTTCCAGTGCGCGGCGATGCCGAATTCCGCGCGCCGGTGCATGTCCCAGGTGCGGATCTGAATCTCGACCGGCTTGCCGCCCGGCCCCACGACCGTCGTGTGCAACGACTGGTACATGTTGAGCTTGGGCATGGCGATGTAGTCCTTGAAGCGCCCGGGCACGGGGCTCCAACGCGCGTGCACGGCGCCGAGCGCCGCATAGCAGTCGCGGATCGTGTCGACGATGATGCGCACGCCGACCAGATCGTAGATGTTGGCGAAATCATGGCCCCGCACGATCATCTTCTGATAGATCGAGAAGTAGTCCTTCGGGCGGCCGGTCACGTACGCCTTGATGTGCTGCGCGTCAAGATCCTCGTTGATCTCGGCGAGGATCTGCGCGAGATACACGTCGCGCTGGCCGGCACGCCGCGCGACCAGCACCACGATCTCGTTGTAGATCTTCGGGTACAGCACCTTGAAGCTCAGTTCCTCAAGCTCGGTCTTGATGGCGTTCATACCGAGCCTGTTGGCGAGCGGCGCGTACACGTCAAGGGTTTCGCGCGCCTTCTTCTGGGCGCTGGACGACTTGACGTACCGCCATGTGCGGGCATTGTGGACACGGTCGGACAACTTGACGACGAGCACGCGCACGTCGCGGCTCATCGCGACGACCATCTTGCGGATGGTCTCGGCCTGAGCGGAATCGCCGTATTCCATCTTGGAGAGCTTGGTGACACCGTCCACCAGACCGGTCACCGTGTCGCCGAATTCCGCGCGGCACTCGTCCAGCGTGTAGTCGGTGTCCTCGACGGTGTCGTGCAGCAGACCGGCGGCGACCACCAGCGGCCCCATGCCCAGGTCGGCGAGAATCTGCGCCACCGCAAGCGGGTGGATGATGTACGGCTCGCCGGATTTGCGGCGCTGTGAGGAATGCTGGATGACCGCCCGACGATAGGCACGCTCCAGAATGCTCAGATCCTCGTCGGGGTGATGGTTCCTGCACGCTTGCATGATCGGCAGCAGCGGGTTCAGCGGGTCGTCGCTGATCTCGCAGCCGAGCATGCGGGCGGCATTATGCTCGGCTTCATCGTTGGCCATGTCTGCCTCCCTCTCAGGTATTTGGTATCACATCCTACCCGCCGCGAATGAAAAAGCATACGCGGCATCTTCCGCCGTGAACGGTCTCCCGCATGCCTTGGCTTGCGGGCCGTGACGGCCGTGTTCGCACCGTCGGTCAGGATCGTCCGTCAGGATGACACGCCGGTGGAGCCGAAACCGCGTTCCGCACGGTCGGAACCCGGCAGGGTGCTCGCCGGGACGAACCTCGCCTCGACGTAACGCTGGATGACCAGCTGCGCGATGCGGTCTCCGCGATGGAACTCCATCGTATGCTCCGGATCGAGGTTGATCAGAGGGACCTTCACTTCGCCGCGGTACCCGGCGTCGATGGTGCCGGGCGCGTTCAGCACGGTCACGCCGTACTTGACGGCGAGTCCGGACCTCGGATGCACCAGCGCCACGTATCCGGCGGGCAGGGCGATCGCCATGCCGGTCGGCACCAGGGCGCGCTGGAACGGCTTGAGCGTCACGTCCTCGGCGGCGACCAGATCGGCGCCCGCGTCCCCGGCGTGGGCGTACCGCAGCTCGACCGGATGGCCGGGATCAAGCGATTTGACCAGGACTTCGGTGTATTCGGGCTCGTCATATGTCTCGTCGAACGCCATCAGGCCGCGCATTCCTCGCACACCGGCTGGCCGTCGTCGGTGACGTATGCCAGCTGGCTGCGATGTTTGACCAGGAAGCACTCCGAGCAGATGAACTCGTCATTCTGCATGGGGATGACGGTCACGGAGGCGTCCTCGTTGCTCAGATCGGCACCGGGCAGTTCGTAATCCTCGGCGATGGCGTTCTCGTCGTCGTCCATATCGGTTGAAGAGCTGCGCGAGCCCTTGCCCAACTCCTGCAGCGATTCCTCATCCTCGTCCTTATTGCGGGGGGAATCATAATCCTGAGCCATCTGAATCCTTTCATCATGGTGGCACGTTCTGCGCCATAGAATACATGACTTTTACTCGGCATAGGATACACGATTTGAAATACTCGTAAAATACGACACGTGGGGCACAATAGAAGAAGTTGTAATTTTCTGAGGAAAGTGGTGTGAACATGCCTGAGAACCCGCTCACACAAGCCCGGTTCGACCACGTCGACGACACGGGTCGTCTCGTGTTCGCGTCAGGCGACGAGCGTTTCTTCGTCGATGTGGACGAAACGCTGGAACGCGCCATTCTGGAAGCGAAGCAGATCCGCGAGGAGTCCCGGTCGGCTCCCAGCGCATCCAGCTCGGCTACGCTACCGATCTCGCAGATTCAGGCGCTTATCCGGGCCGGCGCGGATCCCGCGCGGGTGGCGGAACGATACCGTCTCAGCGAGGCGCTGGTGCGGCGTTTCTCGTCCGCCGTCGAGGTCGAGAAGCAGTACGCCATCGAGCAGTTCCTCACCGTGCCGGCCCCCAAGGAGAGCCGTGGGCGGACCACCGCCGACGTGGTGGAGCGCGCGCTGGCGCTGTCCGGCATCGGCATGGAATCGGTGACGTGGAAGGCGACACGCCGGGGACTCGAACCGTGGAAGATCACCGCGACGTTCGAAGCCGCGGGGCGCACCGCCAGGGCGGAATGGTCCTGGAACATGCACGACAACGCGGTGGCATGCCTGAACTCCACGGCGAAGAAGCTGCTGGGAACGGCGACGGGCGCGCGCGGCGACGGGACCGAGGGCACGCCCTCCGAGATGCTGCCCGCGACGCTGCCCGGGGATTCGGTACGCTCGGCGAGGATAGAGCGCACCGTGTCGGCGTGGAACACCCCTGCCCCGACACTGCCTGCGGCTCGCCCCGAAGCGCGGATGCCACGTTCGGCGTCCCCGTTGGACGTGCGCACCGAGCCTGCGCCATCCGAGGAAGGCCCCTCAATCGACATCCCGCGCACCGGCGCGCTTCCGGCGAAGGCCGGCGAGGCCGCGCTCGGCGCCGCCGAGTCGAAACCGCCGCGGCCGACACCGGATTCGGGCACGTCCGCTTCCGCGGCTCAGACGGCGCCCGAGATCGAATCCGAATCCGGCAAGACGTCTGCCGAACGCTCCGACCGGCAGACGCCGCCTGCGAAACGCCGTTCGGGTCGCTCCGCCGTGCCCAGCTGGGACGAGATTCTCTTCGGCGAGTAGGATCGTCTGGCCCGCCGACGCTGTCCAGCGAGACACGTCACTCCTTTTTTACGGAAAAAGCGACAGGCCGTCCGGATAATGAGACATCGGCGTGACACGTTCGGCATCGAAACGGTCACGCCACGTCAATCAGGCAGGGAATGTCCATTTCCAGCGCCGTCTGCGAGCCATGCACACCCGGCAGACGCGTCGCCTTGTCGGTCTGGATGCGCGAATCCACGAAGGTCGCCCTCCCGGCCGCCGATACCAGCACGTCACCGAGCATCGGCCTGACACGCGGCTCGACGACACCGAACATGCCCTGATCGATCGCCTCATCCCGGGTACGCACCAGGGCGGCGTCACCCAGCCGATCGCGCCATCGACGCGCGATGTCATTCGGGTCGCAATCCGGCTCGGCATACAGCATCAGAGACCTGGGCTCCCCGCCGACCAGGGCCACGCCCCGGGCGAGCTCGGGATTCTCGGCGACATCGACGCGCTGGTCCGGATCCGAACCGACCATGCCATGATCAGCCACGATGACGATGAGCGTGCCCCTCGGCGCAAGCCTGTGCAATTGCGCCAGCTGTTCGTCAACCCGCTCGAACACGGCCGTCCACTGCTCGGACTCCCAGCCGTAGGCGTGCCCCACCTTGTCGGCGTCGCGGATGTACAGGTACGTCAGCCCCGGCGTCTTCGAGGCCTCGCACGCGGCCCTCACGCGGCCGAGCGGCCGCATATCGCCCTTGTAGTCCGCACCGCGCAACGCGGCCTTCGTCAGCGGGGAGTCGGCGAACTTCGGCAGTCCGCAGCTGGTGACCCGCACGCCGGCGGCCCGCAGGGTCTCGAACACCGTGGGCTCCCTCTGCAGGTCCAGAGGCGCGATCGCGTTGTCGAACTGGATCAGCTGCGACAGCTCCCCCGTTTGGGTGTTGCGCTGCGTGTAGCCCGCCATCCCCGTCAGGCCCGGGCACGTGCCGGTGCCGAAAGCCGCCATCGCGGCGACGGTGGTGCTCGGCGCGCATGTGGCGATGGGCCTGTCGTTGGACTCGTCGCGCAGCAATGCGCGCAGATACGGACTGTGTCCGACGCGCATCCGAAGGTTCCAGTAGCCAAGGCCGTCAACCAGCGCCACGATCACGCTGTCGGCCTTGGGAACCCCCAAGGCGACGCGCAAGGCCTCTGGATCATGGTGGATCCGCGTGGCGACCGGATGCCCTATCGCCGCGCTGACCGCCGGCAGCACGGCGGACAGGTGCAGCGCCCCGCCGCGTACGGCGTCACGCCGCCAGTCGCCATACCGAACGGTCGGTATCGTCTGCAGCAATTCGTCCATGCTCGCGATTTCAGCGTTCATGTTTTCCATTCAAGCACCGTCCGTCGGAAAAGGACACGGCTGGGCGGGATTCTTGGCATGATTGTTCGCTATCATGGACGATTGGATTTTTCAACGGCACCATTTCGGCCATTCGCGCCATGCGGATGGCCGAAGCACAGATTGGGGAATGGCACCTATGGCACATCGCACCACGACTCATCAGGCCTATGACCCGCGTCAGGTCCAAGAGCATATCGTGGAAACGCCGTTGAACGAGGAAATGAGCAAGTCGTTCCTCGAATACGCGTATTCGGTGATCTACGCGCGAGCCCTGCCTGACGCGCGCGACGGCCTCAAGCCCGTGCAGCGCCGCATCATCTACCAGATGGGCGAGATGAACCTGACGCCCGACCGCCCGTACATGAAATCGGCCCGCGTGGTGGGCGAGGTGATGGGCAAGCTCCACCCCCACGGCGATTCAGCCATCTACGAGGCGATGGTGCGTCTCGCGCAGCCGTTCGCGATGCGTCTCGCGCTGGTGGACGGCCATGGCAATTTCGGCTCGCTGGACGACGGCCCGGCCGCCTCCCGATACACCGAGGCCCGTCTGGCGCCCGCGGCGCTGGGCATGAACGCCGACATCGACGAGGACACCGTCGATTTCACGCCGAACTACGACAACAAGCTCAAGGAGCCGACCGTGCTGCCGGCCGCGATCCCCAACCTGCTGGTCAACGGCGGTTCGGGCATCGCTGTCGGCATGGCCACGAACATGGCGACCCACAATCTCGGCGAGGTCGTCGCGGCCGCGAAGCACCTGATGGCGCATCCCGACGCCACGCTGGAGGAGCTCATGCGCTACGTGCCGGGCCCCGATTGGCCGGGCGGCGGCATCATCATCGGGCGAAACGGCATCCGCGAAGCGTACGAGACCGGCCGCGGCACACTCACCACGCGGTCGATGACGCATTTCGAGAACGTGACGGCGCGCAAGAAGGCCATCGTGGTCACCGAGCTGCCGTTCATGGTCGGCCCCGAACGGGTGCTGGAACGCATTTCCGAAGGGGTGAAGAACCGCAAGCTGGAGGGAATCTCCGGCGCCATCGACCTGACCGACCGCCATAACGGCACCAGGCTGGTCATCGAGATCAAGACCGGTTTCGACCCGAACGCCGTGCTCGCGCAGCTGTTCCGACACACGCCGCTGCAGGACAATTTCACGATGAACAACGTCGCGCTGGTGGACGGCCGGCCCCACACCATGGGTCTCAAGGAGATGCTGCAGGTGTGGATCGACCACCGCCGCATCGTGGTGCGCCGGCGCAGCGAATTCCGCCGCCGGAAGGCGCTTGAGCGCCTGCACCTGGTCGAGGGCCTGCTGCTGGCCATGATCGACATCGACGAGGTCATCCAGGTCATCCGCACCTCGGATGACGCCGACGCCGCGAAGTCGCGGCTGATCGCGGTCTTCGACCTTGACGACGTGCAGGCGCAGTACATCCTTGACCTGCGCCTTCGCCGGCTCACACGCATGAGCCGCATCGAGCTGGAGGCGGAGCGCGACGACCTCAAGCGGCGTATCGAGGAGCTGGAGCGCATACTGGCCTCCGCGCAGGAACTGGACCGCGTGGTCGTCGACGAAATGGATCAGGCGGTTGCCGAATACGGGACGCCTCGCCGTACCGTGCTGCTGGACGAGGCCGAGGACGGCACGCTGACGCCGGTGACCCCTCATGGAGACGACAGCGTGAACGCGGCCGCGATGAAGGCCGCCGCAGCCGCGGCCACCCTGTCGTCGGCCGAAGCGGACGTGGCCGCCGCGGCCGCAGCAAGGAAGGCCGGCGAGGATGCCGCGGCAGTCGCGGCGCTGCAAATCGACGACGAGCCGTGCACGGTGATGCTCGGCGCGTCCGGCACGATAGCGCGCTCCACCCCGGCCGCATTGGATGCCTGGGAGTCACGGTCGACGAGCGACGAACGCACGAAGGACGACCACATCGTGTCCATCTTCCGCACCACCACACGGTCCTCGTACGGGCTGGTCACGTCCGCCGGGCGTCTGGTGCTGGCCCATGTGGTCGAATTGCCCGCGCTCGCCGCATCGCCGCAGACGAACGTCGCCGGCGGCATACCGGCCGACGAGCTGATCGGCATGACCGAAAGCACCGATCCGATTCCCGGCGAGCATGTCGTCGCCGCCATCCCCATGGATCAGCGCGACGACGACGGCCCGACCCCCGCTCCCCTGGCCATCGGCACACGGGCCGGCGTGGTGAAACGCTGGAACCGCGAGGCCCCCACCACGATGGACTCCTGGAGTGTCATCGACCTCAAGGACGGCGACTCCGTGCTGTTCGCCGCCGACGCGGCGGACGAAGACCGCCTCGTGTTCATCGCGTCCGACTCCTCGCTGCTGACGTTCGATGCCGGGAACGTGCGCCCGCAGGGTCGCACCGCCGGCGGCATGGCGGGAATCCGTCTGGCTGAGGGATGCACGGCGATCACGTTCAACGTGGTGCCCGCAGGCAAGATCGCGTGGACGTACGAAGAGGGCGACAACGGCATGTTCTCCGCGTCCGGAGCCGTCGTGCTGACGGTCGCCGGAGACAAGGACGCGCTGCCCGGCACCGAAAACGGCGCGGCCAAGGTGACGCCGTTGGAGATGTACCCGACCAAGGGCCGCGGCACCGGCGGAGTGAGGTCGCAGCGTTTCCTCAAGGGCCAGAACACCCTGATCTTCGCCCGCGTCGGCATGTACCCGCTGCACGCCTCCACCGAGGGAGGCTCGCCGGTGGAGCTGCCCAAGCCCGACATGCGCCGCGACGCATCCGGTGTCGATCTGGCCGCGCCTGTCGCCTTCTGTGGATGAGGCTGTTTCGGGGCCGGTGCCTTCAGCGAGCATCGTCCCACACACACCTGTGGGGCGTAGGGGGGGGGTTGCCGTCCACGTTTCGGCAGACGCGCAGTTCCTGCAGGCGCGCAATATCAGATGGCACGCCGTGTCGGATGATGCGCAATGCCGGATGGCGTACCTCACGCGTAGATACGCCGGTGACCTGGCGCTGGCGGCGGAACATATCGGAGACCGGCGGCGGCTGTCAGCAGTAGAGCCTCATGCCTTGGGGTACGGGGACGAATCCCGCGACGTGCAACATGCGCGACCACTCGCCTCGCGCAGTCAATGGCTCGTCGTTGGCATCACAGAAGGTGACACCCCCGCGAATACCCCCGTCACGCAGGTTTCGCTGCAATGCGTAGGCGAGCTCGTTGCAGGCCTGCTGCAATGCGGGATCCGCGTCCTGCGCGAGCAACAGATGATGGCTTCGGGGCACCGCGTATGCCAGCAATCGTCCACCCCGGAGCACGACCGATGCGCCGGAGCGCCGCGCCGGCCTGATCGAAAACCCGCCTATCGTTCGTGGCCATGCGATGACGCTTCCGTACAGGTTGGCGGGGTCGGTGGCGTCCAACACGACCGCGGAGGGTTCCGCCGCGCATGCCCGCAGCGCATCCACGGTCTGACGCGACGCGAACTGTGCGGCACCGCATCCGCTGACGAACATGCCGCGCATCAATGCGCCATGCTCTTCCATGCGTCTGAGCACCGGATACAGGCCCGAGAATCCGCCGTCCAGACGTTCCTTGTCGATCATGGGCGGAGCTATGACGCCGTAACGGTCCAGCAACGCCTCAATCCGCGCGATGGCGACCCGCTCCGCGGACGCCTCCTGCATATCTGCATGAGGCACGGCGGACCATAGTCCCGTCATGTTCGCCGGGACACTGACTCTGACCCGCGCCCTGCGCCGTGATGCACGGGCTGGGGCCTTCACCGCATGGGATGACGCTCCGAGGGATCTCAGCGGATCGAACGAGCTGTTGGTGACCTTCCCTTGCCAGACCAGCGACCATAGGGCCTCCTCGAACTGGGAGTCGGACCATGGGTGGGGCAATATCTCGCCGGTGGATTCGTCCACGCATTCCGACGACGCGTCCCATGCCGCGCGCGTCAGCCCTGCGAGCTGATTCGCATGATATGCCCCGCCCGGCGCCAGCACGGCCATCACCGCATCCGGCAGCGTGACCGGCTCCCCGGGGGCTTCGCCGTTCTTCTCCCCATCCTGCACTGTCAGAAGCAGGGAGTCCGCCGGATGCAATGCGACGAGTCCTGGTTCCTTCGCCTTGCTGCCGGTGGTCTTGGAACCCACCCAGACGATCTCGCCGGAGGAGAGCAGGCCGTCGAGCATCGCCGGACGATAGTCGCGCACCCGTGCCGGCAATACGGACGATTCCCATACCGAGGGAGGCAGGGCGACGCCTTCCAGCTGCTCGATGACACGCATCACCCCGTCTTCGCCGTCATATCGTTCGCCGCCCACCGGCCCGACACCTTGCAGCCCGATAAGGAATGTCTGGTATTCGCTCAATTCGACGGGCTTGGTCTCGGCTCGGGCCTTGGCCAGCGACCTGGCCCGGATGCGTCGGAACACCTCCTTGTGCAGCCATGCCTTTCCTCCGTCCTCGGCGGCGATGCCGTCAAGGACCTCTCCTCGTGCTTTGAGCATGTCCAAGGCGTGCACCGCGCCGGCCGCGTCGATCGACAGGTCCACCATCATCCGTTCGACAGTGAAAGGCCCGTGCGTCTTGGCATATCTTGCGACCCGGCCATCGATGTCATCGTCCGGCAGCTCGTTCCAGAACGTCCTGCGCCCCAGCTCCTCCTCGACCTCATGCACGGCCCGAGGATCCATGATCGCCGAGAAATCGGCCTGCCCCAGCAGCCGTTCCAGCACATCGGGATCGATCGACAGCAGTTGCGCCGATCGTTCCGCCTGAGGCACGTCGTACTGGTACATGACGGTGCCCACATAGCCGAACAGCAGGTTCTCGGCGAATGGGGACGCAATGTCGGTCGTCACATCGACCAGACCGATGTTTCCCGACTGAATGTCCGTCATGATGCGACGCAACGCGGGCATGTCGTAATCGTCCTGCAGGCATTCGCGGGCGGTTTCCAGCAGCAGCGGGAAATTGCGTTTCAGCCGCGCGGCGTTCAACAGTTGCGTGGCACGCAGTCTCTGCTGCCATAGCGGCACGCGCCTGCCGGGATCAGTTCTGGGGAGGAACAGCGAGCGTGCGGCGCATTCCCTGAACCGGGCCGCGAACAGCACCGTCTCCCCCACCTGCGTCTCGATCATGCGCTGCATGTCGTCAGGGTCGAACCTGATGAGATCCGGGACATCGATGTCATGCTCCTGGGCGGGAAGCCTCAGGACGATGCCGTCATCGGCGGCGTATGCCTGGCCGTCGAATCCATAACGCTGCTTGAGACGCGCGGTGATTGCCATCGCCCATGGCTCATGCACGCGACGGCCATATCGGGAATGGATGATGACCCGCCAGTCCCCCTCGTCGTCGGGGCAACGTTCGACCACCATGCGGCGGTCATCCGGCACGACGCCGGTGGCCTTCCTCTGCTCCGCCAGCAGTCGGGCGAGGTTTTCCACGGCGTTGTCGTCCAGCCCGTCATCGTGCAGGCGGTCTGCCGTGGCGGTGTCGAACCGTGGATGGCCCGCTTCTGCGGCATCCGTCAGCCCAGTGCAGACCTGCCGGATGAAAGCGCCTTCGGCCGTACCGAACCCGCAGTCCCTGCCGCTGCCGTCCCCATGCCAGAACGGCAGACGGGCCGTCCTGCCCGGTGCCGGGGTGACGATCACGCGGTCGCGGGTGATCTCCTGAATCTGCCATGTGGATGTACCCAGGGTGATGATGTCGCCGACACGGGACTCGTACACCATTTCCTCGTCGAGTTCCCCCACTCTTCGAGGCCCTTTGCCCCCATCCGTCTCGGGCAGCACCACGGTGTACAGTCCGCGATCTGGAATCGTGCCGCCGCTGGTCACGGCGAGCCGCTGCGCCCCGGGGCGGGCGGAGATCAGGTCCTCATCATGGTTCCACATCAGGCAGGGGCGGAAGGCGGAGAAGTCCTCGCTGTCGTAGGCCCCCGTCATCATGCCCATCACCGAGTCGAACGTGCCGCGGTCGAGGTCGCGGAAGGGTGCCGACCTGCATACCGTCGCATACCAGTCGTCCGGCCTGAGGTCCTCCATCGATGCGGCCGCGACGGTCTGTTGGGCGAGCACATCCAGCGGGTTGCGGATCACCGATATCGGTTCGATGTCGCCGGCACGCATGCTTTCCACGCTCGCCGCCGCCCCGATGATCTGCTCCCGGGTCAGAGGGTAGATCAGCGCGTGGGACACCCCTCCGACACGATGATCCGCGCGTCCGACGCGCTGCAATCCTGACGATACCGACAACGGAGGCGATATCTGTATCACCAGATCCACCGACCCCATGTCGATGCCCAATTCCAGGCTGCTGGTGGCCACCACGCAACGCAGCAGGCCATGTTTGAGCTGTTCCTCGATCCGCTTGCGCCGCTCCTTGGACACCGACCCGTGATGGGCCATCGCGATGACGTCCCCGTCATCGTGAGACCGAACCAGCATCGTCGTGGAGCCGACCACGGGATCGTAATGCCGGGAAAACCCACTGCGCCCCTCCGGTGACTGCGCCTGCACGGCATCGGTGCCATGATCCTGTGCATACAGGTCGTTGAGCCTGGCGGTGAGCTTCTCCGCCAGGCCCCTCGAATTCACGAACACCAGCGTGGTGCGGTGGGAGAGCACCTGATCCAGCACGTCCCGCTCGATCACCGGCCATATGGATCCGCCCGCCCGATCCCCCGCGGCGCCGGTGATCGCCTGCGAATCGTATTGCGAATCCTCCGGCGAAACCAGAACCGACCGTCGATCCGGCGACACTGGCAGGCCACGCCGTTCGGCGAGCCGTCTCATGGCCGGGGTCACGCCGCTGATATGCGGGGCCGATGCCGCCGACGCGCCGACGCCTCCCGCACGGCCGGGCACATTGGCTGATTGGAGGTCCCTCATGTTCTCCAGCGGCTCAACGACGCGCAGATCCATCGCGGGCCTCTCCTGCGGATTGATGACGGTCACGGGATGGATCCCGCCGACGAATCTCGCGACCTCGTCGACAGGCCTTACCGTGGCGGACAACCCTATGCGCTGCGTCGCATGCCCGGCGAGCGCATCCAGCCGTTCCAGGCTCACGGCCAGGTGCGCGCCCCGTTTGGTGCCGGCGACGGCATGGACCTCATCGAGTATCACCGTTTCGACGTCGCGCAGGATGACGCGCGCCTTGGACGTCAGCAGCAGATACAGCGATTCCGGCGTCGTGACGAGGATGTCCGGCGGATGGGAGGCGATGGCGCGTCTCTCCCGTGTCGTCGTGTCACCGCTGCGTATGGCGATGCCGATATCGGGAGCGGCAAGGCCGGACGCCTCGCATTCGGCGGCGATGCCGTCGAGCGGAGCGCGGAGGTTCTTCGCGACATCGACGGCCAGCGCCTTCAGCGGCGAGACGTACAGCACCTTGACACGCCGAGTCCGACGCCGCTCTCCGGAAACGTCAGCCGCGCCCTTCGGAGCGATCATGGCACCGGAGCCGTTCAGACGATCCGCCTCTCCCATCATCAGGCGGTCGATGGCCGAGAGGAACGCGCATAATGTCTTGCCCGAGCCGGTGGGCGCGACCACCAGAGCATTGCCCCCGGCATGGATGACCGGCCATGCCTGGCTCTGCGCCGCAGTAGGTACATCAAACGCATGTTTGAACCATGCCCTTGTAGGACCCGAGAACAGATTCAAACATTCGTACATATATTCGATTATGCGATTCAGCCTAGACCCACGACACACCGCTCGAAGACGGGCGACCTACTCCTCGACCCACTCCAGCACATCGCCCGGCTGGCACTCCAGCGCCTCGCAGATGCCGTCAAGCGTGGAGAAGCGTATGGCCTTGGCCCGCCCGTTCTTCAGCACCGAGACATTCGCCGGCGTGATGCCGACACGTTCCGCCAGCTCCCCCACCGACATTTTGCGTTTGGCGAGCATCACGTCGAGGTTCACTCGGATCGCCATGTCAGATCACCGCCTCCAGCTCGTCGTGCTGGGCGATGGCGGCCAGCACGACGAGCGCATGACCAGCATCAGCAGCACGAACGCCGCGAGCAGCAGCAGGCCGACCGCGCCCAGCAGGACCACGCCCGGAGCCCCCAGCGCGACATCCACATAGGCACCCGACGCCGGGTCGCGGTATTCGGCATGGGCGAGATCTCCGTACAGCGTCACGAACAACACCAGCGCCGCCTCCACCGCCGCGCATGCGATGATCGCATCGACCCAGCGAACCGCGCGGCTGGAGAACACGTCAAGCCGGCCCACCAACGTCAGCAGATTCCACAGCGGCACCATCGCCTCCTCGACGCACGCCACGCCCAGTATGCCCGCGACGGCATACACCCAACGCGACGGAGCGAATTTCGGGTCGGCCTGCACGACGTCGCCCGACACCACGACCATGGCGCATTGCCCCGCCGCGGACGCCCCCCCCCACATGCAGCGCAGCCAGCTCATGTGACGACTCGCGTAATGGATCGCCACGCAGTTGTTCAGCGCCGCATCGACGCCGCCTGCGCCCAATCCGCAGGGGACGGCGAGCAGCAAATTGGCCATGATTCTCCCGGTATTATCCAGGGGTATGTACGTTCGCACACATGCTAGGCGAACCGCAGGATATCCGTTCTCGCAGGCCGAACGAGCGCGCCGGTCCGCCGCGCTCCGGACCCGTTCACGGGCGCATGGTCATTCGCGCTCAGCGCAACCATAGCGTTTCTCGAATAAAAACGAGATGATTGACCCGGAAAACCTGAACGAGAAAAGGCGGCAACATGGTCGGCAATGACACGATACACACGGTCACGCGTAAGGAGCACGACTGCATCGGCTACATGGATGTGCCGAAAGACGTGTATTGGGGCATCCATACGCAGCGGGCGCTCGGTAACTTCACCGTCTCTCGAATCGCGGACTCCACCCATCCCCAGCTGATGCGGGCCTATGCGACCGTCAAACGTGCCTGTGCCGAAGCCAACGACGAGCTCGGACTGATCGACCACGACAAGGCACGGCTCATCGTCGCCGCATGCCACGACGTCGAGAACGGCGAGCTCGCCGACCAGTTCCCGGTCGACGTGCTGCAGGGCGGCGCCGGCACATCGACGAACATGAACATGAACGAGGTCATCGCCAATCGGGCGTTGGAGCTCGGCGGGCATCCCAAAGGCGATTATGGGTTCATCCACCCGAACGACGACGTGAACCATTCGCAATCGACCAACGACACCTACCCCGCGGCCTGCAAGCTCGCGCTGATCGACGCCATCGGGCCGCTCGCGGAAGAGACGAAGAAACTCACGCGGGCGTTCCACGACCTCGCCGACAAGCACACGAACGACGTCACCATCGGACGCACCCAGCTGCAGGATGCGGTGCCGATGACCTACGGTCAGGAATTCCACGCATTCGCAAGCTTCCTGAAAAGCGACCTCCTGGCCCTCGAACACGTCGTCCCGCAACTGACCACGCTGAACCTCGGCGCCACCGCCATCGGCACCGGCATCTGCGCCGACCTGCGGTTCCGCACGACCGCCACACGCCATCTGGCCGCCATCACCGGGCTGCCCATCACCGCGGCGTCGGATCCCGTGGCGGCCATGACCGATATGAGCGGATACATCGCCACGTCGCAGACAGTCAAGAACCTCGCCATACACCTGAAAAAGGCCGCCGACGACCTGCGACTGCTCAATTCCGGCCCGCATACCGGATTCGACGACCTCAACGTGCCGGCACGGCAGGCGGGCAGCAGCATCATGCCCGGCAAGGTGAACCCGGTCATCCCCGAATGCGTGAACCAATGCTGCTTCATGGTGTTCGGCATGGACACGACCGTCACATGGGCCGCATCCGAAGGGCAATTGCAGCTCAACGCCTTCGACCCGGTGATCATCCACGAACTGCTCAACGGCATCGAGCTGCTGACCCGCGCGATGGCGATGTTCCGCGAGCGCTGCGTGTCCGGCATCACCATCAACGCCTCGATGGGGCGCCGCTACGCCGAATACTCCCCGTCGATCGCCGCCGCACTGAACGGCGCCATCGGATACGAACACGCGGCCGACATCGCCCAGGAAGCGGCCAACGACAATCGCACCGTGCGCGATGTCGCCGGCGAGCGCACCGACCTGCCCGCGTCGACGCTCGACGAGCTGCTCGACCCGATCGCCCTGTCGCGCCGCCTCGGCCAGACCTGCCGGGAGCATCAGTAGACGGATATCGGCTCGGGCCGCCGCCGGCCTGATACAAGCCGACGGCGGCCCGGGCAGTGCACAGCCGGCAGAAAGCCGGATCAGGTGTCGATCTTGGAGCGGTCGAAATCGTCGGCGTTGTCGACGATGAACGCCTTGCGCGGCGGCACATCGTCGCCCATGAGCAGGCTGAATATCTCGGACGCCTGTGCCGCATCCTCCATGCGGATGCGCCGCAGCATGCGCGTACGCGGATCCATCGTCGTGTCCGCGAGCTGGTCGGCGTCCATCTCACCCAGACCCTTGTAGCGCTGGATGTCGGGATTGTACGAGATGTGTCGCCGTTCGAGGTCCGCCAGACGGCCGGCGAGCTCGTCATCGGAGTACGTGTAGATGAACTCGCCCTTGTGCGAGCCGGCGAGCGCGATGCGATGCAGCGGCGGCACGGCGGCGTAGACGTACCCGTGCTCGATGAGCGGGCGCATGTACCGGTAGAACAGCGTGAGCAGCAGGATGCGGATATGGGCGCCGTCCACGTCGGCATCGGTCATCATGATGACCTTGTGGTAGCGGGACTGCTCGATGTCGAAACCGGCGCCGGATCCCGCACCGACCACTTGGATGATCGCGGCGCACTCCTTGTTGTTGAGCATCTGGCTCAACGATGCCTTCTGCACGTTGAGTATCTTGCCTCGGATCGGCAGCAGCGCTTGGAATCCGGAATTGCGCGCAGCCTTGGCCGTGCCGAGCGCGGAGTCGCCCTCGACGATGAACAGCTCGGCCACATCGTCGTTGCCCGGCTGGCAGTCGGACAGTTTCGACGGCATGGCGGCGGATTCGAGCGCGTTCTTGCGGCGCGTGACCTCCTTGGTCTTGCGCGCCTGGATGCGGGCGTGCATCTCGCCGACAATCTTCTCCAGCACACGACCGGACTGCTCCTTGTAGCCGCGTTTGGAGCCCGTGATCATCTCGCCGAACTGCTTGTCTGTCATCCTGGTGACGATGGGCTTGACGGGAGCGGTGCCGAGCACGTCCTTGGTCTGCCCCTGGAACTGCGGCTCGGCGATGCGCACGGTGACGACGGCCACGAGTCCGGCCAGAATGTCGTCGCGCTCAACGCGCATGTTCGAGTCCTTGAGGTTCACCTTGAGTTTGCGGGCGTTGTCTTCAACGGCCTTGCGGATCTGCTTGGTGAGCCCCATGAGGAAACCGTCGACGTGCATGCCGCCGCCGGGCGTCTCGACCACGTTGACGAAGCTGCGCATCGTCGTGTCGTACCCGTTGGTCCACCGCATTGCGATGTCGACGCCGCATTTGCGGGTGACTTTCTGGGCGTGCAGTTCGCCGCCCTCGCCGACCGCCTGGGTCTCCTCCTCGTAGGTGTCCTCGCCGGTGATGCGCCAGATGTCGGATACCGCCTCTCCCGCGGACAGGAAATCGACGAAGTCCTTGACACCGCCGGTGTGGCGGAATTCCTCGACGCGGGCGTGCGTGTGGCGGGCCGCGTCCACCTTCGCCGTCTCGACCGCGGCGGAGACTGCGGCAGATCGCGCTTCGGCTTCACCCGCTTCAACGGTATCTTCGACGGCCGTGTCGGCCGCAGAGACGATGTCGGCAGCGTCCATCAGGCCGGTTCCATCGTCGGCGGGCGTCTGTGCGGCGTCGACTTCCATCATCTCGTCGACGCTGTCGTCACCGGTTTCCGGCACGTTCTCGTCGATGACGGTGATCCGCAGTCCCGGCACCAGGAAACTGGTCTGGCGCACACGGTCGATGAGCTGCTCGTAGCTGAATTCGGCGGTGTCGTTGAAGATTTCGGGATCGGCCCAGTACCGGATGCGCGTGCCCGTGGTCTTCGGGCTGACCTTGCCGATGATCTCCAGCTCGGTCGGGCGGTTCTTGCGGGTGCGCTTGAACGGCGCGTCCGGGGACGGATGCTCGGGATCGGTGTCGGAATATACGCCTGGATGACCCTGGTGGAAGGCCATGTGATGGGTTTTGCCGTCGCGGTCGACCTCGACGTCCAGACGCGAGCTCAGCGCGTTGACGACGGACGAGCCGACGCCGTGCAGGCCGCCGGCCGCGTTATAGGACGCGTTGCCGAACTTAGCGCCGGCATGCAGCTTGGTCAGCACGACCTCGACGCCGGTGAGCTTGGTCTTCGGCTCGACGTCGACGGGGATGCCACGGCCGTTGTCGGCCACTTCCACGGAGCCGTCGTCGTGCAGGGTCACCGTGATATGGTCGCAGGCGCCCGCAAGCGCCTCGTCCACCGCGTTGTCGATGATCTCCCACAGGCAGTGCATCAGACCCTGGCTGTCGGTGGTGCCGATGTACATGCCGGGGCGCTTGCGCACCGCGTCCAAGCCTTCGAGCACGGTAAGGCTGTCGGCACCGTATTCCTGTTTGGGCATACAAATCCTATTTTCTGTATAACTCGCGGCTCTCCTCATCGAGGGGAGCTATCAACGGATGGCTCCGTCGGGGGGGGAAAAAACAGTCCACTGGACCGCCCCTCCTCGCGTGATCGCGCTGCCGAGCGGCGCGATCACTGATCAAGGAAGTCGCGCAGGGTCTGGGAGCGCGACGGGTGGCGCAGCTTCGACATCGTCTTGGACTCTATCTGGCGGATACGCTCACGGGTCACGCCGTACACGCGGCCGATATCGTCCAGCGTCTTGGGCTGGCCGTCCTCCAAACCGTAACGCATCTTGATGACGCCGGCCTCGCGGGGGCTCAGAGTCTCCAGCACCTGCTTGAACTGCTCCTGCAGCAGCGAGAACGCGACCGCGTCGGACGGCGCGATGGCGTCGGTGTCCTCGATGAGGTCACCGAACTCGGAATCGCCGTCCTCGCCCAGCGGCGTGTGCAGCGAGATCGGCTCGCGGCCGTACTTCTGCACCTCCTGCACCTTCTCGACTGGCATGTCGAGCTCGCGGGCCAGCTCGTCCGGCGTGGGCTCGCGGCCCAGGTCCTGCAGCATCTGGCGCTGGACGCGCGACAGCTTGTTGATGACCTCGACCATGTGCACGGGCACGCGGATGGTGCGTGCCTGATCGGCCATGGCGCGGGTGATGGCCTGACGGATCCACCACGTGGCATAGGTGGAGAACTTGAAGCCCTTCTTCCAGTCGAACTTCTCGACGGCTCGGATGAGGCCCAGGTTGCCTTCCTGAATCAGGTCGAGGAAGAGCATGCCACGGCCGGTGTAGCGCTTGGCCAGCGACACCACGAGTCGCAGGTTCGCCTCCAGCAGGTGGTCCTTGGCCTTCTTGCCGTCGTTCGCCGCCCACTTGAGCTCGCGCTTGCGCTTGAAGTCCATGCCGTCGCTCTCGGTATCGAGCAGGTGCTGGGCGTACAGGCCGGCCTCGATGCGCTCGGAGAGGTCCACCTCCTGCTCGGCGTTCAGCAGGCTGACACGGCCAATCTGCTTGAGATAGTCCTTGACCGGATCCGCTGTGGCGCCCGCAGCGATGACGCGGCGCTTCGGATTGCCCGACGGGGTCAGGTTCTCGTCGTCGTCATCGTCGCGCACCACGAACGCGCCCTTCTCCTTGGGCTGTTCAGGCTCCTTGCGCCCGGGTTCGGTCCCCTCGTCGTCCTCTTCGTCCTCGGGAACGTCGTCATCCTCACCGGATTCGTCATCGATGTCATCATCATCGCCATCCAGACCGCCGTCATCGACATCGTCGAGATCGTCGTCAAGGTTCTCCAGACCATCCTCATCGACCTGGACGTCGTCGAGATCGTCCGAGGAATCCTCGTTGGCGAGTTCCTCGGTCTTCGCCATCTCCTCGGTCTCGTCCTTGACGGCCTTCGCCGACTTGGACGCGGCGCGCTTGCGGGTGGGCTTCGCGGGCGCGGCTGCCTTCGCCGAGGACTTGCGTGCCGTGGACTTGGACGCGGCGGACCTCGACGAGGTCTTCTTGCCCGCGGCGGTCTTCTTGTCTGCCGTAGAGGCCGTACGCGCGGCGGTCCCCTTCTTCTCGGATTTCGTCTTGGCGTCCGTATCGTCCGGGACTGTCGTCGCCATCGTATCCTTCGTGGCCAAACTCATCCTCCTGCATCATCATGCCAAGCGTGCTTATACCACATCGGGCGCACTTCTGGCAAGAGCAAATCGTCAACTATGTGAGTTAACCATCTTCCAAGGACGATTATTCCCACGGCTCGTTGCGGCGTGGAACCGATGGTCTCCCGCGAGCCGTCATGCGGCGTCGTGATGCGGGCCGGCACCCATCCACGCCGGCATCACGCCGCGCTGGTACGCCGAGCACACGATCGCCGCCAGCGAACAGTCCTCATCCAGCATCAGGCAGCGCAACGCGAACGCCACAGCTCGACTGTCGCCCATCCACCACATCACATACGCCAGCACGGCCAGCGGCTGCACGCTGAAGCTCTCCGGAACGCGATCGGCCATGGCCACGAGCATGTCGGCGCCGGCCCGGCATCTCGGTTCGTCGGGCCGACGTCGCTCGTCGAAAAACGCGCCCTGCAGCTCCCTGCACATGCGGCTCTGCACATCCGGCGCATGCGAGCGCGACGCGAAATCCATCATCGTGCGCTTGTCGGCGCAGGTGTCCCCGGCCACCAATGACATGATCAGGGCGTCCCTGATCGACAACGTCACCGTCATTCCCACCACCAGCGCGGCGATCGAGGCGTCATCGATGGCCCGCGGCTGCGCCGACAGGCCCGCCAGCCAATGGTCGAACGGCTCATCGGCCCATTGCGCGTCCGCCGCCACGGTGCCGCTGAGCTTGCGGCGCTCGCAGTATTCATCGCGCATGCGTCTGAGATCGTCCTCGCGCAGCATGTCATCGTCCGCGACCGCCTCCGCATACCGGACGGCCTGCGTGTTCGTCTCCTGTCCCATATCGTGGTCCCCCTTACCGGTCTCATCCACCGCCGGCGCACGATGCCGGCGACCGCCGCCCCCGCGACGGGATACCATCAACTATGCCGTATCGGGCCGGTTTTCAGGGCGAAATCCAACCTATGTGGTCGAAGGCTTGTCAGGCTTGCAAATCCGCAGTTCTTGTATTCGTAAAACCCTGTGGATAACCTCTAGGTATGACTGTTTCATCTGATTTGGCCCTGATCGAGTCCCGCATCGCCGACGCGGTGGACCGTTTCATGGCGCTCGACGCCGACGACACCATCGAAGGCCCGTGCTTGACCATATCCCGCGAGGTCGCGCGTCAGGCCCTGGTCTCCAGCGAAGGCGGCAAGCGGCTCAGGGCGTTGCTGGCCCTCCACGCCTTCGACGCGACCGACCCGCAGGGGCATGACGACGATGGCGCCCATGCCCGCGGACGCGACGCGGTGCTCGACCTGGCCTGCGCGATAGAGGTCTTCCAAACCGCCGCGCTCGTCCATGACGACATCATCGACGACTCCGACCTGCGACGGGGCAAACCTGCGGCCCACAAGGCGCTCGGCACGACGTCGCACAGCGCGTCGCTCGGCCGAGGACTGGGCATCATGCTGGGAGACCTGCTCGCCACCGCCAGCGTCGACATCGCCCATGCCGCGGCGCAACGGATGCCCCGGCCCGACATGATCGTCTCGACGTTCCTGCGCATGCACCGCGAGGTGGAGATCGGGCAGGTGCTCGACCTCGCAGTTGAGTTGTCTCCATTGGACGAGCCGGAACGGCTCGCACGGGAATCCATGAACGTGTTCCGATGGAAGACCGCCAGTTACACGACCATCGCGCCCCTCGAATTCGCGCTTCTCGCCTCCGGCCGAGACCCCAGGCGGGCACATGCCGACGCCATGGCCATCGGACTGCCGCTCGGCCAGGCGTTCCAGCTCGCCGACGACCTGCTGGACGTCATCGGATCCAGCAGATCCACCGGCAAGCCCGTGGGAGGCGACATCAGGGAGGGCAAGCGCACCGTGCTGCTCGCGGACGCGATCAGCGGCGCCGACCAGAGGCAGCGCCGCACACTGATCGACATGTTCTCGTCGCAGTCGCGGGGCGACGACGACGTACGCCGGTGCATCGAGCTGTTCGAAGGCACCGGCGCCATCGACCGATCCCGCCGGCGCATCCGCGCACTGTGGCAGGGCACGCTTCATGCCATAGGGGACCTGCGGCTCTCACCGCAGGACGAGCGCACGCTCACCGAGGCATGCATGAGGTTCATCCCGATCATCAAAGCGTAGAGTTTTCGCCAACGTATGTATTGGAAATGCCGTTTTCCAGCAGAAAGAACCTTACGATACAACCATGAGTGAAGTCGCAGCCACGTCGCAAGAGCCGCAGGGACGAATGATAGAGGGGCGATACCGCGTCATACGCAAAATCGCCGAAGGCGGCATGGCGACCGTGTACGAGGCGGAGGATACCAGGCTCGAACGCCGCGTCGCCATCAAGATCATGCACATGCAGCTGGCGCAGGGAGCGCACCGCGAGCAGTTCGTGGAACGGTTCCACCGCGAGGCCAAGTCCGCCGCGGCGATCGCGAACCCACATATCGTGCAGGTGTATGACACCGGCGAATTCAATGGGCTGGACTATCTGGTCATGGAATACGTGCATGGCGTGAACCTGCGTCACGACATGAACCTGCAGGGCACGTTCAGCGTGCGCGAGATGCTGCGCGTCATCTCCGAGACGCTGGACGGACTGGCAGCGGCGCACCGCGTGGGCGTCGTCCACCGCGACATCAAGCCCGAGAACATCCTGATCAACGACCGCGGGCACGTGCAGATCACCGATTTCGGTCTGGCGAAGGCCGCGTCACAGGCGACACTGTCGACCACCGGCATGCTGCTCGGCACCGCCGCGTATCTGGCGCCTGAAATGATCGAGGACAACAAGGCGACCATGCAGGGGGACCTGTATTCCGTGGGAATCATGGCTTGGGAGATGCTCGCCGGCGACGTGCCGTTCACATCGGACAATCCCGTCACCATGGTGTTCAAGCACGTGCATGAGGACGTGCCGTCCCTGACCTCGACCTGCCCGGGCATCAACCAGCAGGTCGCCGATTTCGTCTCGCATTTGACCGCCCGCGCCGTCGAGGCACGGCCCGCCGACGCATCCGACGCCCTGCATGAGCTGCAACAGCTGACCGCGAACCTGCCGATGGACGCATGGCAGTACCGCAAGCCCGCCGACGTAGGCACCGGCGGCGATACCGAGGAGCCGACCGCCCCCGCGCTGGTGGGCGCCATCCTGGCCCCGCCCGCGCCGCCGCTGTTCGATTCGCGCACCGGCACCGCCCCGCAGACCGGCACCGCCCCTGCCACGGCCCGTACTTCGGTGATGCCTGAAGGCACCGCACCCCAGGACGTCTCCGCCACCCAGGTAATCACGCCGCAGGATCCCGCACTCACCATCGGGCTGATGGACGCGCGCCCGCTCGATGACCAAGGCTCGGAGCCCGCCAAGCGCAAGCGCTCGAAGAAACCCTTGATCATCACGCTCGTGGTGGTGCTCGTCGTGGCGCTCGTCGCCGGCGCAGGCGGCTCATGGTGGTATTTCCTCGGTCCGGGCAGCTACTGGACGCTGCCGCAGCCCACCGACATCTCCTGTAAGGAGAACACCGAATGCTCCATCGTCGGGGCGAAGTGGAGCGATTACCAGAGCACGCTGAACGTGGCGAACATCCCGTTCACCTCCTCCGAGGCGTACAGCGACACCGTCGCCAAGGGGAACATCATCTCCGCCGACCCGCAGAACGTCGGCACCCATATCAGCAAGCGCCACAACGGACGCATCACGGTGACGGTGTCGCTTGGCGTCAAGCAGGCGACCATCCCCAGCGACATCGCGGATCCGACGTCGGCCGATGGCAAGGATCCGATCAAAGCGCTTGAGAACGCCGGATTCACCAACATCAAACGCGATGACTCCTCAGCCGAATATTCGATGACGCTGCCGGAGGGAGCCCTGCAAAGCATTTCCGAGACGCCCGGCTCGACCCTGGACCACAACGCCGAGATCACCGTGGTACTATCCAAGGGACTCATGCCGGTCACCATGCCGGACATCGTCGGCAAGACCAAGGACGAGGCCATGACCGCCCTCGACAACGCGAAGCTCAAGACCACCGTTTCGGAGGAGTACAGCGACAGCGTCAAGTCCGGCAGTGTCATCTCCGCCTCGCCCGACTCCGGTACCGAACTGCATTGGGGCGACTCCGTGAAGCTGACCGTATCCAAGGGGCCCGAGACCGCGGACGTGCCGAACCTCGTCGGCAAGAGCAAGAGCGACGCCATCAAGACGCTGGAATCCCTCGGTTTCGAAGTCAAGACCGGCGGCTTGAACATCCTCGGCCTGGTGCAGCAGCAGAGCGCCACCGGCAAGACGAGGCTGCGCGACACGAACGGCAACAAGACCGTCATCACGCTCACCGTCGTGTGACGGCGGCGCGCCGGCATATACCGGCATATACGCGAAGCGGCTCCCCCTCTATCAGTTTGAGAGGGGGAGCCGCTTCGTTCGCGTTCGGGATCGTCGGTCAGTGGTCTTCGCCGGCGGTTGCGGCTTCGGCCTCCTGCCGGGCCTTGAGCTCCGCCTTGACCTTCTGGGCGTACTCGTCCACGTATTCCTGTCCGCTGAGCTTTCGGATCTCGCTGACGAGATGGTCGGTGAGCGCCCGCACCTCCTCATGGGTGATCTCGTCGGCGTCCTTGCGATCCACCGGGATGGGCTTGCCGTATATCACCTTCGTCTTGCCCTTCGACGGGATGACCTGACCGGGATGCTGTATCTCGCGCGTTCCCACCAACGCGGTCGGCACCAGCGGGCAGCCGGTCTCCAGAGCAAGGCGCGCGGCACCGGTGTGGCCCCGGTACAGTCGCCCGTCAGGACTGCGCGTGCCCTCCACGTGGATGCCGAACAGGTGGCCTTCCTCAAGGATCTCACGGGCGTGGGCCAACGCGCCCAGCGACTTCGAGCCGCCGGAACGGTCCACGGGGAACACTCCCACCGACGTGAACCACCATTTCTTGAACCGGCCCTTGATGCCCTTGCCTTCGAAATACTCGGCCTTGCCCATGAAATGCACCATGCGCGGGCAGGTGATGGGTATCAGCGCATCGTCGATGACCGCCAGATGGTTCGCGGCGATGATGGCACCGCCTTCACGCGGCACGTTCTCCAGTCCGATCGCCGTCGGTCCCATACGACGACGGGCAATCCAACCGAAACCTTTGACAAAGAACCAGTACAGCACGATGACACCTCCCAAGTTTGGCCGTCCGCCTGATTACAGTAGGACGGTATGACCGATCATCACGATAGCAACCACAACGATACCAACGCGGGTGAAGAACATCCAAACACCACGCCGCGCGCCGGACATGACGGGCATGACACAGGCTCCAATGCCGGCGATGATCTCGACTGGGCCGCCTTCGCCGCGGAGCATGCCAACGACCTGCAGGACGTCGAGCGCTCGCGCAACGCGCGGCGCTTCGAGAAGCATGCGCAGCGCAAGGAGAAGGAGGCGCTGCTGTCGGTCGACGATCTGGACGCCGGCACGTTCACCGATGACAAGGTGCCGCTGCACCAGCGCGGCCCCCGCGACCATGGCGGCCGCAGCTGGCTCGATACCGATGACGTCATGGACGAGTACGGCGATGACTTCGTGCCGCCGAACCCGAAAATCGGCCGCGTGATCGCCTCGAAGCTGGTGTTCTGGATCCTGCTGGTCGCAGGCGTCGCGGGTATCATCGCATCCGTGTTCGTACCCGCCCTGGCGACGTTCCTGGGCTCCATATTCGGTCTGTGCGCGCTGGTCGGCGGCGCCGGCCTCATCATCCAACACAAGGGGCACACCGAGACACGCACCGACATGTTCGACGACGGCGCGCGGATATGACGACGGTGCCCGTCCTCATCGGACGGGCACCGCAATGATCAGGCCTTGGACTTGGCGGTCTCGATCCACTTGCCGAACAGGGCCGCGGCCTTGCCGGAATCGACGGTGTTCTCGGCGAGCGCATACGCCTCACGGAACCGCTCGGCGAGTGTGCCGTCGCCGACCAGGTTGCCGTCTGCCACGATGGCGGACGCAGCGTTGAGCAACGCGGTGGTGCGTGACGGGATGTCCTTGCCGGCCAAGAAGTCCGTGAACGCGGCGGCGTTCACATCGGGTTCGCCGCCCTTGAGCTGCTCGACGGAGATCTTGGCAAGATCCAGATCCAGGGTCGGGTCGAAATCGGTTTCGGTGACCTTGCCGTCGCGAATCTCCCACACGGAGATCGGGCCGGTGGGAGCAAGCTCGTCGAGGCCCTCGTGCGAGGTGTAGACCAGGCCGGACTGGCCGCGGCTGGCGTACACGGCGGCCATGATCGGACTCACCTTGCGGTTGGCGCAGCCGATGGCCACGTGCGCCGGATTGGCCGGGTTGGTCAACGGCCCCAGGATGTTGAACACGCACGGGATGCCGAGCGCGGCGCGAATCGGGCCAACAAAGCGCATGGCCGGGTGGAAGGTGCGGGCGAACGCAAAGGTGATGCCTACCTCGTCGCCGATCTCCCCGACCACCTCGGGCTTCAGATCCATCGGCAGGCCGAGATCCTCGAGCACGTCGGCGGCTCCGCACTTCGAGGAGGCGGCGCGGTTGCCATGCTTGACGATCTTCACGCCCGCCGCAGCTGCGGCCACGGAACCCATCGTGGATAGGTTCACGGTGGCGAAGCCGTCACCGCCGGTTCCGACGATGTCGGTGGTCTCACCGGACACGTTGAGCGGCACGGCGTGGGAGACCATGGCCTTTGCGGCGCCACACACCTCGTCGGCGGTCAGTCCCAGCTGCTCCTGCATGGCGAACGCGGCACCCACGGCGGCCGGATCGGCGTTGCCCTGCATCAGGTCGTCGACGAACCACTCCGATTCCTCAGCGCTCAGGTGGTCTCCCCCGACCAGCTTGGTGAGAATCGACTTCCATGTGATCTCGGCCATGATGCCCTCCTTGGCGTTTCGTCACGCCGCGTGATATGTATTCGTCGCCTCATTGTAATGGCTTGTCGTTTCGTCGCCCGTAATCTTCCATATTGCAAAACATCATCGGCTCCCGTCAGCGGGAGCCACTTACTTGTCCGGCCCGGACAGCGTGCCGACAATCAGGGCAGGCAACGCGGCAGGCATCGCCACGATGCCGCTACGGGAGTCCCGACTGAAACGTTATGCAGTATCCCAAGGCTTTGCCGGGCAATGGATCGGAATCGCTGCAGGGTCAATGAGATCGCCGCGCGCGTACCAGGCCTTTGCACTGATGGGCACCGAATATGGCGGACAACGCACGCGTATATCGATTGATGCGCGCGTTGTCCTGAGACGATATCGGGAACCTCAGATAGCGGCATTTTACAAACGGCAGAATTCCAACGATTCCGCGATTTGCGTCGTGGGACAACGCACGCGTCAACCGATTGATGCACGCGTTGTCCTGCGGTATCGCTGTACAACACGCGCGAATCCATCAAAATCGTGCGTTGTACAGCGAATGAGGCTCGGCGAACCTCGATTCCGCGGCCCCGCGAATAATCGACGGGCTCAACCCGCGGACAAGCCCTTCCTCTCCCCCCGAAAACGCAAGTGGCTCCCCTCACATCGAGGGGAGCCACTTACTCGTCTAGTCCGGAGAGCTTATATCACTCTTCGTTCTGGCCGTGGCACATCTTGTACTTGCGACCAGAACCACACGGGCACTGCGCGTTCTTGGACGTGCCGGGGAACGTACGGCCGTCGGACCACGGGGTCTTCAGCTCCTCGTTCTTCGGGCGCTTGTTGGCGGGCACCTTGCCTTCGGCATGGCTGATCGGAGCCGGGCCGGTGATCGGCGCGGTGGCCTCGCCTGCAGTGGATTCCTTGGCGGACTGGGCGATGGCGACCTTCTCGTCGGATTCCTCCGCAGTCTCAGCCTCACCGGCGTCCTCGGCCTTGTCGACTTCGGAGCTAGCGGCGCCGACGGCCTCTTCGGCCTCATCAACGGCGGCGTCATCGGACTCGATGCCGGCTTCCTCGCTCCTGGACACCTGCTGCACGTCGACGTGGAAGAGCAGCTGGACGGACTCCTCCTTGATCGCCTCGATCATGGAGTTGTACATCTGGTAACCTTCGCGCTGGTACTCGACCAGCGGGTCGCGCTGACCCATGCCGCGCAGGCCGATGCCATCCTTGAGGTAGTCCATCTCGTACAGGTGCTCACGCCACTTGCGGTCAAGCACGGCGAGGACCACGCGGCGTTCCAGCTGGCGCAGGCCTTCCTCACCGACCTTCTCCTCAAGTTCGGCGTACTCCTCCCTGGCCTGATCGACGAGGGAGTCGCGCACGGCCGCAACGGCCTTGTCGCCCTTGAGCTTGTCGGCGGCGTTCTTGGCGGCATCCTGGTCAAGCTCGAACGGGAACACGGTCTTGAGGGCCTTGAACAGGCCGTCCCAATCCCAGTCGGAGGGCTTGCTGGAACCCTTCTGGGCACCCTTGATGTAGCTGTCGATGGTATCGGCGATGAAGCGCTCGATATCACCGTGAATGTCCTCGCCCTTAAGCACCGCCTGACGCTCGGAGTAGATGACGGTACGTTGCTTGTTCATCACGTCGTCGTACTTGAGGACGTTCTTACGGATTTCGAAGTTGCGCGCCTCGACGGTCTTCTGTGCGGTGCGCACACCCTTCGACACGCTTTTCGCCTCGATCGGCTCGCCTTCCGGCATGCCCTTGGCCATGACGCGGGCGACGAGCTGCGTGTTGAACAGACGCATCAGGTCATCTTCCAGCGACAGGTAGAAGCGGGACTCGCCAGGATCGCCCTGACGGCCGGAACGGCCGCGCAGCTGGTTGTCGATACGGCGGGATTCGTGGCGCTCGGTGCCGAGCACGTACAGACCGCCAAGCTCGACGACCTCCTCATGCTCGTCCTTGACCTGCTCCTTGACCTCGGCCAAGGTGCCCGGCCAGCGCTTCTCGTACTCGTCCGGCGTGTCCTCGGGGGAATAGCCCTCGGACTTGAGCTTCTGGTCGGCCAGGAACTCGACGTTGCCGCCGAGCATGATATCGGTACCACGACCGGCCATATTGGTGGCGACGGTGACGGCGCCCTTGCGGCCGGCGACCGCGACGACCTTGGCCTCGCTGGCGTGCTGCTTCGCGTTGAGCACCTGATGGTCGATGCCCGCCACGTCGAGCAGCGAGGAGACGACCTCGGAGGACTCGACGGATGCGGTACCCAGCAGCACCGGCTGGCCCTTGGCGTGGCGCTTGGCGACGTCCTTGACGATGGCGGCCAGCTTCTCCTTCTTGGTGCGGAAGATGAGGTCGTCCTGGTCCTTGCGGATCATCGGCTTGTTCGTCGGGATCGGCAGCACGCCCAGCTTGTAGGTGCCCATGAACTCGGCGGCCTCGGTCTCGGCGGTACCGGTCATGCCGGCGAGCTTGTCGTACATGCGGAAGTAGTTCTGCAGGGTGATCGTGGCGAAGGTCTGGTTCTCGGCCTTGATCTCCACGTTCTCCTTGGCTTCCAGCGCCTGGTGCAGACCCTCGTTGTAACGGCGGCCCGGCAGGATACGGCCGGTGTGCTCGTCGACGATCAGAACCTCGCCGTGGGTGACGACGTAGTCGCGGTCACGCAGGAAGAGTTCCTTGGCCTTGATGGCGTTGTTGAGGTAGCCGATGAGTGCGGTGTTGCTCGGCTCGTACAGGTTGTCGATGCCGAGGAAGTCCTCGACCTTGGTGATGCCCGGGTCGAGCACGCCGACGACCTTCTTCTTCTCGTCGACCTCATAGTCCTCGTCGCGGGTCAGCTTCGGCACGAGACGCGCGAACTGGCGGTACCAACGGGTCACGTCGCCCTCGGCCGGGCCGGAGATGATCAGAGGGGTACGGGCCTCATCGATGAGGATGGAGTCGACCTCATCGACGATGGCGTAATGGTGGCCGCGCTGCACCAGATCGGCCTTCTCCCACGCCATGTTGTCGCGCAGGTAGTCGAAGCCGAACTCGTTGTTGGTGCCGTAGGTGATGTCGGCGTTGTACTGCTTGCGGCGCTCCGCCGGCTTCTGGTCGGTGATGATGCAGCCGACGTTCATGCCGAGGAAGCGGTAGATACGACCCATCAGCTCGCTCTGGTAGCTTGCCAGGTAGTCGTTGACCGTGACCACGTGCACGCCCTTGCCTTCGAGTGCGTTCAGGTAGCTCGGGAGCGTCGCGACCAGGGTCTTGCCTTCACCGGTCTTCATTTCGGCGATATTGCCCCAGTGCAGGGCCGCGCCACCCATGAGCTGCACATCGAAGTGACGCTGTCCCAGAGTGCGCTTCGACACCTCACGGACGGTGGCGAACGCTTCGGGCATCAACTTGTCAAGGTTCTCACCGTTGTCCAGTCGCTGCTTGAACTTGGCGGTCTGGCCTTTGAGTTCCTCGTCGGACAGAGCGGAAATCTCGTCCTCAAGGGCATTCACGGCCTTGGCCACGTTCTCCAGTTTCTTGAGCTGGTGCCCTTCTCCCATGCGGAGGGCTTTGTCAACGATATCTACCACATTCGCTCCCTGTTTAAGCTTTCGTACGTCAACGAGCATAGCCTGATGCCCGACATCAGGCACAAACTCCATCCATGATATGCGAACACTCGGATTTTTGCCGTTCCGACCCGCTGGACACGCCCATCGATACTTGTTTCGTCGTGTGCCGACACGCAAATATGGCCTGCCTGGATATGCCGGGCAGGCCATGTATCACGTGGCGGAACACTTACTTGTTCTTGATGTTCTCCGGGGTGTCGATCTCGAACACGCCGTAGCTCCAACCGTGGCGGTGGTAAACGACGGACGGGCGGCCGGTCTCCTTGTTGACGAACAGGAAGAAGTCGTGACCGATCAGTTCCATCTCGTACAGCGCCTCGTCGATGCTCATCGGCTCGGCGATGTGCAGCTTGCGGCGAATCACGATCGGCGTGTCACCGACCTGGACCTCCACCGACTCGCCCGGACCGAGGTCGGAGGCGACGGCGGCTTCGGGGCTGTTGTTCGGCTCTTCCGGCTCCGGCTCCTCTTCCGGTTCCGGCGGAGCGACCGCTCCCAGATCGACGGGCGTCGGGTTGATGTACCCGCGGCGATGATCCTTGCGGCGGTCACGGGTGCGGCGCAGGCGCAGCGTCAGCTTGTCGAGCGCCATGTCCAGAGCACTGAACTCATCGGTGCTGGAAGCCTCGGCGCGCACCACGGTGCTGCCTGCGATCACGGTGATCTCCACACGCTTCGCGGTGTCGGCCTGACGCGGATTCCCCTCATGCGTCAGCACGATCTGAGCTCGTTGCGCATCCGGCGCGATAGCGGTCACACGATTCATCTTGCTTTCGACGACATCACGGAACTTCTGCTTGACTTGCGTATGACGTCCGGTAACGACGATTTCCATGTGGACCTCCCTATACTCAAGCGGTGTCACCCGCTATATGTGTGCCGAATGGCGTCATCACCACCCGGGTAAGTTTCATTGTAGCCGAACAGAGGGTAAACGGCGGGGAACTCGCCCAGAGAAATACGTTTCTTTTTTCACAGGTTCCCGTAACGTTGCTGTGCTTATACTGTGCGGCTTACTTTCCTTGAAGGAAACTGTTATACTTTTTGGTCTGGCGACACAGATTGTTGCGCTGCTGGTATTGCTGGCGCTGAGCCGCAGCATCACATCAATGGAGGTCTTGCTCTGGATGGTCGTCATAGAGGTCGTGTGGTCCGTGTACTTCGTCGTCACCGAACGCTGGCACGACAAGCTTGCCAGCAAGGCAATGCTGACGGTCTAAGACCATTCGGGCAGAATCGAGCATGCAAGCAAGGCCAGCGACATAACGGTATGGAATGTTCGGGAGGTGCCTGTGCCAGTCGAGCCACGATTCGATCCTGTGATCCATGAGCCGATGCGGCTGCGGATCTGCGGCATCCTGTCGGCGGCCGACTGTGGGGTGGTCACCACCCGCCGGCGCCACGCGCCACCTCCCGCCAGCGGGAGGATGAGCACCCCCCACCGACAGCAATTCGGCATTCGGCGTTCATCGTCTCGCCCGGTGCGCCGGCCCACCCTGATTCTCCTGCGTAAAATCCCTGGCCTGCCGTATAGTAGCTGATTCGAGACCCCCAGATGGCCGCGGCCGCGTCATTCATTTGGCAAGGCTGAGGAACTTCCGGGCTCCGCAGAGCACGATGGCGGATAACGTCCGCCCAGGGTGACCTGAGAGATAGCGCAGCAGAGAACAGACCGCCCGCGCAAGCGGGTAAGGGTGAAACGGCGGTGTAAGAGACCACCGGTCCGCTGGTAACAGTCGGTCGCATGGCAAGCCTCATCGGGAGCAAGGCCAAGCAGAAGACGGCAAGGGCTGCTCGCCCGTGTCTTCGGGTAGGCCGCTAGAGCCTGGCGGCAACGTCAGGTCGAGATGGATGGCCATCCGCGTGGCGACACGCGACAGAACCCGGGGTATCGGGGGTCTCGCTTTTCTTTACCCCCCCCCCCGAATCCGCATACCTGGCGAGTTCTAGTGATCGTTGCAACACCTGGCCTACCGCAGGGAGGATCAGGTGA
>ERZ857965.699-NODE-699-length-43201-cov-3.701850_pt1 | contig 43201 bp, 44 predicted proteins | sample MGYA00519758_ERZ857965 | MGnify/ENA primary metagenome ERZ857965 (study PRJEB31778, sample SAMEA3449381) | human gut metagenome | biome: human gut; feature: human-associated habitat; material: faeces | place: United Kingdom | collected 2010/2012 ... | reverse complement strand
TATTAAGCAAGATAATCATAACATGAAGGGTATTTTTTACCCACACGATAATTTAGGACGCCATATTAATAGAGCGGCCTTGCGGCCGCTCTTAGTCTTTTTTGAGCATATCTATTGCAGGATTTACATTGTAGAATTCTTTTAGCCTGCTGTATTCATCGGCAGCTTTCTGCTGCAGTTTTTTGTAAGGCATACCCTTTACAGCCTTAATCATTATATTCTTGGAGGTATGCTCAAGCGGTGTGAATTCTATCATTGACACCTTGTAGCCCATTTCCTCCAGCTTGAGTCCTCTTAGGGCGTCGGTTAGAAGCTCTGTAAACTTATCTTTGATAATTCCGTATTTGAGCATAGGCTGATGCAGCTCGTTTTTTATCTGTGAAAACAGCTCGTGCTGGCAGCACGGAACAGAAAGTATTACCCTGGTGTTCCAGTTTACGGCGTTGATAAGCGCGTAATCCGTAGCTGTATCACAGGCGTGAAGTGTAACCACCATATCAGCATTGTCACCGGTGTAATCTGCAATATCTCCCATGAGGAATGTCAGATCGGTATAGCCCAGCTCGCAGGCGGTCCTGCTACAGAAATCTATTACGTCTTTTTTGAGGTCAAGTCCCACAATGCTGACATTGCGCTCTTTAATTATATGCAGGTAGTAGTAAAGCGCAAATGTGAGATAGGATTTGCCGCAGCCGAAATCTATAATTCTGATGGTTCTGTCTGTGGGAAGCGCAGGGTACACGTCCTCGACTATCTCAAGAAATCTGTTTATCTGACGGAATTTGTGATAGTGCTTCGGCTTGACGGTTCCGTCTTTGTTCATAACTCCCAGCTTCACCAGAAAGTCGCATGGAGTGCCCTCTGCAATCAGGTAGTTTTTATCTCTGTTGTGGGAAAGCTCCGCGGACTTTGCTTCTGTCTTTCTGACCGTTACTCTCGGATTGTCTGCCTTTGATGCCAGCACCTGCACCTCACTTGAGGTTGTAAATATGTTAAGCTGTTTGAAGTCATCAAGCAGCGGCAGTGCGAAGCTTAATATTTCATCGGCGGGAATGTTAAGGTGTGTAACCTTTTTGTCATAGCTGTATTCTGCCTGATACTGATATTCGTTTTTTATAACTACAGGCTTGAGGGTCACCTTTGTGTATTCAAGGGATTTTTTGCGCCTGTTTCCTGCAATCATTTTTACAAGAGTTCTGTTTTCAAATATTTCATTAAGTGTTTTTTCAAGTGTCATCTGTTACCTCGCGTCTTTGGGATAGTATAAGTATATCACGACGGCTCAACAAATGGAATTCCAAAATATTCGGTGACGGAAAGCACGAGGTTTCTTGCTATGAGATTAATGTTGTTTATTATCCAGTTTGCGTCCTCAAGATTGTCGTGATAGGCGATTTCCACAAGTACGGCGGTGGCTCTGGTTCTCCGAAGCTCTGCAAGGGTGGTGTTGGGTATGACGGCTACAAGATTGGGATTAGGATATATATCCTTTAAATTCAGCGCGATTAGGTTTGCGGCTCTCTGACCCTCGCTGCTTGTCGCATAGTAGTATACGTCAGGACCCTGCAGCATTCCCGCCATATTTTCAGGGGCGGCATTTGAGTGAAGAGCCAGATGCAGTCCGTAATCTCCGGCGTTTGACTGGGCTATGACCTGTGAAAGAGTATCGTTTGGATTGTTTCTCGTAAAGGTTATGCCGCTTGCACGAAGATACGGAACCATAGCGTCGGCAATGAGGTTCATATAGTATTCCTCGCTGCCTCCTGTTATGTATTCGTTGTATTCCTGAACAGACGGACTTAAATATATGCTTGGCATAATAATTCCTCCCGGTAATTTATTCTACCTGATATACTATGAAATTTTACCGATTATGTGAATGAAAAGTGAGGATTTGAATATCACTGTTGTAAATAATGCCGGCAATATGTTAAAATTTACAGAGGTCATTTCGGAGAACAACGGAAGGAGCAGTACAGATGGATTTAAATAAACTCACCACAGAGCAGATTAACGGCTATTCGGCGGCGGAGGGCGTGAAGGCGCTGGAAACTCTCAGACAGGAGAGCCTCAGTCCAATGCAGATAAACGAAGCTTTGCTTATGAAAATTCTTGAGGATAATAAGGATACGGAGATAGGGCGTAAATACGACTTTGCTTCCATTAAATCAATAGAGGAATACCAGAAGCGTGTGCCGGTTTCCATCTATGATGATTATGCAGAATACATTCTCCGTATGGTAAACAACGATGAGGATAATCTCATAACAGCATATGATATAGATATTTACTGTGAAACCTCCGGGTCACTGGGAAATCCCAAGATTATTCCAATGACCAAGAACACTATGCAGGTCCATACCTTTTACAATTCCGGTATCTGCAACGGTATCAAAGAGGAAAATCTGAGTCCTGAATGGAAAAAGGGCCGCGCCATGATGCTTATGGAATGTAAGACGGTGGAGATGAAAAAAGGCAAGGAGTACGGCTCGCTTTCGGCTCTGTTTATGAGAGAGATGAAGCCGGTGGTTGATAAGATATCCTCCACTCCGTTTGAGGCCATATTCCCCGAAAAAAATACGGATACCCGGTATCTTCAGGCAAGATTTGCTCTTGCGGAGCCGGGACTTACGCAGATTTCCTGTACTTTCCTCAGCTTTGCGGCAGAGATACTTCGTTACATAGAAAATCACTGGCAGATGCTCGTGGACGATATTGAGGCAGGGATTATTAACAGTGACATTCAGATGCCGCAGGAGGTAAGGGAGTCACTTATGAAGAAGATTACTCCTATGCCGGAACGCGCGGCAGAGCTTCGCAGCATATTTGAGCAGGGCTTTGATATTCCGTTTGCAACAAGGGTATGGAAAGACCTGCAGATTATAAGCGGGGTGGGTACGGGAGCCTTTGAAATATATGAACAGAAGATAAAGGAGCGCTATGTTGATGACAGCGTGCAGTTTTATTTTTCGGGATTAAACGCTACGGAGGGGTGCTTCTCAGTGCCGCTTGCCATGGGCAGCAAGGACAGCGCGCTTCTGCCAAACAGTATGTTCTATGAGTTTCTGCCTATAGATGCGAAAGATGATTTTTCAAAGATAGTAACCATGGATAAGCTTGAGGTGGGCAGAGACTACGAAATTATAATGACTAATCTCAACGGTCTTTACCGCTATAGTATGCGTGACTGTATCAGGATAATGGATAAATACAACGAGCTGCCTCTGATATGCTTCCAGTACAGAATAGATCAGGTTGCAGAGATTATAGACGACCATACCACAGAGCAGTCCTTTACCAAGGCGGCGACAGATACGGCAGAGCAGCTGGGACTGGATTTAGTGGACTATTCGGTATATCCTGACAGAGATGCCGCACTTCCAAGATACATATATCTGTTTGAGCTTGGCAAGGCTTCCGCAGAGGTCAAAAAAGAGGAGATACGAAAGACGCTTCACAAAAACCTCGAAAAGTACTCGCCGGATATTGAGAGCTACATCGAAAAGGGAATAGGGGGACAGACGGAGCTTGAGATATTGCAGCCGGAAACATATATGTTCTATTATGACCTGATGGTTATGAAGGGGAGAAACCCTGCGCAGCTCAAGCCGGTGCATATTATAAATAATGAATTTCACAGACGCTTCTTCTTCAAGCTGACTGAAGAGGACTGGGGGAAATAATATGAACAGCAACCTTATAGCAAAATCCTTCCGGTCTATGATGTATATGATGATTTTTGCAGGGATAGTTGCGATGTGCGGCTCGGTGATAGACGGAGTTGTAGTCGGCAACTGTCTTGGAGCGGATAATATGACGGCTTTCGGATATGCCGCGCCGGTATTTATGATTATAGCTTCTGTAGGAGGTATATTTTCAAACGGCGGCAAGGCCGAATGTGCGGTTATGACGGGAGAGGGCCGATATGATGAGGCAAGAGAGAACTTCACCCGCGCCATTGTTCTTACGATTATATCGGGAATAATTATGATGGCGATTCTGCTTGCGGCGGCTGAGCCGATTGCGGCGTTTCTGGGCGCTTCCGGAGATTACATAGAGCTTACGGCAGGCTATATCAGAGGCCTTGGCATCGGGGTTATCCCTATTATGCTGCTGCAGGTGGTGACAGCCTACTACAGCCTTGACGGAGCGGAAATTCTCGGGTTTGTCTGCGCCGTGGTAATGTCTGCTGTCAATATTACTCTTGACCTGATTGTAGGACTTGTGCTTCACGGCAGCCTGTTTGGGATAGGGCTTGCGACCTCTGTAAGCTATCTGCTTGCGCTGATGTCGCTGGGACTTTATTTCAGAAAAAAAGACAGACTGTTTCGTTTTGTAAGGATAAAAAAGGGAGCTGCAAAAACGCTTTCAATGATTTATACGGGGCTTCCAAGCGCTGTTAATCGTGTGTGCTTCTGCAGTACGTCGGTTATTCTTAATCACATGCTTACCGCTGCCGCAGGTGAAATGGCGGTCGCCGCTTTTTCCGTTCAGAATACGGTGGGAACCTTTGCCGATGCGGTGCTTATGGGAGTTACCTCTACCATTGCGGTGTTCAGCGGCATGTTTTACGGAGAGCGCGATAAAACAGCTCTCAGGGCATCATTTAAAGTTGCTTTCAGGTACGGTATGATTTTAGCCTGCGGCATGGGCCTCATTATATTCATATTTGCGCCTGCAATTTCTGCGGGTATGCTCAGTGCCGATGCGGCAACTCTTGAATGTACAGTTGTGAGCCTGAGGTTTTATGCTGTTGCGCTTCCGGGAGATATATTCTCACTGCTTCTGATGTATCACTATCTTTCAACGAGAAAGGTAATGCTCTCAAATGCGGTGTGTGTATTTTACAGCTTTGCAGCATGGGTTTTAAGCGCGCTTGTGCTGGAAAATCTGTTTGGACTTAACGGAATATGGCTTGGCAAGTTTGCCGCGGGAATTCTGTTTTTTGCTGCGACTATGCCGTTTCTTCACAAATACAGAGGCGGCGGTATTCTGGATTATGTTATGGCGACAGAAAAAGACTTCGAGCAGGAAAGCAGGAGAGTGTGCCAGATATCCGTAGCGGATAATATGGAAGATGTAGCCGGAGCTTGCGATAAACTGAGGGAATTCTGCGCGGAGTCGGGCTTTGAACGCAACAAGGTGTTCAGAATCTGTCTGGCGCTGGAGGAGCTTGCGGGCAATATTGTGCAGCATGGCTACAAGGACAGCAGGAAAAACCACTTTATAGATATAAGGCTTGTGCTAAATGACGACAACAGCGGCTGTCTGTCAGTCAGAGATAACGGCAGGAAGTTTAATCCGCTGGAGTACAAGTACAGCGACAGTCAGTACGGAATAAGGATTATACGGGGGATTACTGACAGGATTGACTATCACTATGTTGCGTCGATGAACTGTTTGAATATGTATATTAAGTAGAGCTGATTATAATTAAACTTCATAATGTAACGGTAAAATCCACAGTAAAAGGTGTCATTTCGGCAAATGGCATAACTGCTGTGGATTTTGCGGTATTATACGAATAAAAAAGAGTTTACCATGTCTGAATGATAGGATATTGACAAAAAGCAATCACTGGCATATACTTATGATAGAAAAAAACAAAAAAGCAATCATACAAAGCGGCTGGAGGACAATAAAATGGCAAAGGAGAGAATGTTTGATTTCTGCACAGAATGCAGGAAAGAAACATCATATAAACTGCGCAAAAAAACTGTACAGAAAATAATCAGAGATAAAACTTGTGAATTTGAAATCACTGTTGCAATATGTGATGAATGCGGGGAGGAAATGGATATTCCGGGGCTTTTAGATGCAAATATAAAAGCAATTGATGAACAATATCGTCATGCAGAAGGTATAGTAAGTACTGACGACATTCAGAAAATAATGGCCATATATAATATCGGAAAGGCGCCTTTATCAATTGCCCTGGGCTTTGGAGAAATAACAATTACCAGATATTTATCAGGACAGATGCCCTCAAAGGAGTATTCTGATATTATTAAAAAAGCTCTTTCATCACCTGCATATATGATTAAGCTGTTGAATGAGAACGCAGAAAAAATGGGTGAAACCGCCTATAATAAGGCTATGAAAGCAGCTGAAAAAACAGCAGGCCTCTTTTGTGTTTCGGATAAAATGCTGCTGACAATATCCTATGTATTTGAACAGATGAAAGAAATTACGCCTTTGGCATTGCAAAAGATACTGTATTTCATACAGGGAATTTATATGGCTATGTTTGGGAAGCCTTTGTATGAGGAGGATTGTATGGCATGGACCCACGGACCTGTTTATGAAGATGTGTATAATCTGTTTAAAGATTTTAAGTATAATCCTATAGATGATAACCGGTTTGCAATATTCAAAGACAGATTTGAAGAACTGGACGAGCAAGAAAGAAAGGTTATTGATTTAGTAATCAATACCTTTGGAAAATACAGCGGCAAGGCTTTAGAGAGTATAACCCATGAGGAACTGCCGTGGAAAAATGCCAGAGAGGGATATGAGGCATCAGAGCCTGCCAGAGAAATTATAAGCAAAGATGAAATCAGAAATTATTTTACTCATGTAGCAGACACATATGGTGTTGATACCGAAGAAAAGCTTAACAGTTATATTCAAAGCTATATATAACAATATTTCTTTTGCTGAAATTAAGACAAAGTCTGCGCTCCGGCCCAGGAGCACAGACCGTTCACCTGATTCCGTATAAGTTCTGTACCGTCTTATTTTGATTTCACGTATGTGTTAAGATCATGAACACAATATTCGTTATATGGGTACATGTCAGTCGTTACATAGCCGGCCGGAGCGTCAATCAGCTGCGGAATACGGTTTACGATAGTGGCGCAGGTCATTTCTACGGTTGCCGGCCGATTTACAGAAACGGTTGTTTCCGGTTCTCCAATGAAACTCCAGTCGTTTCGGTCAAATTCCTCAGGCGCGAACACTTTGCCTACGCATTCAGTTTCCAGAGTGATACCCTCTTCTGTTTCTGTAGTAACAACTGCGCGCATTCCTGTTGGATTACCTGCTTTGATTGTAGCGTTTAAAGTTGTTGAGAAAAGATCCTCAGGGTAGGTGGTCGGATAGCATTTCTGGGTCTGCGAAATGATATGAAGATTCATTTTGCTGCAGAGCCAGCCGTTCTGGTTCCACATATAGGACGGGACATACTGACCGCTTTCAATGAGCTCTTTCAGCTCGTCAGGCGACATTGTATTGATATTTGCAACTTCCTTTTCAAAGCGCTCAGGTGTGAATCCTGCTCCATGACCTTCTGCAAGAGCAATGCCGTAATCTTCTACATTGTACCAGCTGCTGCCCAGAATCTTCGTGATTTTGAATGAAGAACCGGCAAGATTTGTTACCATAGTGCCCCATACAAGATCACAGTATCCGACGCCGGTTAGTGTGCAGTTGCCCTGCTTTGCCAGTTCATCTAATTTGCGTGTGCGTGCAGGAGAGGAATTCCACGGATACAGCGCTTCTTCGCAGGTAGTAATGGCGTTGATGCCATGTTTTGCGCAGAGGGTGAAGATTTCTTCGAGTTCTGCGATGGTACTTCTGGTAGCAATAATACAGACATCCGGCTTCAGCGCGCCGAGAATTTCATCTGCATGGTCGGCAGGTGAGATTCTGACTCCGGTAGCGGGATAGCCGTCGCCTGCAATTTCTGCTGCATCTTTTCCGAGAACGGCAGGGTTCATATCAAATGCGGCAACCAGTTCCGCACCTTTTTCAATTGCATAACGAATTAAATATTTTCCCATCTTACCACAGCCGTATTGTGCGAATGTAATTTTTCTTTCCATAAGAGACCTCCTCGTATAATATGTTTTTATCCGAATTGTTTTGATGTAATCAGTATATACTTTATAGTTGGTATAAAGTCAAGAAAAAGTATTTATATTTCGAATATTCTGTGATAATATCAATGTAAGGAGGAATTCTGATGAAAAGTACACTTTTAAAAATCGGTGAAATGGCAGAGTTAAATCATGTCAGCGCCCAGACCTTAAGACTCTATGATAAGAATAAGCTTTTGGAGCCACAGTATATGGATCCGGAAACCGGCTACCGATACTACACACTGGAGCAGTGTGCAAAACTGGATATGATTCGCGCACTGAAAAGCTGTCACCTGCCGCTTCAGAAAATCCGTGAAATATTTGAACTTTCATCGGAAGAATGTCTGATTCAGGTATTGGAGGAACAGATAGGGGCGTTATCCCGGGAAATCTACAATTCTTCGGTCAGCCGGAATAATCTGATTCGTATTCAGAAAAATATCCAGATGCTGAATGCGCTGCCGCCGTTCGGACAGGTGTTTTTTGAATATGTACCGGAGCGAAAACTGGATGTACAGAATACGGAAGTTGATTTTTTCTCACAGGGCTATAAAGGCTATGAAAAAATGCTTCGGCATATGCAGAATTATCTCCATGAAAAGAAACTTCCCCCGTCATATTTTATCAACGTCGGTACGATTATGGATAAAAAGCATTTTATAAACAGGACTTATACATCCCAGTCCGCATTCATATTTGTAGATGAGCTGTATCCGGATACCGGAAATATTCGCAGATTGCCTCAGAATATGTATATGTCTCTGGCATCTGATGATACATCTTTGGAGGAAGAGTACGCAAACAGATTATATGAGGAGCTTCAGAGGCAGAACATGATCCCTTGCGGTGATTATATCTGTGAAGTCCTCACACAGTTTCCGCTGCGTCATTCCGGACGATTGATTTACAAAATTCAGATCCCGGTCCGCCGGCAGATGTGATGGGTTTTATCGTATGAAGCAAAACGCAAAAACGGTTTGCAGACTGACAAAACGAGCTATAATAAATACAGGAATGAAAGATAACAAAGAGGTAAACCATGTTAATATATTATCGTTTTAATAATTTCTGCTCGTTTAATTGTGAGAGCGAATTTTCAATGAATGCACCATCAGGAAAGGTAAGAAAGCGTTTTCCTGATAATTTTGTTGAAACATCAGATGGGCTTGATCTGCTTAAATCTGCAGTTATTGTAGGCGAAAATGCCGGTGGTAAGTCGAATTTTATTAACAGCCTTATATACCTGAAGTCTCTGTTTATTACAAACAGTAAAGTGAAATCTGTACATCCTTATATAAATGCTGCCAGTTTAAACAGTGAAGAGCATCCCGTTCAGAAATTTGAGCTTTGTTTCAGGGCTCAGAATAAAAAGACTTATGTTTATGAACTGCGCATCAATGAATACAGCATTGTATACGAAAAGCTGCAGGTCTTAAAGAAACGAAAGGGGATGCCAGAGACGGTATTTGAGATTAAAAGAGAAGATGACGGCTCATGGGAAACTGATGCCAAAAGCATACAGTCTTTGACTCCGCAGCTTATTACAGACTTTATGCCGGGAGGTGAAAACAGTGATGATATCGGCATAGGTCTTATTGCTTCAAAATGGGCGCTGATTGGAAATGAAGATGCACTGGCGGTAGTAGACTGGGTAACAAATGTCCTTTATCCGGAAACTTTAATATCAGGCAGTGATGATGATATAGTAAGACAGGACGCTGATTTAAAAATCCTGAAAGATGAAAGGTATCTGGAAATTTTCAGAATGGTAGATTACAGCATATGCGGAATTGAGATTGACAGCCGGCAGCCATACAGTAAAACCGTTATTATACGCAGGGACGAGGATGGTAACTGTTTCAGAAGAGAACTTCAGATGGATTCTGCAGGTGTTAGATAATTCTTTGCATGGGCAGTACACATATTTCGGGTTGTTTATGAGAACAAGGTGGTATTTGCAGATGAGATGGACAGAGTGCTGAATCCTGTTTTATCTGACAGAGTGGTTGCTTTTGTAAATGGGTCGGAGCATGAAGGACAGTTTGTTTTCTCTACTCATAATGTATTGCATCTTAATCTGAAAATATATATGAAAGAGCAGATTTATTTTATTACAAAAAACAGAAAACAACTGACATCTGAAATGTATTCATTATCAGATTTTCCGGAAGTGCGTTATGATACCGCTAAGATTTATGAGTTCTATATGAAAGGTGTTTTAGGAGGTACGGCTTTTGAGTAGACCGGAGAGGAAGCCGCAGAAACGATTTATGAAAGGAACTTGTAGATTTGACCTGTTAGAAAATTTTAAGGAAAACACAATACTGCAATAGAACATATGTTTGACAAATGAGACGAGTTGCCGTATAATTAGAACAAAAGTGTGAATGATGCAATTTATATAATTTTAAACCGTAAAGGGTTTGGAGTAAAAAGGAGTAAAAACTGATGAATATAATTAGTTTGTTTAGCGGGTGTGGAGGACTTGATTTAGGATTTGAGAAAGCAGGATTTGATATTCCTGTTGCGAATGAATTTGATAAAACTATTTGGGAGACATACAAAGAAAACCATCCGAATACACATTTGATTGAAGGCGATGTTCGTCAGATAGCAAAAGAAGATATAGAGAAATTTATTACTGGTGATATTGATGGAATCATTGGAGGTCCACCATGCCAATCTTGGTCAGAAGCTGGGGCTTTAAAGGGTATTAAAGATGCTAGGGGACAACTTTTTTTTGATTACATAAGAATTTTGAAGGAATTCAAACCCAAATTTTTTTTAGCAGAGAATGTAAGTGGCATGTTGGCAAATAGACATTCTATTGCAGTTCAGAATATATTGCAAATGTTCGATGAAGCTGGCTATGATGTTTCCTTTACACTTGTGAATGCAAAGGACTATGGAGTAGCAGAAGAACGAAAAAGAGTATTCTATATTGGTTTTAGAAAAGACTTGCGCATAGAGTTTGGTTTTCCAAAAGGCTCGACCAAAGATGATTCAAAGAAGATTACTTTACGTGATATCATTTGGGATTTGCAAGAAACAGCAGTACCTTCTGGGGAAAAGAACCGACATAATCCTGATGCAATAAATAATAATGAATATTTTACAGGTGCCTACTCGCCTATTTTTATGAGTCGTAATCGTGTAAAATCATGGGACGAACAGGCATTTACAGTACAAGCATCAGGGCGACAATGTCAATTACATCCGCAAGCACCTAAAATGGTTAAGGTGGCAACGAACGATTGTAGATTTGTTGAAGGTAAAGAACATCTGTATAGAAGAATGACAATACGAGAAGTTGCAAGGATACAAGGCTTTCCGGATGACTTTAAATTTCTCTATAATGATACAAATACGGCATATAAGATGATTGGAAATGCAGTCCCTGTGAATTTAGCATACGAGATTGCCGTAGCAATAAAGATGTATCTAGAGGGAAAAGGTTCATTTGTTGAAGTTGATAGAGAGGCTATTGACGCTAAGGAGGTAAATGAAAAAAAAGTGAGTACAAAAAGTAATGATCAGGGAAGGGCGTATGAATATGCTTGGATTCAAATACTGTATAAAGAATTGTCTAAATTTAGAAAAACAAAAATTGTGGAAAATTCTAGTTTAATGGCAAATGAAAGAGCATGGTCTTTAATGAATGAGGAAATGCAAGAAATGTTTATAATTTCAGCAAACGCAGCAATTAAAACTATATTAGAACTTGAGCCAAGAATGTTTGAAAGTTCATATGATGAACTTACACTTGAATTTCAGAAAGATGGTAAAGGTGCAAATGGTGATGTGCGAGATATTGTTGTAAGGAGAAAAGATATAGAATGGGAAGTTGGCTTAAGCATTAAACATAATCATAATGCTATAAAACATAGTAGATTGAGTTATAAACTTGATTTTGGCAATGAATGGTTTGAGATGCCATGTAGTAATGAATATTGGGATACTATTAGACCTATTTTTAATAGATTAAAAGCAGAAAAAGAGAATGGGGCAAATTGGTCTGATATCGAAGATAAAAGTCAAAAAATATATATTCCATTACTTCAAGCATTTATAGATGAAGTGAATAGAGCATATAAAAAGGACAATACCATGCCAAGAAAAATGGTAGAGTATTTGATAGGCGTTAAAGATTATTACAAGGTGGTTAGTAAAGATAGTAAAAAACTTACGATTATCCATGCATTCAATATGCATGATACATTAAATAAACCTGCGAAGAATAAAATATCTGCAATAACCGTGCCTGTTGTAAAGTTGCCTACTAGACTTATTGCTCTTGAAATTAAACCAAATAGTGATAATACTGTAGAAATGTATTTGGATAATGGTTGGCAATTGAGTTTCAGAATTCATAATGCAAGCACGAAGGTTGAGCCGAGTCTTAAGTTTGATGTTCAGTTTATTAGTATGCCTATGGAAGTTCTTAATATTGAATGTAAGTGGAACTAATGCAGCGGTATAAGTGAGAAGATAATTTTAAGCTTTAAGCCGAATGTGTATAAGAAGATTAAGTCCAGAGAGAAAAATTTTGAACATATAAGAAATTTCCCGGAAGAACCATTATGGCATATATGTATGTGAGTACACCTAAGAAAGCAATTACAGAAATTGTTTTCTTAAAAGAAAGCGACATCTCTTATCTGATTGGAAAGAAGAATTTAAGAAGGATAAGGATACTATTGCCTGTATTTAAAAACATCAAGAATTGTATCGTTATGCTATGGGAATTAATGAGTTTCAAGAAACCATAAAGCTTTCACCTGATGATTTTAGGCGTGATATTTTGGAATTTGTCGCTCCACAATATATATCTTGTTGAAACAAAATTGCATAGATATATTGAATCAAATTTAGAGAATTTTGATGGATATGTATCAAATGGTTTTTCATTAATAAAATCAAATCAAGTTTGTATTGATTGAGGTTTGATAGGTATGGACGCTCCAGCTACGGCAGGGGCGTTTGTTAGTGTGGCGGGCATGGCACAGTTCTAGCGGGTGAGAGTCCCGTCACGGGTATTTACCGCCAAGTATAGCGAACCACAAGCCAGAAGCAGCAAATATAGTTTCGGAATCTATAGCTGAATAAGTACTGCAGACAGATAGTAAAGCCCAAAGCGAGCAAAAATAAGTTTGAAAACTGGATATTATCCTGAAGAAATGGAAAGAAACCATAGAAAGACAGGATTTTGAGAAAAAAGGCGTAATTTAAGACAGGCAGCTTGTATAAGCGGTCATCAGTATAATATAAGATAGCTGTTGATCAACAAATCAGGCGGCTTGTTCGAAAAGATTTTTAAGAGAAATGTTAGAGGTCACAGCCCACGCATCAAGATGCTGGCACATCATGATGCAGTAGAAACGGCAGTACCAAATCTTAGATGAGCGGTGTCTGACGCTTTCTAATAAGTAGTCCTCTTTCTCACACTTATTGCATCTTTCAGAAGAAGTCAGTTTGTTGTATTTCCGTTTCCGTTCTTTAGAGTCCCTTGACGGCATGGTAAATATACGAGGATTATCTTTGGTGGCTATATGAACCCACCTGCCGTAAGGAGAGTGGAAATACCCAAACCGAACGGGGGGAGTAAGAAGTCTTGGAATACCGACAGTGGTAGACCGAATCATAGAACAGGCGATGGCGCAGGTGATAAGTCCGATAGCGGAAAAGCAGTTCAGTGAGTACAGCTACGGATTCAGACCGAAACGAAGAGCACAGCAGGCAGTAGTTAAACTGCTTGAATATCTCAATGACGGATATACCTACATAGTGGACATAGACCTTGAGAAGTTCTTTGATAATGTTCCGCACGATAAGCTGATGAGTCTGGTGCATAAACTCATAAACGACCCGGACACGGAATCCCTCATAAGGAAATATCTGAATGCGGGAGTGATGATAAAGGGTGAGTATGCAAAGACAACAATGGGTACTCCGCAGGGAGGCAATATATCACCACTGCTGAGCAACATAATGCTTAACGAACTGGACAGAGAACTGGAGGCAAGAGGCCTGCGATTTGTACGCTTTGCAGACGACTGTGTAATAGCAGTAGGAAGCAGTGCGGCGGCAAACAGGGTAATGGCAAGTGTAACAGGATTCATTGAAAAGAAGCTTGGACTTAAAGTGAATGCAAGCAAGTCCAAAGTCACAAAGCCTATGAATCTGAAATATCTGGGTTTCGGATTCTGGAAAGACAAGGACAGATGGAAAGCAAGACCGCATAAAGATTCCATTAAGAGGTTTGAAAGAAAGCTAAAGACTAAGACAAAGAGAAACTGGTCAGTATTAATAGACCAGAGAATAGCGGAACTGAACCAGCTGATACGCGGGTGGATAAACAGTTTCAGAATGGGGAATATGAAAAGTACTCTTAGAAGAATCGATGAACACCTGCGAACCAGAATGAGAATCGTCATATGGAAACAATGGAAAACTTCGGCAAGGAGATACTGGGGCTTGCGAAAACTGGGAGCACCAGAGTGGATAGCAAGGAAATCTGTAGCTTTTGGAAACCACTATCAGGCTGTCGCGAAGACAACAGGTCTACACTACATAAGCAAGGAAATCCTCGCAAGACGAGGACTTCTAAGCTGTTTGGATTACTATTTGAATTGAACCGCCGTGTGCCGAACGGCACGCACGGTGGTGTGAGAGGGGCTACAAGTTAGCCCCTACTCGATTGAGGCGTTAAAAAGAGGAAATGAATATGTTGAAGATTAAGTTACTTCCTGCAGAATATGGAGATTGCATGTGTATAACATTAACGGGTGAACATGATATAAATATTTTGATTGATGGTGGAACTGCGAAAACTTATCAAAAATTTATTAAACAAGAAATAGAAAATATTAAAGAAGTTGGGCAGAAACTGGACCTAATAATATGTACACATATGGATTATGATCATATAGGTGGTTTAGTGCAGATACTTAAGAACTCAGAGCAAAAAAGTATAGGTTGCGTATGGTATAATGGTTTTTTGCAGATGATCAATAGTAAGTATTATACTCAAATGGAAAATAGATTTTCATTGCGAGACAATAAAATATTAGATGATATCATTAATAAGGGAACGAGGTATGATGGGAAACAAGATATTGGAATAAATGAAGGCCTAGCATTAGGAGCTTTGTTAGAAGAAAAACAGATTTCAGTCAATTCAGTTGTTGATGGAAAGGCTATTTCTACAGAATATGTGAAAGAAATAGTAAAACTTGAGGAGAATGTAGAGATAACTGTTCTTGGACCATCTAAAGAAAAGATTCAAGATTTAGAAAGCTATTGGAAAAAAGAAATGACTTCTCGGAACTATACATTTAGGGTTTCTAATAAAATAAAGTTGATGGAAGCTTTTGAATATCAGTTAGAAGCAATTAAGATGTTTTATGCGGAAGAACGAACTAAAGTCAGTGGTCTAGAGGAATTAGAAAAGTATATAGGGGATTTAAATGAAATCGATAATTCTATTACGAATAGAAATTCTATTTCTTTTATTCTGCATTATAAAGAAGAGAAATATTTATTTTTAGGTGATGCAATTATTGATGACATTTTGTTGAAAAATATTGAAAGTGTAGTAGGTTATGAGTATAGATTCACAGCAATTAAATTACCGCATCATGGAAGTCGATATAATATTACGCGGGAATTCATTGAACGATATAAAGCCAATGAGTATTATTGTTTGACAAATTCAGAACGTTTTGGACATCCTGATTTGGAAGTTCTGGCAACGATTATTTGTAGTGATTCTATTTTTAAAACAATAATTTTTAATTATCCAATAGATAAGGCACGTTTTTTAGAAAATCAAGAGTGGAAAGAAAAATATAATTATGAAATTGTTATTGGAACTGGAGATGATCCGGTAGAAAGGGAATTTGAATGAAAAAAATAATTATAGGAGAAATACTAAAGAACAATAACGTAATGGGAACAGGCTTTTTGGTAGCACCGGATATTGTTATGACAGTTAAACACAATATAATTACAGCTGATGAACTCCTTGAGGATGAAGTTAAGGAAAAAGAAATTGTTTTTCGTATAAATAATCATGATGAGGTGTCGGGGACAACAATAAATTTGTATGAGTCTGTAGAAAAAGGGATTGATTGTGTTTATATTCGTTTAGATGAAACACTTTGCGAGAATGAAATACAGGTGTTAGTTGAATGTGAAAATGACATTACTGGGTATAATTGTAGTACGAAAGGTTTTCCAAAGTTATCTCAAGCAGAAATACAGTTAGAAGGAAAAATTGTTTCAGATCAAGAAGAGATCATTGTTTCAATAAAAAAAGAAGATCAGTTACAAACTTATGAAGGCTTATCAGGAGCACCATTAATAGTAGCAGGAAATGTGGTCGGAATTATTACTAGACAAGAAAACATTGAAAAATTAGAAGCGTTGTCAATAAAATATGTGATAGAAAATTTAGGGAATGGAGGTTTAAAAACTATAAAAAGGGATGTTCCAGATTGCTTTTTTGATGATGCATTTAGCATTCATACATTGAAAGAAAAAGCTGAGCAAATAATAACTATGGTCGGTCCAAGATATAGCAAAAACCTCAATGTAAAAACAGGTACATATAACGAATTGTCATTTATCTTAAAAAAGAATGGAGTTAAAGAAAGACTAAGTAACATGGGTGATAAAATAGGGGAATGTATCAAAAAATTAGTAGAGTTTGATTCATATAATCGAGACGAAAAAGATCTTGTTTTAGACGAAAGTAAAAATATAATATCTGAGGTGATTCTTCAATTGCAAAATGATAGGGCATCTTGTAATGATGATTTTTATAGTGAAGAACAATTAAAGCAAGTAGTCCTCCATATGAAAGCAAATGAAGAAAAACTAAAAGCTATTTTTGAACTGGAAAAAAAACGTTTTGAAGAGAAACATGGAAACGGAACTTTCGCTAATAAGAGTTGGAGAGGATTTATGGCATCATATATGTGTACTTTTCCAGCACAATATTTAGATGAATTGCAAGATGCTATTAAATTATTTTTAGAAATAAGAAACATGCTTGATATAGGTTTGATTAGTAAAGTTGATAATCAGGCTGTATTGATTTCAGGTAAAGGTGGAATTGGAAAAACACATTTGTTGTGTGATATTGTAAATGAATACCTTAAACAAGAAATGCCAGCAGTTTTGCTTTTAGGAGATTTTTTTAAAGAGGGTGTTACGGCGGATGTCACAATTATGAATTGGTATCATAAGGGTAAAGAACTGGAATGTTTTTTTTCATGGTTAAATGAAATTGGGGAACAAAACAATGTATGCATACCAGTTTGTATAGATGCAATTAATGAGGTAAATGATATAAAATATTGGAATAGTAATTTGCCGCTATTACTTGCAAAAGCAGAAAATTATAACAACATAAAGATGATATTTAGTTGTAGAAGTATATATTTAGAAGAATATCTGGAAAATGACCAAATAAGCGATTTGTTGCAATTGGAACATTGTGGTTTTGATGAAATTGAAGTTGAAGCATTAAGCAGTTTTTGCGAATATTACGATGTTAATATAAATTATGACACTGCCTGTATTCCAGAATTTATGAATCCTTTGTTTTTGAAAATGCTTTGTGAAATTGCAAAAGAAAAAGAGGATAAAATGGTTATAGTTGATGATGTTCAAAAATTAATGAGCGATTTTTTTGCAATAAAAAATAAAATAATATCAAGAAATTATGCAGACTATCTTTCTGTAAGAGACGATATAGTAACTTTAGTATTAAAAGAGATAACTGATTATATGGCGGAAAAAGAACAATATAGTATTTCGTGGTCGGATTTAAGAAGCTGTGTCTCAAATATTCTTGTTGGATTTGGAATCAAAGAGAAAACCTCAGGTTTTATAAAATTGTTATTGTCAGAGAATTTGTTAAGAGAATCAGATGATATGGGGAAACAAATATCGTTTGCTTATCAGAAATTTTATGAATATTTGTATTCACAAAAATATGAAACTAAGAGTATTGAAGAGATTGTAAATGCTGTAGAGAATAATAAAATTACACTTGGTACATTGGAAATGATTCAAATAGCATATTTTAGACGTAATAAAGATGAGTTCCTAAATGTATTGGGTGAAAAAATTCATGGAGAAGCTGTTGATTCATTTATAAGTGGTTTGTATTGGAGAAAGCCCGATGAAATAAATGAGAATACGATTTCAGTAATCGAAAGATTAATAACTAGCTCTCAAGAATCTGATATACGACGAGTGATACTTGGATTGCTTTCTGTATCAACAAAATGCAATTGTACATTAAATGCATTTTATACGCACAAAAAATTAAAGTCTCTGGGAAATATTAAACGTGATTATGTTTTGAGTTTCTTTTTGCTTAAACAATATGATTATGTTAAAGTAGTATCTGATATGTGTGAAAGAGCGATATCCCTGAAAGAAACATCTTTTTCTGGAGAAAGTGTTCTGTTGTGGAAGATTATGTTGTGCTGGGGAACTAGCAGTAATGATATTAAGTTAAGGGATAAATCAAGCAAAGGTCTTGTAAATTTATTCAGGCTTTATCCAGCAGATATGTTGACGATAGTTGAGTTGTTTAATGATGTGAATGATGATTATATTCATGAAAGATTATGGCAAGCGATTTATTCAACAATTATATATTTACAAGAAAGTAAATATATTTTGCCAATAGTTGATTATATTAAAGAAGTCATTGTTAGGAATGGAAAGTGGCCTCAAAATGTTGTGATACGTGATTCTTTGAGAAATATTTTCGAATATTCATATTATAAAGGATGGTGTACCGAAAAGGAAATAAATGACATAAGACCTCCTTATAAGAGTAAAGAACATAAGGTAAACAAAAAAATTATATCTAAATATAAAGATAAATTCTCTAAATTATATTGGAATTGTCAAGATAGTGATTTTGCTATATATACAATTCCTTCGGAAGTTGAAGACTATGGTATAAGTAAAAAAGATGTAGGATTAATGATTTTCGAAGACATTTTGCAAAGTGGATATAATGATGGATATGCGAGATATGATGCATATATTGATTATACTTATGGCTCTTTGAGAAGTCGAGATGAGCAAGTTGAAAGAATTGGGAAAAAATATCAAAAAATTTATTTATATAGAGAAATGGGGAATATATATGATAACTATAAATATTCGCCGAGGTTTCGATATGATGAAGTTGATATAGTTCCACCAGAGCAAGGGAATTCTTTTAGAAACATTGATTTGACAATATTAAATCAAGAAAATTTATTTGCGGGTACGAGGCTAGAATATCCTTTCTACAGATATGTTAAATGGGATGATATTAAATGGTTCAAAAGTGATGATATTGAACGTTATATTAATTCTATGATAACAACTGAATATGAAGGAAAAGAATACTATATTCTTCAAGGGTATTTATCTTCGAAAGAAGCCGGAAAAAAGGAATTTCGTGAAGTTTGGATGCAGATAAGGACTTATTTGTTTTCAAAAGATAAAAAAGATGGGTTGTTAAAATGGTTTGAGGGAAAAGATTTTGAAGGGAGATGGATGCCAGAAGGATTTGGACAATTATACGAATGTTGTGTAGGGGAATATCCTTGGAGTCCGATTATGGTAAACTATTTGGGGCAAGAAGAGGAACAAAGTTTTGGACATGAAAAGCCAGCACCATGTCATTTAATCACAACAGTGAATGATTATAATGCGGAAAAAGACTCTCCGTTTTGTGTAGGTGAATTTAATTCGTACATGTTTCCTTCAAAGTATTTATTTGATGAAATGAACTTGGTTTGGAATGGAACATTTGGATATGATGTTAATGGACAAACAGTTATTTTCAATGGAAGAAACAATACCATCTTTATAGAAAAAATGTTTTTGCTTAATTTCTTAAACGAAAATAATCTAGAAATAATCTGGACTATATTGGGGGAAAAGCAAAAAATAACAGGTGGGTTTGGACGAGAATTTCCAGGAAGAAGTGAGTTTAGCTATACATATTACTTAGATGAAGAAGCTACATTGATTCAAAATCATAAGATTTATAATGTAGCGAACCCCGGTAGATACTAAATGTTTTTTTCATAAAAATCTCATAGAAACCAAGCCTCTTTCATGGTCTATTAACAGTATGCTATGTCACAGGCTTCTCCTGTTTTAAGGAGGAAATTTCTATGAAATCAGGAAGAAAGATCACAAGAATTGACTTTTAAGAGCAGGAAAGATCGTTTCTGAAATTTGTCAAAGAAGATCCGCGTTTTTCAAGGTATTATGAAGGTATCTATATCTTATTTAAGAGTGGAATGAGAATTTCAGAATTTTGTGGTTTGACAATTCATGACATTGATATGAAAGAGCGAACCATAGATATCAATCATCAATTGCAACGACTTTCTGATATGGATTATATCATTGAGCCGACCAAAACGAGCACAGGTAAGCGAGTATTACCGATGACACAGGATGTATACACTCATATGAGCTTTGGAGATGCAAGAGATGAAATGGAAAAAATGAACATTGTTTAGGTCTGAAAATAGCCGAAAAAGCGCGGCATATTAACACAAAATGTCCGGTTTAATATGAATGAGGTCCAAACTATATAATAGTATGCCGTTTTGTGCTAAATTAGAGACTGTTACAATGTTAAGGGAAAAGTCTTTGAAATTAAGGAAAAACATAGTGGTTTTTGGTAAAAAATAGCAAATAAAGGTAAGGGGAAAACTATGATAAAAATACTTTTCATCTGCCACGGCAACATCTGCAGATCTACCATGGCCGAGTTTGTTTTAAAGGACATAGTCCGTAAAGACCATATGGAGGCAGACTTCTTCATTGCCTCTGCCGCAACCAGCAGAGAGGAAATCGGAAACGGTGTCCACCACGGCACCCTTCGCAAGCTCTACGAGGTAAATATTCCTGTGGATAAATCCAAAAGGGCTGTACAGATTACAAAAGAAGACTATAATATATATGACTACATAATTGCAATGGACAAAAACAACCTGCGCAATCTTAAACGCATCATACCCGAGGACACAGAGGGCAAGATATACAAGCTGCTTGACTTCACAGACAGAGGCGGAGATATAGCAGATCCGTGGTATACAGGCAACTTCGATGTGACATACGATGATATAACCGAGGGTATAGACGGATTTATGGAATTTCTAAGGAGGCAGAAATGAAAACAAACAGGGTTTGGGCGGTATATTTTACAGGGACGCAGACAACCTCAAAGGTGGTCGAAAAGCTTGCGGATGAGCTTGCAGGCAGGCTCGGCTGCGACAGACTTACATATGACTTCTCGCTTCCGCAGGCAAGGACAGAGCCTATGGAATTTTCGGCAGGCGATCTTGTCGTATTCGGTACGCCTGTAATTGCAGGCAGAGTACCCAACGTGCTTCTCAAATATCTTGCAGACATCAGAGGAAACGGAGCGTTGGGAGTGCCTGTAGTGCTTTACGGCAACAGAAACTATGACGATGCGCTCATAGAGCTTAGGGATATAATGGAGGCGGGCGGCATCAGGACGATAGCCGCAGGAGCCTTTATAGGTGAGCATTCATTCTCAAAGGTGCTGGGAGCAGGCAGGCCCGATGAGCAGGATATGGCTAAAGTCAGCGGTTTTGCAGAGGATATATTTAATAAGATATCTTCCGCAGACAGCTTTGAAATGATAGAAGTAAAGGGCACCCCTAAGCCTTACAGCGGATATTATCAGCCGAGGGACAGGCAGGGCGTTCATATAGATATACGAAAAGTAAAGCCGAAAACAGACGAAAGCAGATGCATTAAATGCGGCAAATGCGCAAAAATATGCACTATGGGCTCTATTGATGCGGAGGACTTCTCAAAGGTTACGGGCATATGCATTAAATGCTGCGCCTGCATTAAACGATGTCCTGCCGGTGCCAAATACTATGATGACAAAGGATATCTCTATCATCAGCACGAGCTTGAGCAGCAGTGGAGCAGGAGAGCGGAGCCCGAAACATTTATCTAGGAGGTAAAATGGCAGAGATTACAGTAATAGGAGGCATTAATATTGACATAGAGGGAATGCCCTATGAAGAACTTATATACAAAGACTCAAACCCCGGCAGGATAAGAATGTCCTACGGTGGAGTGGGCAGAAACATCACCGAAAACATAGCAAGACTGGGCGGTGATGTGGCTATGGTATCTGTGGCAGGAGATGACTATATGGGAGCTGGCGCGGTTGAGGAGCTTAGAAGCCTTGGCGTTGATACAAGCCATATCAGCGTTGCCGAGGGTGAAAACTCAGCGATGTACCTTTCCATATTAAATCACCGAAACGATATGGAGCTTGCCATATGCAATATGGATATACTGGAGAGAATAACTCCCGAATTTATAGACAGTGCAAGACCGCTCATAGAGCAAAGCCGCATTGTTGCACTCGATACAAATCTGGAGCCGGAGCTTTTGGAGTATGTGGTTAAAACCACTAAAGAAACGGCCAAATTTCTTGATCCCGTATCGGTTACAAAGGCAGCGCGGGCGGCAGATATAATCGGGAAATTTGATATAATAAAGCCGAATCTGCTTGAGGCGGAAATCCTCAGCGGTATCAGAATCAGGGATGAAAAAGGCATCAGGAAAGCCGGAGCCGCATTTCTTGACAAGGGAGTGCAAAAAGTATATATAACTTTAGGTGAAAATGGTGTATACTATGCAGATAGGAGCTCTGATGGATTTATCAGACCCGGAGATGTCGAAATCGTAAGCGCCACAGGCGCGGGAGACGCCTTTTCGGCAGCAATAATAATGGGGTTTATAAAAAATCTCAGTACGGAACAGACAGCAAAGCTTGGAATGGCAGCGGCAGCCTTTGCTATGAAAAGCAGCACAGCCGTAAACAAAAATATATGTATGGAGGGAATCAGATGTTTAGCGAATATTTAGATGTAAATCCTGTAGTTAAAGAAGCAATAGAGCAGGGAAAGCCTGTAGTTGCGCTTGAATCAACAATAATTTCTCACGGTATGCCTTACCCTGACAACGTTAAGACAGCCGTAGCCGTTGAAGAAGCTATCAGACAGGAGGGTGCAGTCCCTGCAACAATCGGAATTATACAGGGAAGAATTAAAGTCGGACTGACAAATGATGATATAGAGTATCTTGCAAAAGCGGAGAATGTAATGAAAGTAAGCAGACGAGATTATCCGTTTGTAATTGCAGGCAAAAGAGATGGAGCAACCACTGTAGCAGGCACTATGATAGCTGCCAAAATGGCAGGCATTAAGCTGTTTGTAACAGGCGGCATAGGAGGGGTTCACAGAGGCGCAGGCGAAAGCTTTGACATATCGGCAGACCTTGAGGAACTCAAGAACACAGACGTTGCAGTAGTATGCGCAGGCGTTAAATCAATCCTTGACATAGGAGCAACACTTGAGTACCTTGAAACAGCGGGAGTGCCTGTTATTTCATACGGCGCGGAGGAATTCCCTGCATTCTACAGCAGAAGAAGCGGCTTCAAATCAGAATACTCAATGGACGATCCAGAGGCAATAGGAGAGGCTATCTCACTTAAGAGCGAGCTGGGACTTAAAGGCTCGGTTCTCATAGGCTGCCCTATTCCTGAGGCTGACGAAATACCTTACGAAAAAATGGACAAGGTTATATGCGAAGCCCTTGCAGAATGCAGCGAGCAGAAAATCACAGGCAAGAGAATTACGCCGTTCCTGCTCAACAGAGTCAAGGAACTTACGGAGGGCAGAAGCCTTGAGGCAAACATCAAGCTGGTTATCAATAACGCTCATATCGGTGCAAGAATAGCAAAATATATAAAATAGTTGTGAATTACAGTAATCGGGCAGTCTTTTCGGGCTGCCCGATTTGCATTAGATGCATATATGTGATATAATTATTCAGTTATAAATTTTTAGGGAAAGAGTGTTTAATTAATGGACAGACAAAAGATTATAAACATAGCGGTTATTGCTCACGTAGATGCAGGCAAGTCAACTCTGGTAGACGCATTCTTAAACCAGAGTGGAGTGTTCAGAGCCAATGAAGAGGTCGTTGACTGCGTAATGGACTCCGATGACATCGAAAGAGAAAGAGGCATTACAATCTACTCCAAAAACTGCTCTGTAATGTACAACGATGTAAAAATAAATATAGTTGATACACCGGGTCACGCCGACTTCTCCTCAGAGGTTGAGCGTATAATGAAAACCGTTGATACGGTTATACTTCTGGTGGACTCATCAGAGGGTCCTATGCCTCAGACAAGATTTGTACTCAAGAAATCTTTAGAGCAGGGCATCAACCCGATTTTGCTTATCAACAAAATAGACAAAAAAGATGCCAGAATTGATGAGGTTGTCGATATGGTATACGAGTTGTTTATGGACCTTGAAGCCAATGACAAGCAGCTTGACTTCCCTATTCTGTACGGAATAGCAAGACAGGGAATAGTAGTAAGAGATCCTGCGGAAGCAGAGAACATCAACGTACAGTCAGGGGACAACAAGGTAAGAAAGAATACGGCAGGCGGACAGGGCGGACTCAGCATCAAACCGCTGTTTGAAACAATCCTTGAGCACTGCGACATATATCCAGACAGAACAGCAGAGCCTCTGCAGTTTCAGGTTTCAACACTGGGATATGATGACTATATTGGCAGACTGGGCATCGGCCGTATTACAAGAGGCGTCATAAAAGAGGGACAGACCGTTGCAGTTACCAAGGATGACGGCACAGTTAAAAACTGCAAGGTAAATCAGGTGTTTACATACAGAGGACTCAAGAGAACTGCGGTAAAAGAAGCGCAGGCAGGAGATATCGCCGTAATATCGGGTATATCTGATATTTCCATAGGTGAAACCATATGCGACCCTGACCACCCTGAGGCAATGGATATGATTAAAATCGAAGAGCCTACGCTTTCGATGAACTTTATGGTAAACAAGTCACCGTTTGCGGGCAAATCGGGTAAATATGTGACATCAAGACATATCAAAGAAAGACTCGAAAAGGAGCTTGAGGTAAATGTGGGACTTCTTGTAGAGCCTACAGACAGCACAGACAGCTTCAAGGTTTCAGGCAGAGGCGAGCTTCATCTTTCAATACTTATCGAAAATATGAGAAGAGAGGGCTATGAGCTTGCAGTATCAAAGCCTGAGGTTATACTTAGAAGAGGACCGAACAACGAGCCGCTTGAGCCTATCGAGGAGGTTGTGGTTTCTGTTCCCGATGAATACGCCGGCTCCGTTATATCCAAGCTTAATTTAAGAAAGGGTATAATGACACAGATGTCAGGTGAAAACGGATTTTCAAAGATAGAATATCTGGTGCCGACAAGAGGACTTCTCGGATACAGAACAGAGTTCATAAACGATACCAGAGGCGAGGGCACAATGGTAAGACGCTTTGACTCATTTGGAGAATACAAGGGTGACATACCTCAGAGAATAAACGGTGTTGCCATAGCACAGGAAGAGGGAGTTGCAACTCCTTATGCGCTGTTTAACATAGGAGAGAGAGTTCAGATGTTCATAGCGCCGGGAACCAGGGTTTACGAGGGCATGATAGTAGGTATGAACTCCAGAAATGACGATATGGTGGTAAATCCTTGCAAGGCCAAAAAAGCCACAAATATGAGAGCTGCGGGAAGTGATGAGGCAATCAGACTTTCACCTCACAGAGAGTTTACCCTTGAAGAGGCTCTTGAATTTATAAATGATGACGAGCTGGTTGAAATCACACCGGACGACATACGTTTGAGGAAAAAACTGCTTCACGAAATCGAAAGAAGAAGAAGCGGCAGAGTTTATGAGGAAGTATAATGAGTATATTGGATAAGGTGGCCGGCAGCTCATGGGCAGGCTGGATAAATGCCCTGATTATACTGCTGGCGGGACTTCTGATTTTAAAAATAGTCACAGTTCTGATAAGAAAAATTCTGGCTAAATCCACAATAGACGGAGCGCTGCATACGCTGGTAATCAATTCCGTTAAGGTTGCGGCTCTGATAGTCATAATTGTTTCAGTGCTTTCAGAGCTTGGAGTAAACACTTCCACATTTATTGCGGTGATAGGCGCAGCGGGCGCGGCGATTGCGCTTGCCCTCAAGGACAGCCTTGCCAATGTGGCGGGCGGCATTATAATCCTTGTGACAAAGCCTTTCGGCAAGGGCGATTATGTGATGACAAATGATATCGAGGGCTCTGTGGAGGAAATCGACATACTTAACACCACTCTCAAGACTGTTGATAACAAGGTGGTGTCGATACCAAACAGCAGCATATCAAACAGCGCTCTTATCAACTTTACAAGAACCGAGGCCAGGAGAGTTGACCTGCGCATAGGGGTCAGCTACGATGCCGAGATAGATAAGGTAAAAACAGTCCTTGCCGGGGTGGCGGACAGCTGCAGCTTTGTAATGAAAGACAGAGGATACCGCATAGGCGTGGCTGAACATGGCGAAAGCGCCGTAATATTTGATTTTCAGGTATGGACAAAACCGGAGAATTACTGGGACGTGAGATATTACCTTGGAGAGAAATCCAAAGAGGCTCTTGATGAGGCGGGAATAGAGATACCGTATACCCATATAGATGTAATCGTTAAGAAATAAATTGCCAATTGTCAAAAAAGATTATATAATAGAGAAAATATATTTTTCGGGAGAGCAAATATGGACAACAAATCAAGCATAATAGGTTTTGTAATATACTTCTGGATATTTCAGATTTCAGCATTTTTAATGATGAGGCTGTTCGGGCTGGTTTCGGCAGACAGTGATATCAAGCACGTACTCATACTGTTTGTGGTATTCGGACTTGCATTTACAGGCTTTTACTTCATTAAAAGAAGCGGAGATGCCAAGAGAGCGCAGAGAAATGCTACGGCGAAGTATGACGTGGCTCATGCAAACAAAAAGAAAAAAAAGAAAAAGAGATAATTTACAAAAGGGCGGAATTTCTGCCCTTTATCTGTTTGGAGGGAAATTATGAACATACAGATATTCGGGACAAACAAATGCAATGATACCAAAAAAGCTGTCAGATATTTTAAAGAGAGAAAGATTAAATACCAGTTCATTGATATGAAGCAAAAAGGTATGAGCAGAGGCGAGCTTGCGGGAGTTATCAGGGCTGTCGGAGGATTTGAAAATCTGCTGGACGAAAACTGCAAAGATAAGCAGGCTCTTGCTCTTGTCAGATATATTTCAGACAGCAGCAGGGAGGAAACGCTCCTTGAAAACCAGCAGGTTATAAAAACACCTGTAGTCAGAAACGGCAGACAGGCCACAACGGGATATATGCCTGATGTATGGAAAGAATGGGAGTAATATGGCGACAATAGAGCAGACCTTCAAAAGACTTGAAAAATCCAAATTCAGAGCAGGATTTCATCTTGACTCAAAAGACAAAGAGTATGTCACGGCAAAGGGAACAGACAAGATAAGAGAGCATGCAGAGGACTTCATAAAAAAACGTCTTGCGCCTGCATATATTGCAAATGACGGCAGGCAGACTCCCATGAGAGGGCACCCGGTGTTCAAAGCGCAGCACGCATGCGCCTGCTGTTGCAGAGGCTGTCTTGAGAAGTGGTATCATGTACCAAAAGGCACAGAGCTTACAGAAGATCAGCAGAGGCGTATAGTCAATATGCTTATGGCGTGGATTGAAAAGGAAATGAAATAGCTGGAACATTATTAAGTAAAATCAGGCAGGAAACCAAGCGTTGCGCCCTCTAGAGGTGATGATTTATTGTTTTTTTTCAAGGCTCTGTGTATAATTGACTTACCGATAAAGCCTTACCGGAGGTGCATATGACATTAGGCGAAAAAATAAAACTGCAGAGAAAAAAGCATGATATGTCGCAGCGTGATATGGCAGAGCGCCTGTTCGTTTCAAGACAAGCCGTATCCAAATGGGAAGCAGACAAGGGCATTCCCGATATAGAAAACCTCAGGCAGATTGCGGCGCTTTTTAATATAAGCCTTGATTATCTTATCAATGATGAGGCTAAGGACGACGATATTATGTATTCTTTCCGGGAGGACAGAGGGGAAAGGATACTTCGCATCATTCTTAAAGCAGTTCTGCTGCTTGTAATTCTCTTTATGTTCGGAAGTATTAATGCATACTTCTACGGCTGGGCAGATAATGCCGGCTTTGATGAAGCCAGGACAGATGCCGCCCGGTTATATATGAGAATTGCGGAAGCTGCTGTGGCCGGACTTCTGGCAGGCGGCATTATTGCAGAATTTACAGGAAGGCGGCTGAAATTAAATGTAGGAATTGCAGCTCTTTCGCTTCTTTGCCTTGCTGCAGCCTTCAGCAAAAGGATTTATTCTATTATTACAGATGTCGCAGGAACTGCATGGATTTTTGAGCAGGCTGTATACTTTGCAGCAGTTCCCGGAATTTTTGCAGCCATATTCCTGTTTCAGAAATATCACAGCCCTGCAGGGTGGCAAAAACGCAAAAAATCTGCGATTGCAGCGGTGGCGCTTATTACTGTCGCAGTTATAATTTTTGAGCTGATGCTGTCAGGAATCATAGGCGGCAAATGGGAAAGCCGGTCAGCTGATGACGGATATATTTCAGAGGAGCAGCGTGCGGAATATGAGGCAGCCTACAGCCGGATATGCGAAAAATACGGATACACACTTGAAACAGAAGAATATATGAATGACAGTACGGCCGGCTACAGATGTATCTGCGATGAGAATACATATGTTGAAATTACTCATCAAAACAGTTCATTTGCCGGAATTTCCGCCAGCATAGAGCTTACGATGATGCTTGCTTCGGAAAAACAGGCAAACGACAGGATTTATGATTATGCAGACCTGCTGGTCGAACTTGCAAACAGATTTGCAGATTACAGCATTCAGAAGAAAAACGTCGTTTCAGTTATATCTGCAGGAAGCAGCAATGACGGATACAGCCCTGATCCTGAATATACGGTGACAGTTCACAGCAGTGACTGCTTTGAGGACTGCAATATAAATTATTATGTTATGAAATCAGAGGATGTTACAGCCGGCAGTTATCCTGTCATAGAATGTCTTAAAATAGACAGAGGCAATGACGAAGTGAATTTCGTCATAACGCCTGAATCAGAATAAACTCAGCAAAATTATTCATTGAACATCAGGCAAAAAAGCATATAATAGTATATGAGGGCAGTAGTGATACTGCTTTTTAATATGGCAGAGAAAAGAGATGACATTTTGGCAGAGAATTTTAAAATATGCATAGAAGCGGTAATACCTATGTTCATACTGCTTGCCATAGGCTTTATCGTAAGAAAAACAGGAATTGTAAACGATGCGGAGCTCAAAAAAATGAACAGACTTGCATTTGATGTGCTGTTCCCGTTTCTGATGTTTGCAAACATATACAACTCCCACATCAGAGAAATTGTAAACCTGCGCCTCATAATATTCACCCTGGCGGCGATAGGACTGGAATATGCGATAGGCACTGCGGTCACACTCAAAATAGAAAAAAGCAGCGCCTCAAGAGGCGCTATGATACAGGCTATATACAGGAGCAATTTCGTTATAATGGGGCTTCCCATAGCCACCAACATATACGGACACGGCAACGTCGGCGTTACGGCGGTGATGATCGCAATAGTAGTGCCTCTTTACAACATACTGGCGGTGGTAACCCTTGAGGTGTACAGAGATTCCAGGGTAAGAGCAGGCAGACTGTTTGCCAACATAGCAAAAAACCCCCTGATAATAGGAGCGGCGGCAGGCATTGTGTTTTCCCTTGCGGGAATTACACTGCCGGAGGTGGTGGAGGATACGGTAAACAGCCTCAGCTCTACGGCAACACCCATTGCCCTGATGATACTGGGTGCATCCTTTGAGTTTGGCTCGGTTAAAGATTGCAGGCGCAATCTCATAGTTGTAGTGCTGTCAAGACTTGTTATAGTACCGGGAGCAGTGCTTACTGTGGCAGCCCTAATGGGAATAGCCAACATTGAATTTGTAACCCTTGTGGGAATATTCGCAGCGCCCTGCGCAATATCATCATTTACAATGGCGCAGCAGATGGATTCAGACGGTGTGCTGGCGGGGGCTTCGGTTATTTTCACCTCGGCCTTTGCATGCATTACAATGTTTCTGTGGCTGTTTATATTCAAAACAGCGGGGATTTTCTAGGAGGGCAGTATGATAATATCAACACAGTGCTATCTTGAGTCGGGCGAAAACTGGCTTATGCTTTACAGAAACAAAAAACAAAACGACCCCAACGCAGGCAAGTGGATTGCAGCAGGCGGCAAGCTGGAGCCGGGAGAAACCGTAGACGAATGTGCGGTAAGAGAGGTTATAGAGGAAACCGGCTTTAAAATGAACAGCTTTACCAAAAGGGCAGTGGTGCAGTTCATATCGGACACCTTTGATGACGAGGAAATGCACATATACACCTCGGACGATTTTCAGAAAATATGCGAGCCGGTGTCAGACGAGGGACAGTTTGAATGGATTCCCGTTTCCGAAATCTTCAATCTTAATCTCTGGGAGGGCGACAGACTGTTTTTAAAATATCTGTTGGAAGCAAGGCCGTATTTTGAAATGAGACTTGAATACAGAGGCGATCATCTTGTATATGCCTCACTTGACGGACAATGCATAAATATATAGCTCAAAAATGCATTAAACCCGGTGCACTGGCATATATATTATAAAAAGTGTGCAGGGAGGGAAAGATGCTTAATACTGATGAGATAAGAAACAAAGAGGTTATAAACATATTTGACGGCAAAAGTCTGGGCTATGTATGCGACATAGAGATAAATCTTCAGGCAGGTACCATTGACGGAATAGTGCTCCCGGGCAGCAGAGGAATATTCAACCTTTTCGGCAAGGGAGAAGAGGACATCGTAATCAAATGGTCTGATGTCAAAACGGTGGGAGAAGACGTGATACTTGTGGATGTAAAGGGCGCTTTTGGCTAAAATGCTTGCAAGCAGCCCGATATGTAGGTATACTATAAGCTGAGCTGAATAGAAATTTATTTAGGAGGAACCATAATATGAGATGCCCTTTTTGTGACAATCAGGAAACCAAAGTTATAGACTCAAGACCTACAGAAGACGGACACGCAATCAGACGAAGAAGAGAATGTGAACGCTGCAGCAGGAGATTTACCACATACGAAAAAGTCGAAGAAGTAATTCTGATGGTCGTAAAAAAAGACGGCTCCAGAGAGGCTTTTGACAGACGAAAAATTATGAACGGAATTATCAAAGCCTGCGAAAAACGGCCTGTTACGGTTGCGACCATAGAGAATATGGTTGACCAGATCGAAAGAGGTCTTAACAATATGATGGAAAAAGAAATAGACAGCTCATTTATAGGCGAGCTCATAATGGACCAGCTCAAAGATGTCGATCAGGTTGCATACGTGAGATTTGCCTCGGTATACAGACAGTTTACGGACGTTAATACGTTTGTGGCTGAAATCGAAAAACTATTAGGAAAACAGAAGGGCAATTAATATGATAAGAATAGCAATAGACGGACCGGGAGGAGCAGGCAAAAGCACCATAGCAAAGCAGGTTGCCAGGGCTCTTGACATAGACTATATAGATACGGGAGCGATGTACAGAGCGGTAGGCTACAAGCTTATCAGAGATAATGTTGATATGTACGATGAGGACGCGCTTTTGGCAATGCTTGAGGCTACGGACATAGACTTTTCGGGCGGAAAGACAATCCTTGACGGTGAGGATATAAGCGACAGAATAAGGACGCAGGAAATATCCCGCAAGGCCTCGGAGTGCTCGGCACTGGCGCCGGTCAGAGCCAAGCTGGTAGAGCTTCAGAAAAAAATGGGAAGCACCAAAAGCGTTATAATGGACGGCAGAGACATAGGTACAGTGGTTCTAAAGGACGCAGAGCTCAAAATATACCTTACGGCTTCGGCAGAGGAAAGAGCAGAGAGAAGATACAAGGAGCTGCTTTTAAAGGGCGAGGATATATCCTACGAGAAAGTCCTTGCGGATATGCAGGAGCGCGACTACAATGATATGCACCGGGAAATAACACCGCTTCGCAAGGCAGACGATGCAATAGAGCTTGATACTACAGGCATGAGCATAGATGAGGTTACAGAATATATATTAAGAAAGGTAAAATAGGATATGGCAACAGTAAAACCATTCAGAGCAGTAAGACCGCAGAAACAGTATGCGGACAAGGTTATTTCACTTCCATACGACGTAATGAACAGAGAAGAAGCTGCCCAGATGGCAGAGGGAAATCCATACAGCTTTCTTCATATCTGCAGAGCTGAGATAGATCTGCCGCAGGCAGACCAGCACTCGCAGGAGGTATACGAAAAAGCAAGAGACAACATAGCGGATTTCAGAGCAAAGGGCATTTTCACACAGGAGGAGGCTCCTGCGCTTTATGTTTACAGAGAGATTATGGACGGCAGAGTGCAGACAGGCATATTCGGCTGTGTCAGCGTAGATGAATACAAAAACAACATAATCAAAAAACACGAGCTTACAAGAGTCGAAAAGGAAATAGACAGAATTAATCATTTTGACGTATGCAACGCCAACACAGAGCCTGTATTTCTGACCTACAGAGATGACAAGCGCATCAGAGTAATAGTTGAGGGCTGGGCGGAGCACCACGAGCCTGAATATGATATTACGGCATCAGACGGCATCAGACATATGCTCTGGCCTGTAACAGACGAAAACACTATAGCCACACTTACGGGACTGTTTAAGGAAATCCCTGCGCTTTACATTGCAGACGGACATCACAGAAGCGCCTCGGCATTTAAAGTAGGTATGAAGCGCAGAGAGGAGCACCTGGATTTCACAGGCGATGAGGAATTCAACTTCTTTATGGCGGCGATATTCCCTGACAGCGACCTGCATATATTCGATTACAACAGAGTTGTAAAAGACCTTAACGGACTTGATTCCGAAAGCTTTCTCAAAAAAATTGAAGAAGTAGGCTTTGAGGTCGAAGAAAAGGGCGTTGAAATATACGCGCCGGAGGCAAAGCATTTCTTCGGAATGTTTATTGACGGTAAATGGTACAGGCTCAAAGCAACAGATCGCATAATACCTGACCATGTGATAGACTCACTTGATGTTGCAGTGCTTCAGAACAACCTGCTGGGACCTGTGCTTGGCATAGACGATCCGAGAACCAGCGACAGAATAGACTTCGTAGGAGGTATCAGAGGCCTTGCGGAGCTTGAAAGAAGAGTAAACTCAGATATGAAAGTTGCATTTGCAGTATACCCTGTAAGCATTTCAGATCTTCTGGCAGTTTCCGATGCCGATATGATAATGCCGCCTAAATCAACATGGTTTGAGCCAAAGCTTGGAAGCGGACTTCTTATCCATATGCTATAAACATTATTGTATAACATGAGCCCCTGCAGTAAAAACTACTGCGGGGGTGTTTTTTATGAAAAAAAGAATTAAAATTTTAGCAGTCGCATTTTCAGTGTGTCTTGCAGCGCTGGCAGTCAGAGCCGAATATATACAGGTAGAGGGCCATAAGGACCTTGGAGATGCGGCAAGAATGCAGCAGACTCTCAAAATAAACGGTACGGATACCAGAAGCATCATATATGATAGAAACGGTGCAAGAATAACAGACGCCTCTACAAACTATGTATATATCATCAAGAGAAGCAGGCTTGATATGAAAGCAAGGCAGCTTCTTGAGGCGGCAGATGCAGTCGAGGGCGACAAAACAAACGACACCTACGCCATATATCATACAGAAAACAAAAATCAGAACATAAGGGAGAGCCTTGAAAAAAACTACAATGCCTATGTAATAGAAGCAGGCAGCAGATACAGCGCAAATCAGCCTGCGGCGCATCTTCTGGGGTATCTCAGCGGAAATAAGGGGGCAGCAGGTCTTGAGGCCAGATATCAGAGCAGGCTTTACAGTGAGGAAAACAGCACCTTTGTATATACAGACGGCGAGGGCAATATACTTAAAGGCGAGAGCCCGTATGTTTCCTATGCGGAGGACGCCTTTCTCACAACTATAGATATACAGATACAGAAAACAACTGAAAAAATCCTGAAAAACTGTGAATACAACTCTGCCGCCGTTGTACTTGAAACAGAAACAGGCAATATACTTGCAATGGCAAGTACCCCTGACTATAGTCCCCAGCAGATAGAGAATTTTCTGGAAAGCAATAGCGGATGCCTTATCAACAAGGCGCTGCAGGGATATCCTCCGGGCTCGGTATTCAAAATAGTGACCGCCGCGGCGGCGCTTGAAGCGGGAGCCGATACAGATGAAATGAAATTTTACTGCGGCGGCGAGGAAAGCTTTGGAGATGTTAAGATAAAATGCACAGCGGCTCACGGCAGACTAAATCTTACGGAGGCCTTTGCAAAATCCTGCAACTGCGCGTTTATACAGCTTGGGCAGGTTGCAGGCTATGAGGCTGTAAGAGATATGGCGCAAAAAATGGGAACGGGAACCAAAGTCTTAGGATTTAAAGAGGAAGCAGCAGGCCGGATAACAGCAGAGCAGGAGGCTGCGGGAGCAGGCATTGCCAATATGTCAATAGGACAGGGAACACTTCTTGTATCACCTGTTCAGGCGGCGAGGATAACCAATATAATTGCAAACGGCGGTATTGACACAGGTATTCATATAATAAGCGAAAAACAGGAAAAAAGTCGCATTATTTCAGAAAAAACAGCAGATGAAATAACAGAAATGATGAAAGCCGTAACAGAATACGGCACGGGAGCCGGTAGCAGCACGCTTTTGTGCGCAGGCAAGACAGGCTCTGCCGAGGCAGGCAGCATGATACACGGCTGGTTTACGGGATTTTTCCCTTATGATGAGCCTGAATATACAATTACCGTCTTCTGCGAAGACGGTAAATCCGGCGGAAATTCAGCCCTTAAAGTATTTGATCAGATTGCCGAAACCTTGAGATAGTCCTTAAGTTTCTGCAAAGCCTTTTTCTCTATACGCGAAACATATGAGCGGCTTATTCCAAGCTCTGCGGCTATCTCTCTCTGGGTCTTTGCCTCACAGCCTTTGATGCCGTAACGCATAAGAACTATCTGTTTTTCACGGTCTGTAAGAACTTTATCCAGTGACCGCAAAAGCTGGGAAACCTGGATTTTAAGGCTCAGACTGTTAAGAATGTCATCGGGGTCTGTGCCCAGGATGTCATCAAAACTTATGGAGTTTCCGTCATTATCAATACCGATGGGCACATTTAGTGAAACCTCGGCTTTGATTTTTTTTGTGCTCCTTATGCACATGAGTATTTCGTTTTCTATACATCTGGAAACATAGGTGGCAAGACGGGTGGATCTGTTGCTGCTGTAGGTGTCGATGCCCTTTATCAGACCTATCGTGCCGATGGAGATAAGGTCGTCGGCGGACTGACCTGTACCTGTATATTTTTTGGCTATATGTGCAACAAGTCTCAGATTGTGCTTTATAAGAGTTTCTCTGGCAGACATATCACCGCTGCTTAACTTTTCCAGACAGGAAATCTCATCTTCCTCAGTCAGCGGCATAGGAAAGGAACTGCTCATATATGTAACCCCCTCTTGTGCTTTTTACTATATGCACAAAAGAGGGCTAAAGTGCCTGACCGGATTAAATTGGCATGTCACTATTTAAGTGTAAATGACAGACAATCTGTGCACTGGTCCATTGTAGGATTGCATTCATGTGTTCCTATTGACACGCAGTTGAGAGAACAGTAATTCTGGCTTCCCGCATGGTGTCTGCAGTTTGATACCGAACACTTTACACTTTCGTTAATCTTACTCATAATCTACCTCCTTGAATTTTGATTACAGATATATTATTGCCGCAGTCGGATAAAAATATTTCAGTAATAGTTGTATGTCAAGTTTAAAAATGTTAAAATGATATGTATAATTTTTTATATAAATCACAGCAGAGCCCTCCCGAAATAATTCAGGAGGATAAGAATGATAATTAAAGAACTTCCGGTCACCGAACGACCGAGAGAAAAAATGATCAGGTACGGCTGCGGCGCCATGTCAAACGCGGAGCTTCTGGCGGTGCTCATAGGCAGCGGCACCAGGAACAAATCTGCAATAGAGGTGGCGCAGGACATACTGGCTATGGACGAAAGCGGCATCAGCTTTCTGGGCAGATGCACACTGGAGGAGATTTCGGCAGTTGACGGCATAGGCAGCGCCAAGGCCTGCAAGATACTTGCGGCTTTTGAGCTGGGCAGACGGATTGCCACAAAGCCTGCGGCAGACAGGATTGTGATTAACTCCTACAGCGATGTTGCAGATCTGTTTATGGAAAAAATGCGATACTATCAGGAGGAGCATTTTCACGCGGTGCTTGTAAACGCTCACGGAGGAGTGATTTCAACCGAGGAGATTGCAATCGGGGATATAATGTCTATGGTGATACATCCCAGAGAGGTGTTTTCCAGAGCAGTCCGCAAGGGTGCAGCCGGCATTATACTTGCCCACAATCATCCCAGCGGAGACTGTACTCCAAGCGCAGACGATGTCAGCACCACGAAGCGTCTTGTTGAAGCAGGCAGGGTTGTAGGCATCAGAGTACTGGATCATATAGTCATAGGTGACGGCACATTTACAAGTATGAAAGACAAAAATCTGATATAATCTATATATCAAAGGGAACAACGGAGGACAAAAATGGGAAGCTTTTTCGGAACAAACATAGGAGTGGATTTAGGAACAGCCAACACACTTATTTCAGTAGACGGCAAGGGAATTGTTCTTAACGAGCCATCAGTTATAGCAAAGGATACCGACAGAGATGTGGTTCTTGCAGTGGGTCAGTCCGCAAAGGATATGCTGGGCAAGGCTCCTGCGCATATCAGGGTTGTAAAGCCTCTTGAAGAGGGCGTTATATCGGATTTTGATATGGCTGCGGATATGCTTGCCACTTTTTTCAAGCAGATGATGGGACAGAGAGGCAAGATTAAGGCAAGAGTTGCTATAGGTGTTCCAAGCGGCGTGACAGAAGTCGAAAAAAGAGCCGTGGAAGAAGTTGTAACAAACCTTGGACCTAAGGAAGTATATATACTCGAAGAACCAATGGCTGCAGCTATAGGCGCAGGTATGGACGTTGACGGTACTACAGGCTGTATGATAGTTGATATAGGCGGCGGTACTACAGACATTGCAATCATAACGCTGGGCGGAGTTGTATCAAGCAATTCCATCAGATATGCGGGAGATAAATTCAATGATGCCGTAATGCAGTTCGTAAGAAGAAAATACTCACTTCTCATAGGAACCAAAACAGCCGAAAAGCTCAAAAAAGAAGTGGGCTGCGCTATGGCTGACCTTGACGAAAACGGCAACGAAATCATATATACTGCCAAGGCAAGCGGCAGAGATATAATTTCGGGGCTTCCCAAGACAATAGACGTAACAAGCAGAGATCTTGAAGAGGCGCTGGCAGAATCAGTTGACGTGGTTGTTGACGGCATCAAGGCAACTATCGAAAAAGCACCGCCTGAAATAGCAGCGGACGTAGCCGAAAACGGTCTTGTACTTTCTGGCGGAAGCAGCCTTTTAAGAAATCTTGATAAAGTCATCACAAAGAGAACAGGTATGCAGGTTACAATGGCGGAGAACCATCTTGAAGGCGTTGTTCTGGGCGCTGCCAAGGCGCTTGAAGATGTAGAGAAACTCAAAATCTACATAAAGAAATCACGCAGATAATCAGAATAGGAAAACGGGGATATGAATTGGATTCGTGAGCATAAATTAATAGTCGGAATTATAGCGGCGGTAGTTGTCCTTGCCGTAATATGCTGCATATCCTTCAGCAGAGGCGGAGGCTCAGGCATTGCAGGCAAGGGTACAAACGGTGCCGTTTCCGCAGGCGAGGGCGCTGTTACCGGAGGTATGTCGAAGATTGAGAGCATATTTTCGGGTATCTTCAATTACAGGTCTGTAGTTGATGAAAACGCAGCTCTGAGAGAGGAAGTTGCAAAACTGGAGCAGCAGCTTCTTGACGAAAAAATGTCAAATGATCAGCTAAAACAGCTCAAGGAGCTTTCAAAGGCGCTTGACTACAAGGCTGCAAAGAACAGGACTCTTGTTTCGGCGGATATTACATCTTTTGATAATTCCAACTGGATAAATACATTTGTAATAAACAGGGGAACCTCTGACGGCATAGCCAAAGACGATGTTGTTGTAAACGGCACAGGTCTTGTGGGCAGGGTGCTTGAATGTGGCAAATCGTGGGCAAAGGTTGTTTCCGTAGTTGATGAAAACAGCAATACCAGCTTTATGGTTTCAAGAGACACAGAAATTTTAGGAATACTGTCAGGAGACGGCAGGGGCGGACTTGACGGATATGTTCTTGATGCTGATTCCGGAATTATAGAGGGAGACGTACTGCTTTCCTCAGGTATGGGTATGTACCCGTCAGGCATAGAGATAGGAACGGTTACGGCAGTCAATTACAACAGTGATACGCAGCTTAAAATAATTACTGTAAAGCCGTCTGTCAATTTCAGAGGCATACTGAAAGTCGCGGTGATAATATGAAGTACAGATATGCATGTATAATATTTGCTCTGGCTTTCATACTTCAGACAACAGTGTTCGGTATGCTGCCGGTGTTTGGAGTTTCGGCAAATCTGCTGCTGTGCTGCTGTATAGTTATTTCCTTTGCGTGCACAGATAACAACGCAGGATTTGTCATCAGCCTTATAGCGGGACTTTTATATGATGTCTGTTTCAGTCAGTATATGGGAGTTACGGCGCTGCTGCTGGTGCTTGTTGCGGCAGGTTGCATTGCGGTCAGAACATTTCTCTTAAACTCTGAGAATTTTATGTCGATGCTGGTTACTTCTCTGGGATCGGTGTTTGTATACTACAATCTTTTATGGCTCATATACAGGCTTGCGGGCAGCAGTTACAGCTATATTTATATGCTCGAAAAGCTCCCGGTGTATATAATTCTCAACGTAATTATAATAATGATAATGTATGCGATAATAATAAGAAAGGTTGTCAGCCACAAGTCTGACAGGTATTCGGTATGGGGAGGATATTAAATTCCAGATATAAGCAGGTTATGGCAGTTTTTCTGGTCCTTATGGCAATATTGGTCATAAGGCTTTTTGTAATTACCGTGGTACAGCACAGTCAGTGGTCTGAAAAAGCTGTAAGCCTGAGCACCAAGACTATAACGACCTCTGCTCCGAGAGGCAATATATATGACAGAGACGGGGAAGTCCTTGCAACCAATAAGCAGGTTTTCAACGTGAGAATGTACAGCTCCGGTATGGAGGCCGACGAATTAAACGAGGTTTCCTACAAGCTGATAAAACTGTTTAAGAAAAACGGAGATAAATATGAGGACGATTTCCCTATCAAACTCAAAAACGGCAAATTATATTATGAATTTGACAGGGAAATTCAAAACTGGCTCAAGAGTCAGGATATGCCTGTAACCTATACTGCGGAGCAGGCATTCAACCAGACAAGAAAGAATTTAGGAATTTCAGATGATTTAGATGTATATGAAGCGCAGCTTGAAATGCAGAACACATATGGCGTATATCCGCCTGTTTCAGTTGGCGCAGTGATGAAATACACCTACGAAAATGAAAAGAAAACTTTCCTCGAAAGGTATCATATAATTGATAAACTTGAAGAAAAAACAGGTAAAAAAGATATAGCTGTATCGGATATATCCGCTGAAACAGCTTTCAATATGATAAGGGAATCTTTCAAGATAAACAAGGATGTTTCAAACAGAAAAGCAAGAAACATTATGATTATAAGGGATGCTCTTGACGAGCTTGGATATACCAAATATCTGCCTGCGGTTCTTGCCAAGGACGTGTCCGAAAAAACCATAATCGAAATACAGGAAAACCCGTCTGAATATACAAATGTTGAAATAGCATCGGAATACATCAGATTTTATCCGTCAGGCTCCTTTGCATCTCATATACTCGGATATATGGGTTCCATTTCGGACAGCGAAAAAGAAGAATACGTAGAAAAAAAGGGCTACAATACAAGCGATCTTATAGGTAAGGACGGCATCGAAAGCAAATATGAATCAACACTCAAGGGGAACGACGGAAGCAGAACCGTAAGAGTTGATGTTATGGGTAATCTTGTTGAGGTTATAAGTGAGACAGATCCTGTTACAGGAGACGATGTATACCTTACAATCGACAAGGACATACAGAAATCAGTTGAAAAAAATCTCGAAAAGGGCATTAAGGCTACCAGCACCGGCGGAGCATTTACAAGCAAATACGGCAATTATGTTCCTAAGGCATCATCAAAATGCGAATCGGGAGCTGCGGTTGTGCTTGATGTAAGCACCGGAGATGTGCTGGGAATGGCAAGCTATCCGGACTTTAACCCTAACCTGTTTGCTACGGGAATTTCCTCGGAGGACTGGAACTCGCTTCAGTCAAAGAATACGAGAGACCCGCTTTCAGCGCAGCCTTTATACAACATAGCGACAAGAAGTGCCGTGCAGCCGGGATCAACCTTTAAACCTGTAACAGCTACGGCGGCTCTTGCAAACGGACTTAATCCTAATGTTAGCCTCAAGGACGGAGGTCGTGTGAAAGTTGGAGAGCAGACTTATGACTGTCTCATCTTTACCGACTATCACACAACTCACGGTTATGTAAATCTTCCTCAGGCCATAGGTGTTTCCTGCAACTATTATTTCTTTGATATAGGACAGGGCAAGGACTATTACACAGGAGGCTCTCTGGGCTACAAATGCGGCGTGGATGAAATTCTCAAATTCGCCAAGCTTTACGGACTTGGCGAGTCAACCGGAATTGAACTTACCGAAACAACTACAACAGCGCCGTCGGCAGAGGCAAAAATGAAAGGTACAGAAGCCTCAGTCAGAAACATACTGTGGACCAGATCCAAGATGTACTTCAAAAAATCAGTACTCGAAAACGAAGCTGTGCTGACAGAATATATAAACGAGATTGCAGGCTGGATAGAAGAAAATCCTTCATATGAGACAATTCTCGACAGACTGCCTGACTGCGGAATCAGAGAAAGCAAAGTAGGCGCAGTTGCAGACCTTATTAAATTCTCGTATTTCAATCAGGCAGGCTGGACTGAGGGCGATGCTCTGAACATTTCAATCGGACAGGGCGAAAACTCATATACTCCGCTGCAGCTTGCCAATTATGCAGCTACTATAGGCAACAAAGGCATCAGAAACAAAGTCAGCGTAGTCAAGAGCGTAGGCGGACAGGGCGTTAAGAAAAAAGAAAAGGGCACTGACATTGGAGTCAGAAAAAGCGACTTTGATTATCTGCTGGCAGGTATGAAAAACGTAACAACAATGTCAGGCGGAAGCTTGACCAGCCTGTTTAAAGACTTCCCGGTATCAGTGGCGGCTAAGACCGGTACAGCCGAAAGGGCAGGTAAAATCAACACCTCAGATGAGGTTTCATATATCAAGTCGCATCTTTCCCAGATGACAGGCACTATTTCGTGGAAGCAGGTCGAAACCGAAATGAACAGGATAATGAAAGAATATCCTAATGTGTACACTTCCCGCGATGTAGCTGTAAGACAGGCTTTATATAATCTGAGCAACGGCAGCATAAACTCGGGGGTTATGGACAGATGGAAAGGCGAATACGAAAACTTTGCGTGGACAATAGCCGTAGCGCCTGCAGATGACCCGCAGATTGCAGTCTGCGTGCTTCTGGTTCAGGGTAAGACCTCGCTTAACGCAGGTGTGATAGCAAGAGAAATAATCGGCGACTATATGGATATTTCATCTGAAACAAAATACAATAACAAATTTGATACTCAAACAGAAATGAATTAAAGGAGAAAATGTGGGAGAAATTATTTTAGTTGCATCAGGCAAGGGCGGCACAGGTAAGTCAGTGTTTGCTGTGAATATGGGAGCTGTACTTGCTGACAAGGGGTATAGGGTTGTTCTGATTGATATGGATATGGGGCAGGGAAACCTCGATCTGTATCTGGGACTTCATAATAAGGTTGTATATAATGTGTATGATGCAGCAATGGGAATGTGCCGCATGAGGCAGGCGCTTATCAAGGACAGCAGATATGACTGTCTGTATCTGATGGCGGCGCCGCCCCATACCAATGACGGCAATGTGACCCCCGAAAGGCTTATGGCTATGTATGAAGATCTCAAAGAGAAATTTGATTACATAATTATAGATGCGCCTGCGGGAGTCGAAAGCAACACTATGCTTGCGGCAACGCAGGCAGACAGAGCTGTCATAGTTGCAACACCGGACTATGCTTCCGTCAGAGGCGCAGATGTGCTCGATATGAAGCTGAGAGAAGCAGGAATAGACGAAAGATACTACGTTATAAACAAGGTCAAGGCGCAGATGATGGATGCAGAGGGCGTTCCGTCCTTTGGCGAGATAGGAATGCTGATACGCTCTAAGGTAATAGGCGTTATACCTTACGATGACAACATTGATTTCTCAGTAAGTCTGGGGACACCTGCGGCAAGCGACAGCAGGAATATAATGAAAGATATATTTATCAAAATTGCAAGGAGAATTATAAAACAGTAATGGAAGAGAAATTTTTACAGGCAGTTGAACAGCTTCGAAAAGAGGGCGATATGGAATCGCTTCTTGAAGTATTAAAAGTGATAAATTCTATGATAGCCACAGGCGGACAGATAGTTACGCCGATAGAAATTCCCGATGACATAGGCGACGGCGAGGTTAAGGCAGAGGACATAGAGCTCAGACATCTTACTATGGACGGAAAAATCAAATACCTTGCGGCGTTTACCTCAATGGACGAACACAAAAAAGGACCTGAGGGCGCGGCGCTTTTTATTCCGGTTAAAGAACTTATCGATACTGTTACCGCAGCCGAGGACATTGAGGGCATAGTTATAAATCCGTGGAGCAGTTCATTCATACTCAGAAAAGACCTTATAAGCATACTTATGGATATGGACAAATCCAAAACCGTAAGAGCAAGTCAGGTTTCAGGCGACTTCTATGTTCATATGATGGAGGAGCGCCCTGTCAATATAATTGCGGCGGTCAAAGCAAAAATGCCTGAATTTGAAAATGTCAGCAGAGTGTATATCACAGGACTTAACAACAACGGCAGGGAAAGCTACCTGCTTATGGTGGAATTTAGCGGTGAAGAGCCTGACAGCCTGTTTGAGAGAATACTTGCGGTGCTTCCAAACGGAGAAAACGGCCTCAAGATAGACGTAACACCGTATACTGGGGATATACCGGGAGTGGCAGAGCTGATATATCAGAAATAGAGGAAATAAGATTTATGAATTA
>ERZ857965.696-NODE-696-length-43337-cov-11.288526_pt1 | contig 43337 bp, 40 predicted proteins | sample MGYA00519758_ERZ857965 | MGnify/ENA primary metagenome ERZ857965 (study PRJEB31778, sample SAMEA3449381) | human gut metagenome | biome: human gut; feature: human-associated habitat; material: faeces | place: United Kingdom | collected 2010/2012 ... | reverse complement strand
ACCTACGACCGCCCGGTTATGAGCCGGATGCTCTAACCAACTGAGCTAAGGGTCCGTTTTCTTTGACTTCTTAATAATAACATATTTTTTTATAAAAAAGCAATACTATTTTTGTATTTTTTTTGAGTTTTTTTGAAAATTTGTTTGAAATATCTATTTATTGTATTAAAATGGTAGTAGGTGAGTGTAATGTATATAATAATTGATAATAAAAAATATAGTGTAATAGTAATGGATACTTTTATGAAAAGATTAAGGGGTTTAATGTTTAAAAATGAAAAGATTAAAGATATATATATGTTTCCTAGGTGTAATTCTATTCATACTTTTTATATGAAACAAGATATTGATGTTTGTATATTAGATAAGAATTATGTAATTACCCATATTAGTCGTGGTTTATCTAGGGGAAAAGTTTTAATAAAAAAAGGGTATCATACTTTGGAAATGCCTTTAGGTTCTACTAGGAGTTTATCTGTTGGAGATAAGCTTTGCCTCAAAAAAAAATAAAGCACATGTGGTGCTTTAACAATTATTATTTTTATTATGTACATCAGGTTTATAGTCTCTGTTACCTAAGAATAAAACTAAGAATATTACTATTATAATAAGCCAAATCCAAGATGATTCATTATATCCATAACTTTGATAGCCATACATATTAATCCCCCCTTAATACATTTTATTTATATATTAGGTTTAGAGATATAATGTATACCTATTTGTCAGTTCTTCCACATAAATAATCTAGTGAGATATTATATTTTTTACAAATATCATATGCGAAAGCAGTAAGTAGCATTGTTTTACCACTTTCATAAGCACTTATAGTAGAATGAGAAGTATTTATTTGTTTTGCTAATTCTTCTTGGGTTAAATTATTATTTTCTCTAAACTCTTTTAGTCTTTTACCAATTAATTCTTTGTTTAGTTTTTTATTGATAATTATGTAATTTTTTTCTTTTGAAAGTCCTGTTATATAATCCATACTTACGTTAAAGTAATTACATAAATTATTTAAATGTTTTAGTGGAATAATTGATTCATTTGTTTCCCATCTAGCATAGTTTGATTTTGATACATTCATAATTTCAGACATTTTTAGTTGTGTTAAATCATATTCTTCTCTTAAGTCTTTTATTTTTACTAAAATCATAGAAATCACCTATAACAATTTTCTCATTAAAAAATGAATTTGATATTTTCTTCCCTCAATTACGACAATTGTGTTATAATTGTAAAAAGAGGAGATAATATGTTTGAAAATATACCTGTAAAAGTAGATTCAGTTGGGAGAATGGTAATTCCTAAAAATATTAGAAAAATGTATAATATAGATAAAAATAGTTTGTTATTTTTATCACTTGAGAGAGATCAAATTTTATTCATAAAAGATGAATCACAACAAAAGTTAAATAGTTTGTTAGAGAAGTTAACGAGACTTGAGAAGCATAATTTTTGCTTTGTAGTAATGAAAAATGAAAAATGTTTATATAAAACCAATAGTAATGATTTTTTTCCGTTGAATGTTATTAGTAGTATTTTTAATAATGATAGTAATTTAGGTAGTGTGTCTATGACTATAAATAATATAAGAAGTACTTATTATTATTTTATTCAAAGGATAAATAAGTATACTAAATTTTTGATATTTGTTTATAGTAGTGATGAGAAATCAAAGGATAAAATTTATACTATATGTAATTTGTTTTGCAAGTAGGGAGGATTTATGGATTATATTTTAAAAGTAGATGATACGGGGAGAATAATAATACCTAAAAAGGTTCGTGATAAGTATGGTATGAAGTGTAATGATGTTCTTTACCTGTGTATGTGTGATGAGGGGTTTACTTTGAGAAAAGAGTTTTTGGGTTGTGATTTAAAAGTACTTATTGAAAAGATAAGGTTTTTGGAAAATAAGTATAATGTAAAGATGATTTTAACTGATAATGAAAGGGTTATTTATGAGACTAATGACATTTATAGAATTAGAGATAAACAAATATCAAAGGAAATAAGTAATCTAATAAGTGATGGTAAGAAGATAAGGGTTAAATCTTTAAAAATTACAAATGATGTTATAATTGGTCAAAGATTAATATGTTCTAGTATTGATTTGAAAGGTATTTGTGGATGTTTGATACTTTTTGAAGATGATTTGGAAACTGAGTTGTGTGATATAATATTTGATGTTTTGATTTAAGATAAGAAAATAAAAGTAAAACTTGGTTAGCACTTTAAAATTTAATTTTACTTTTTGTTATATCTTTGTTATAATTTAAGCATATTTAGGAGGTTTGTTATGAGTAATTATGATGAAGAAATAACGAATTTAAAGAATGAATTTTATAATTTATTAGAAGTAAAGAATTCTAATGATATTGGGGTAATATCAATTCATAAAACTCCTGGACAGGTATTTGATGAAATATTAAAGGTTATGAAGCCTATGAAGGATAGTGATAAGAAACTTATGCTTTTGGCTTTAATAAATGTTACTAAGTATGAGATAAGTAAAAATGTTTTTAATTGTGAGGAGATGTTTTATAGTCTTCCTACTATAGCAAAGGATTTTAAGAGAAAAAATAGAGAAAGAATGGAAGAACTTGCAAATTTTGAACTTATTAGTAGAGATAATTTTAAAAATGATACGGATAAATTAATTGATAGGGTTATTGGATTATTTTCTCATTATAACAGAGAGGAACTGGAGAGTTATGAGAATGTTTGTAATAATGTGTTTAAGGAAAAGTCTTCAGTTTTCGGATTGAAAGATGTTAATGGTAGGTTAATTGGAGAGCTAAATAGAGGTATGTATGGCCATACTCGTGATGAAATAATAGAATTATATAGAAATTGTGGTATCAAGATAAGTTCTGGTGATAGATTTATTGATAATATGAGTGATGAGTTGCTAAAATATAGGATTGCCGGATTATTTATAGCTTCTAGATATTGTGATAAAGTAAGGAATGAATGGGAAAGTACTTTGTTTAGTAGTGATTCTTATCCTGGAAAAAAGGCTTTAGACAAGACAAGGGCTAGGACTAAGGAACTAGGTATAATTTTAAGGGACAAGTACATTTCTAAAAATAAAAAGAGTCCTTTTGAGGAGATAACTACTAATATTTTTGGTAATCAAGGTTTTATGATGGAAGTATATCCTAAGCTTAATGATATACTTGAAGATGAGAGAGGTTCTAAGGGAAGAAAGTAACTTCTTTTTTTGTTTTCATTTTTTAATATTAAAATATGTAAAGAAAGGAAAATTTATATTTAATAATCTTTATGTTGATTTTTATTCATGTTATACTAATAAATGAATAGAAAGAAGTGTTAAGATGAATTATTATAATAAAGATATTAAAGAGGTAATTGAGGTTTTATCTTCTAAGGAAAAGGGACTAGGTCATGATGAGGTTTTGAAAAGAAGAAAGGTTTATAATTTAAATGAGATAACAGATGTTAATAGAATTACTCCTTTAAAGCGTTTTTTAATGCAGTTTAATAATGCTATGGTAATTCTTCTTTTGATAGTGGGGGTTTTATCTTTTATATATTCTTATGTGACTAAAACTGATTATACGGATGCTATAGTTATATTATTTTCTGTGGTTGTTAATGTTATAATGGGATATTTTCAGGAAAAAAAAGCTGAGGACTCTTTGGAAAAGTTAAAAAGCTATGTTACTTCTAAGGTTACGGTAACTCGTGAGGGAAGGGATTTACAAATTGATTCTAAGGAGCTTGTTCCAGGAGATATTATTACCTTATGGAGTGGGGATAAAATACCTGCGGATTGTAGAGTTATAACTAGTGTTAATGCTTTGATTGATGAGTCTATTTTGACTGGAGAATCACAGGCAGTAGAAAAGTCTTCTTCTGTTTTGGAAGGCGATAAGGCTCTTCATGAGAGATCTAATATGATTTATTCTGGTACATTATTGTCGAATGGTAAAATAGTTGCTATAGTAACTAATACTGGTAATGATACGGAACTTGGGAAGATTGCTAAGAATCTTTCTCTAGAGAAACAGGCTCCTACTACTTTAGAGTTAAAGGTTAGAAAGGTAAGTAAGCTAATAACTTGGTTATCTGCAGTATTAGTTGCTTTGGTAATTGTTTATGGTGTTATAACCAAAAGTGATATTTTAACAGTGGTTATGCTTTGTATTTCTATGATTGTGGCTTCTGTTCCTGAGTGTTTGCCTGTTGCTATAACTGCGACTTTATCGGTAGGAGCTAAGGAAATGGCAAAAAAGAAGGCTATTGTTAAGAAATTGTCAGCAATTGAGACTTTGGGGTGTTCTGAAATAATTTGTTCTGATAAGACTGGTACATTAACTACTAATGAAATGACAGTGGTTAGAATAATGGAAGGTAATAAAGTAAAATTAAATATTAGAGAAGATATTGATAAAGATTCTTTTTTAATAAGAACTATGGCTTTATGTAATGATGCTGAGGAGAATCCTAATAAGAAAAATGTTTTTTTTGGGGATTCTGTTGAAGTTGCTTTTGTTAAGTATTTAAAAATTTTGGGAATTGATAAAGATAAAATTTGTAAAAGAAATAAAAGATTAACAGAAATACCTTTTGATTCTAATAGAAAAATGATGAGTACAATAAACAAAATAGATGGTAAGAATTATATTTTAGTTAAAGGTAGTTTATCTTCTTTGATTAAAAAGTGTTCTAGAATAGATGATAAAGGTAAGGTAAAAAAAATATCTAGCTTTGCAAGAGAAAGTATTAAGAAACAAGAGAGATTAATGGCTAATGATGCTTTAAAGGTTCTTGCTCTTGCTTATAAACCTATTACTAAGGATCTAGATAAAATAGATGTTAGCGATGAAAATGATTTGATATTTTTGGGATTAGTTGGACTTATTGATCCTCCGAGAAGTGATGTTAGTGAAGCTATCGAAAAGTGTAAGAGTGCTGGAGTATTACCAATTATGATAACTGGTGATAGTTTGGAAACTGCTCTTTCTGTTGGTAAGCAAATAGGTATTGTTGAGAGTGATAATGAAGGTATTCTTGGTGAGGAGATAAGGAATTTAAGTGATAAGGAACTTGCTAAGATATTAAAAACTGTGAAGGTTTTTGCTAGGGTAACTCCAGAAGATAAGGTTAGAATAGTTACTTTTTTACAGAAAACTAATAAGGTAATTGCTATGACTGGTGATGGCGTAAATGATGCTCCTGCTATAAAGCTTGCTAATGTTGGGGTAGGAATGGGAAAAAGTGGTTCTGATGTAACTAAAGGTGCTGCGGATATTATATTAATGGATGATAGTTTTAAAACTATAGTTACTGCAATTGAAGAAGGAAGAAGAATATATGATAATGTAATTAATAATATTTTATATAATTTATCTAGTAATTTTACTGAAATAATAATAATTCTTGTTGGAATGTTTAGTTTTAGGAGTATAATAACTCCAATTCATGTTCTTTATATAGATTTAGTTGCAGATACACTTCCATCTATATGTTTAGCATTTGAAATGGGTAGTAAAGATTTAATGAAGAGAAAACCATTTTCTTTAAATAGAAATATATTTACTCCATATTTTAATTCTTTTTTAGCTTGTTCTGTTATAATTGAGGTTGCTATTACTTTGATTGTATTTTCACTTTTTTATAATAAAATAGGACTTGAAATGGCTCAGACTATGGCTTTATTAAGTATTGTTTTAAATGAGTTTGTTTTTGCTTATAATTGTCGTAGTTTAACTGAAGTTATAACAACTAGAGGGATATTTACTAATAAATATTTAAATATTGGAATGAGTATATTAATTTTGTTACAATTGATAGTTTTCTTAACTCCAATTGGTAGTATTTTTGGACTTGTAAAAGTACCGATATCTGGTTTTATATTAGTGTTTGTGTTTAATATTTTAGGGTTTATTTTGATTGAATTGTCAAAATTAGTGTTAAAGACATTGTTTAAAAATTAATAGATTACAAACGATATTTAAGTAGTAATAATATTTGAAATTACTTTTATATTAAAAAAAACAAAAATTTTTCTTTGCAAATTATATATAAAATAGTATAATTAAATTTAGATTAGGGAGGTAAAGATATGAAAACAAGAGTAATAAGTGCTGTAGTGATGTGTGCTATAATAATACCTATTTTAATAATTGGGGGGTTACCTTTTAAGATACTTGCAGTAGTGCTTTCTGCTATGTCTATGTATGAAGTGATGAAAGCTCGTGAGAAAAAGAGTAAAATTCCTTTATTTATAAGAATTTTATCATATATTTTAATAGGGGTATTTGTTTTTTTAGGTACAAGTGTGTATTCTGCGAATTATGAACTTATTTATAAAATATTAATAATTATCTTTTTACTTTATTTTATTCCAGTTGTGTTTGTTAATGATACTGATAAGTTTAGCGTAACTGATTCTCTTTATGTACTTGGTTGTACAATATTTTTGGGAGTAGCTTATAATTCCTTTGTTTTAATAAGTAATATAGATTTTAAATATTTATTTTACATTATATTAATTACTACTATGACTGATAGTTTTGCATATTTTACTGGTTCGTTTATTGGTAAACATAAACTATGTGAAAAGATTTCTCCAAAGAAAACTTGGGAAGGTGCTATTGGGGGATCGGTAGTAGGTACAATAATAGCAACATTTTTCTATTTATTTATAATTAATTCAAATACGAATGTGTTTATTGTTTTGGGAATAACTTTATTACTTACTATTATAGGTCAAATAGGAGATTTGTTTTTCTCAAGTATTAAGAGACATTATAAAATTAAAGATTTTTCAAATCTAATACCAGGTCATGGTGGAGTACTTGATAGGTTTGATAGTATTATTTTTGTAGTACTTACTTTCATTTTGTTTATGAATATTTTATAAAGGAGCTAGAAATATATGATTTTAACAATAATATTATTTATTTTAATTTTAGGAGTAATTGTATTAGTACATGAAGGTGGACATTTTCTTTTTGCTAAATTAACAGGGGTTCATGTATATGAATTTTCTATAGGAATGGGGCCTCTTGTTGTTAAAAAAATTGCTAAAGATAAGACACAATATTCAATAAGGGCTATTCCTATTGGAGGTTTTGTTTCTTTAGCAGGAGAAGAAATTGATGAAGAAGAACGTAAAAAAACTAAGGGTCATAATTTACAAGATAAGAAAGTTTGGCAAAGATTTTTAGTTATGTTTATGGGAGTAGGTTTTAACTTTATATTTGCTTTTTTATTACTTTTCTTTGTAGGAATTATTTTTGGGGCTCAGTCAACCAAGCCAGTTATTAATAATGTTACAGAAGGGTATCCTGCTCAAGTAGCAGGGCTTCAAAAGGGTGATGAAGTATTAAGTATAAATGGTCATAAAATCACTTATTTGGATGATATTTCTTTGTATTTAGCAATTGAAGATTTAACTAAAAATGTAACTTTTGAAGTACAAAAGACTAATGGTGATATTAGTACTTATAATATAAAACCTGAAAAAATTAAAGATGATGAGGGTAATGATAAGTATGCAATAGGTATTGTAATGAAACCAGAGGTAAATAGAGGATTTATTGCTTCACTTAAATATGCTTTTAATGAGGAATGTGCTATATTTAAACAAATGTTTGTTGTGTTAGGTAATTTGTTTACCGGAGAAGTAAAAGTAAGTCAATTAAGTGGACCAGTGGGAATTTATTCTTTTGTTGGAAAGATGAGTTCTCAGGGTATATCAGCACTTTTATGTTTAACAGCACTTTTAAGTATAAATGTTGGAGTAATTAATTTATTACCATTTCCAGCATTTGATGGAGGAAGAATATTATTCTTAATAATTGAGAAGATAAAAGGATCTCCAGTTGATCCTAAAATAGAAAATACTATTCATAGTATAGGATTTATTTTATTGATACTGCTTATGATTTATGTAACATTTAATGATGTTATTAAGTTATTTTAGAGACTTTTGTCTCTTTTTCTTTTTTGTTTTTGAAAAAGAGATATTTTTAAAATGAAAAATGTCTTATCTTGACAATTTTCTAATAAAAATAATTAATTTGATTTACTTTTTGTTTGTTTTATGATAAATTTATACTATAGGAGGTACAAAATATGTTTGAGGAAATTGAGACAGATAATAAGAAGCATAGTGTTGCCTTTACCGTTCTTGGTATATTTGTCATGATTGCTACTATCGCTGGTGTTGCTATCGCAGCCTATACTTGGCAATTCGCTAGTGATAATGCAAGTTCTATTTCTACTGGTAGTATTTCTATGAGTTTACTTGAATCTACAGATAGCATTAATATAACTGATGCTGTTCCTATCAAAGATTCAACAGGTATAAAACAAGGTAAGAAGTTTGATTTTGCCGTTACTACTTATGCAAGTGGAAAAGCCGGTAATATTAATTATTCGTTATCAATTGCTAAGCAAGATGTTGATGAAGGTTATACTGCTCTTTCTGATTCTAGTGTTAAGGTTTATTTAACTGCTTTGACTAGTAATGGTGAGGTACAAGTGGTTGCTCCGACATTAATTAGTAATATAATTACATCTGGTACTAGTGGAAAACTTACTTTTGATGCTGATAAGACTAGTTATTTAATTCATTCACATACTTCTAATGATAGTAGTCTTACTACTAAATATAGATTAAGAATGTGGGTTGCTGATTCTGTTGATGCTAGTAGTTGGACTAATACTACAAAGAATCAATACAAATTAAAAATAAGTGCTGAAGGTACTTTAGCATAGAAGGGAAGGAATTAATATGAATAATAAAAAAGTTTTAGGTGTTTCTATTGCTGCAGTAGTGATTTTAGTAATTGCAATAATTGCTACTTCGTATGCGATGTTTACTGCTAATCTTACTGGTACAAAAGAAAATAAGTTGAATACAGGTTATGTAAAGATGAATTGTGCTGAAACTACTTTTTCAGTTTCAAATACTCAACCTATGAGTGATGCTGATGGTATTGCTGCTACAGATAATACTGCTACTTGTACACTTACTTCTGAAATGGCTGGTTCTATGACTGTTGGGTATGATGTAGCTCTGTATAATGTAGATGCTTCAACTCCAAATGATGCTTTATCGCAAGATAATGTAAAAATAAGAGCTTATAAAACTATTGATGGAGGAAGTACTACTGATTTAGCTGGTACAACTGCTACATCTGGTATTAAAGTCGCTGATTTAAGTTCTTCTGCTGGTATTCATGATACTAGTATAACATCATATAAGTTAGATTCTGCTACTGTTGAGGGTAATCATACTATTGTTTATACAATAAAGGCTTGGGTTGCTAGTACCGGTAATGGTGCTACTACTAATTCATCTAATACAAGTGGTGAATGTACTGATAGTACTTATACTACTCAAAGTACTTGCGAGGCAGCTGGAGAAATTTGGGGCACTAGTCAAACAACTGGTCAAACTGGAGGAAGTTTTAGCTTTAAGTTAAAAATAGGTGCTACTCAAGTATATGAATAAAAACTAATATATAAAAAATAAAAGGAATTAATCTATTTGATCAATTCCTTTTATTATTCTTCAATACTTATTGCTCCGGTAGGACAATTATCTTTGGCATCTTTGGCTAGTTCTTTATCTTCTTCTTTTATTATATCATTGATAGCATAGGCAACGCCGTCATCATTAATATCAAATTCATCTGGGACAAGGGCAGCACATGCTCCACAGCCAATACAAAGATTATCAATAACTTTTGCTTTCATATATTACCTCCTACAAGTATTATATAATAAACTTATTAAAAATAAAATGGTTTTCTTTTTTTTCTTTTTATGATATAATTTTTATAGTGATGATAGGGTGATTTTATGAAAGCAAGAATGGAAAAATATGATACTGTTCCGGGAGTAAAAAGAAGAACACAAAAAAATGAAAGATTATACAATGAAGTTCAAAGCATGAACATTGATTATGTAGATATTAATGTAGATAATGCTATGGATTTGTCATTGCCTAAAGATAGTGAGTTTTCAAGAGAAGGTTATCAAAAACAAAGAGAATTAGATCAAATAATTCCAACTTCAAGACCTAGAAAGCCTGTTAAAGAGTATGAGGCTACTCCTTCGGAAAATAGAGTGTATGATATTGATGAGATTTTAAAGATAGCTAAAGATAATAATCTTTTTGAAAATGAGGAAAAGAAAAGATTAATAAATACGGAATATAATATTTTGACTAAGTTAGATGTAGGCTCTTTGCAAAATGAAGAAATGAAGAAAGAGGATCTTAGATCTTTAATTGATGATATTTATGAGAAAGAAAGGCCTTCCAAACCTAAAGTATATAGTAAAAAAGAGGAAGATAGACTACTTAGTGAATTGTTTGAGGATGATGATAAGAGTAATCTAGATGAAGAATTAGATTTAAAGGAAGAATTAAGTAAAAAAATATTAGATGATAGTGTTAGTGAAGAAAAAGTAGAAGAAGCTGAGCCTTTGGCAGTAAAAATTGAGGAAAAGAAATCTGTCGATGATAGTAAAGCCTGTTCTGATGAGAAAGAGATTAAAGATAATGTTGTAAATGAAATGACTGATGATTTTATTGAGGAAAAGGAAGGCAAGGGTCTTTTGATTGCGATAATTGTTGTGATAGTTTTGATTCTTCTTACTTGTTGTTTCTTTGTATATGAATATTTTTTTGGAGTATAAGCACAAATGGTGCTTTTTTTTGTTTTGATAAATATAGTTTAATATGAGGATGCGTTTAAAAGGAAATAAAGTAAAAGGTGTTAGAAAAAGAGTTATTGTTATATGTATAATTATAGTTATTGGTTATATTGTTTTTGCCTCTTATAAGAATGTCAGTTATTATTATTTAAATTATTCTGAGAAAAAAGCTAAGGATATAATAGATGTTGCTATGGGAAAGGGTATTACTACTAGTTCTTTGAAGATTATAAATAGTAAGGATTTATATAGGGTGACTAAGAATGATAAGAACGAAATTACTATGATTGATTATGATTCTTATTTGGTTAATTTGTTTCTTAAAGATATATCTAATAATATATCTATTGCTTTAGATGAGGAGGAAAAAGATATTGCTTTTTATGTTCCTATGGGGACTATATTTAAGAATCCTTTGTTAAATAGTAAGGGGCCTAAGTTGCCTGTTAGGATTGAGATGTTAGGGTCTGTTAATACTAATATAGAGACTAAAGTTAAAGATTATGGCATTAATAATAGTTTAATTGAGATGTATATACATGTAGTAGTAAAAGAAAAAGTAATGCTTCCTGTTATATCTAGTGATATTAAAATAGAAAATAACTTTCCAATTTCTTATAAAATTATAGCAGGTAAAGTACCTAATTATTATGGTAATGGTATAAGTAAATCTTCAGGATTATATTTTATGGAATAAATAAATGTTTTATGTTATAATTGCTATGTGGTGATAGTTATGGAATATGAAATAAATGGCAATAAATATATTATTGATAAAGATGAGAATAATGTTTTTGATTATAATGAAGTTAAGGAATTGATGACTGATTATTTTATTGATTATGATTATGTTTTTGGAGATATTACTTATAATAAGTTAAGATTGAAGGGTTTTTGTGATGAAAAAAATAAAAAATGTAATAAAATAAATAATATTTCTTTGCTTGATGATTATTTAAAAAATTATTGTGCTTATAATTGCAAGTGGTTTTTATTAAAAAAAATTACAAAATAATGGTTTTTTTCTTTAAATTACTTGATTTTACTACTAATAAATGGTATCTTATATATGTAAGCATGATATGAAAAGCTTATTATAATATAGGAGGTAAGAATAAATGAAAAAAGTAGAATTAATCGAATCAGTAGCAGCAAAAGCTGGTATTACTAAAGCAGATGCAGGAAGAGCAGTAGATGCAACTTTTGCAAGCATTACAGAAGCATTAGTTAAAGGAGATAAAGTTCCTTTAGTAGGATTTGGTACTTTTGCAATTTCTGAAAGAGCTGCTAGAGTAGGACGTAATCCTCAAACTGGTGCAGAAGTTCAAATTGCTGCTAGAAAAGCTGTTACTTTCAAAGCAGGAGCTGCTTTAAAAGACGCTGTAAATCAATAATAAAAAAGTCATTTGACTTTTTTTTCTTTTTCTTTTGTTTATTTACATTTTGTGGTTTATTTTACTAAATGACTATTTGTGTTACTTGAATTTAAATTAGTATTTAGATATAATATGTATGGAGGTATTATGGAAAAGATAATATATAATGTTTTAAGAAAATTAGAAGAAAATGGTTATGAATCATATATAGTTGGGGGATATGTTAGAGATAAGTTACTAGGTATTTCTTCTATGGATATAGATATAACTACTAAGGCTAGACCTAAGGAAGTATTAGAGTTATTTAGTGATTATGATGTTAAAATTCATGAATATGGAAATGTTTCTTTTGAGATAGATAGTTATAAGTTTGATATTACTACTTTTAGAAAGGATATAAAATATAAAGATAATCGTAAACCTGAGAAGATAATATATATAGATTCTTTTGAGGAGGATTTGAAGCGCAGGGATTTTACTATTAATTCTATTTGTCTGGATTCTGATGATAATATAATTGATTTGTATGATGGTAGAAAGGATTTAAAGAGGAAATTATTGAGAACTATAGGCTCGCCTTATAAGAAGATGGAAGAGGATGCTTTAAGAATTTTAAGAGCTGTTAGATTTGCTACTATTATGAAACTTAGACTTGATAATGATTTAAAACTTGCTATAATAGAAAATAAACATTTGCTTAAGAATTTATCTTATGAAAGGAAAAGGGATGAATTAAATAAGTTATTTTGTTCTAAACATAAAAAATATGGTGTTAAGTTACTAAGTGATTTAGGATTGTTAGAGGTTCTTGAGTTAAAGGATATAAAGTATGTTTTAAGAACTAATGATCTTATAGGTATGTGGTCTATGATTACAGATATTAATTATGCTTTTACTAAGACTGAGAAGGAATTGATTAAGAAGATACATGAGGTAATGAATCTTGATGTTAATGATGTTTTTGTGGAGTATAAGTATGGTAGTTATCCTATTTCTGTTGTAAGTGATTTAAAGAAGCTTAACACTAAGAAAATTATGGCTAAATATGATAAGTTGCCAATAAAGGACCGGGAAGAAATAAAAATAAGTGTGGATGAAATTTGTAGGGTTCTTGGAAAGGCTCCGGACAGTTTTATTGGGATTATTTTTGAAGATATTGAGTTAAAGATATTGAGTGGTAGGTTGTTGAATGATAAAGAGGTGTTAAAGGATTATATAAAAAATAACTATAAGGGGGAATAATATGAAAAGTAAGAAATTATTGGAATTTTTAAAGGCTAATGATCTTGTTATACCCAGTATTTTACTGATGAATTATAAGGATTTAAAATTAAATGAGAAGGAGTTATTGTTTTTGAGTTTATTGATGTCTTATGATGGTGAAATAGGCTTTGATCCTGCTTATTTTAGTAAGATTCTTAGTTTTGAGGTTAATGATATTTTAGAAATTTTATCTAGTTTATCTACTAAGAAATATGTTAATGTAGTAGTTAAGAAAAGTGCTGGCAAGATGAAGGAATTTTTGGATATTAGTTATTTATATGAAAAGCTTATGTCTTATGTTATCTCTTTGGAGGATGAAGAAAAAGAAACAGAGATATATAGTGTTATTGAAACGGAACTTGGTAGAACTTTATCTCCGATTGAGTATGAGACAATAGGTGGTTGGATAAATGCTAATATCAGTGAGGAACTTATAAAAGAGGCTCTTAAAGAGGCTGTTTTAAATGGAGTGGGTAATCTTAAGTATATCGATAAAATTCTTTATGAATGGACTAAAAAGGGATATAGGAAGGCTAGTGATGTCAGGAGAAAAAAGAGGGTTAAGGAAGAAGATGTTGAGTTGTTTGATTATGATTGGTTAGATGAAAATGAATGATAGAATTTTAGGATATTTAGAAGAGTTGTTTCCTAATCCTGTGTGTGAGCTTAATTATACCAAGGATTATGAGTTATTGATTGCTATAATGTTAAGTGCTCAGACCACTGATAAGAGGGTTAATGTGGTAACAAGAGAATTATTTTCTAGATATGATAGTGTTAAGAAGCTTAAAGATGCTAAGTATGATGATGTGAAAGATATTGTTCATAGTTTAGGTAGTTATACTAAAAAAAGTAGGGCTGTAATTGAGATTGCTAAGCAAATAGATGAGTGGGGAGGAGTTCCTAAAGATAGGAATTTATTGGAACAACTACCTATGGTTGGTAGGAAAACTGTGAATGTGTTTTTAAGTGAATATTATAAAATTCCTAATATAGCAGTAGATACTCATGTGGAGAGGGTTTCTAAAAGACTTAGACTTGCTAGAAAAAATGCTAATGTTTTGGAAGTGGAAAAAGCTTTAAAACGAAAGGTTCCTAAGAAATTGTGGTGTGACACTCATCTTAGGATGGTTCATTTTGGAAGATATTATTGTACTGCTAAGAATCCTAAGTGTGATAATTGTAAAATAAAAGATTTATGTAAAATAAAAAAATGAGTTGAACTCATTTTCTTTTTGATTTTTTAATAGCTAAAACTATAGTGCTAATACCAAATACTAGAGTAGTGCCTGCTAGAATATAAATAAGAATTTTTGTACTATTTATTTTTTCTTCGTAATAGGCTGTTATATCGGTATTATACTTTTGAATTGTATCTTCTTTATTATTATAAGAGTACCAACCTTTTTCTCCAGTATTAAGATTCATTCCATAAATTATGCAATAGTTTGAATAACTAGATATTTTATAGCATTCTACGTCAATATTATTGATAGTTTCATTATATTTTTCGTATTCTTTAAGCGTTTCGTTTGTTTTTAATGGTAAAAATCTAATTTCACTTAGTTTTATTTCGTTGTATGGTGTGTAACTATCATTATCTTGATCGTATATGTAAAGTGAAATGTTATTGTTTTCGTCTTTTAATCCTACTAGGGTATATTTTGTAATATCACTATATAATGCTTTTATTGTATTATTACCAATTTTTATTTTTACTATTTTATAGCCTTCTGGTATGTCCAAAGCACTAATGTTTTTAATTAATGTATAATCTTGATTGTCAATTTTTATTTTTATAGGATTTTCATCATTAACAATTATTAAAATACTATAAGTTAAATCTTCACCTTTACTGTTTTTTACTGTGATATCTATTTTATTTTCTCCAGGATTTAAGGTTCTTTTTCCAGTTCCTTCGATGGTAGCAGAACTATTTTCGGGAGTTGCTTTTACAGTTATGCTATCAATATCTTTATTTATTTTTAGAACATAATCTGTGTTATCTTTAGAGAATGTTGGAGATAATTTATAACCTTCGATTTCTAAAGATGATAGGTAATTACTATCAATATTTGATGAAGATTTGTTTGTTTTTATTGTTAATGGATTAACTTTTACTGATAGGTTTTCATCTTTTTCAAAACTGGTTACTATGTATGATTTTACTGATATTTTTGTAGAACCAGATTTCAAAACTTTGAATTTATATGTCTTGGTAACTTTCTTTGTATTATTACTATTTGGTTTATCCATTGTATAGGGATTACCACTTAGTAGTTTTAGTTTAGAGTTATCATAATCTAAAGTATATTCATAGTAGCCAATTGATTTGTTGCTTTGAATATTAACGTTTATGGTTATATTATTTCCTACAGAAATATTTTTTGTTGCAGTTTCTATATTGATTGTAGAATCTTGTGCATGTACTGCAATTGGGAAAAGTAATAGTGTTATAATTATAAATAAATATTTTTTCATAAAAGCCTCCTTTATTTATTTAAAATTGTGGGTGAGTTGTACTGTTTGTTGGCATATTGTTGTATACTGGTATTTTAAAAACATATGGTTTATTAATAAGTTTTAAATTACTATATGATTCATATGTTGATAAACTTTCTCCGGCTGGTGCTAGTATGTTGGTCATGTATTGATGTGTGAATTTTGGAAGAGTAGTTCTTGGACTTGTATTAAATTTTTGATAATACATAGTATCTTGACCTTTGTTTATATAGCCGTTAGCTATAAAATTTGCTCCATATACAATAGCTTTTTTTCTGCTGTTCCATGGTGTTCCATCGTTTTCATCAACACAGCCTGCAGCTGTTTGTAAACCCCTCTGAACAGGGTTTGCACCATATGCTCCGATGTTGTAGTAGTTGTACATTCCTTTTAGCGATCTAGATATTGAATTTATTCTATACCAACCAGCGGAACATCCACTTCCTTTGTATTTTTTAGTGGATATTAGAGTAAATGTTTCTCCTTTTAGACCACTTGTTTTTCTTGAGTAATTAGTACCTGCTCCATATCTTAAATTTACATCCCTAGTAAACTTAGCAGTTTTATTAGTGGTATTTGTTATTGTGGCATAAGAACTACATACATAAACATCTTGTATTTTACAAGTCCCTTTGACTTGTCCTGAAACGGAATCATATCTTGAATTTGTTCCTCCTTCTTGTTTTACTCTGCTAGCTAGATGAACTGGACTTACGTTGTATTTTTTAGCACCTTCGATGAAATAACTAGCATAGGTATCAGTATCTAAATATGTTCCATCAACGATACTTCTGACAGCATTTTTAGTGTGGAAAGTGCGATCATAACTTAGTGCTTCAAAAGCAAATATATTTTGTTCGTTTAAGTAATTACGTGGGTCTAACATATAAGCTACGTAAGCATCTGATGCGGTTCTCCAATTCGGAACTTCTCTAACAGTAGTAGATGTTATGTATGGCCTTTCGAATATTTGAGTGTAGTTTCTATATGATTCTCCATTTATTGCTGCTAGGAATGAAATGTTTGTTTTTTCTGCTTTAAATACCCAGTTTGGATATTTTGAATGTAGGTATGATAGGTAAGGACAATAAGAACTAGGAAAACCATTTTTAACTAGTGTATTACAATATGAAGCATTTGCTTTTGTAACATTTTCTTTTTTATCTATTAAGTTTTTACATATATAACCAGTTCTGCTTTTGTAGTAAGAAATTTTATACCAACCAGCAGAACAACCACTTGTTGCTTTTGCTGTTCCAGTAACATTAACTTCTGTTCCTAAGTAAATAGTATCTTTTATAGAACTGCTTGTACTTGCTGATGCCCTTACATAACCATAATTTTCTTTTATTTTATAATTCCATGTGTTTGTAGTGTAGTAATAGCCAGCTGATGTTTTTATTTTTGTTATGGTTTTTTTTGTTGAAGTGTTATTGCTAGTGCTATTAGATGTACTTGTGTTTGTTGACTTTCCAAGTTCTGTATAAGAACTACAAATATAACCCGTTGTACCATTATAATTTAGTTTATACCAACCAGCAGAGCAACCTGTTCCTCTAAATTTTGAAGTACTTGCTAGAACAACATAGGCGTTTTTTACAAATGATGTAGTTTTTGCATAATTGGAGCCTGCACCTTTTCTAATATTTACTTTTGTAGTAGTATTGGTGATATTATTAGTATTTGTTATATAGGAACTACATACATATTTATTGGTATTATTAAGACTTATCTTATAGTAACCATTTGAGCAGTTATTTCCTTTATATTTAGTAGTTCCAATTACTATGACTGGTGATCCGTAAGGAATAGTATTTACTTTCTTTAAATTAGTAGTACTACTATAAACTGGAACACCTGCACCTATATTAACAACATAAGAGCTTGTTTTGTTATATACATAAGAACTACATACGTTTCTTATATATCCTTTGTAAAACACTTTGTAATAACCACTAGAACATCCAGGACCTTTGTATTTTGTTTTATTACTTAGTGTTAAGGATTCTCCATATTTTAATGAAGTAATTTTTTGACTACTAATAGAATTTGATTTTCTAAGATTAACTCCACCTATATTAGATACTATGACATTACTACTAGAATTATAATTTTTTATATAGGTACTACATATATATAAGTTTTTACTATTATAATAGACTTTGTACCAACCACTAAAGCAACCTTTACCATTTATTTTTTTTGTTGAAGATAAAGTTAGTAGCTTGTCATTTTTTACTTTTTTGTATGTACTATAATTTGTTCCTGCACCAGTTCTTAGATTAACGCCACTACTATAATTTACTCTTATAGTGCTTGCAGATGTTGAAGTGTGTCCACTACAAATGTATCTTAAAGATCCATTGTAATTCAATTTATACCAGCCGTTGGTACAACCACTTCCTTTAATTGTAGATGAATTCATTATTATAAAGGAATCTCCGTAATGTAATTCATTAGAGGTTTGGTAATTGTTTCCTGGCCCAGTTCTTAAAAGAATTTTTCCATCATAAGTAACTCTACCAACTGATAAAGCATTAGCATTTCCTAAAAAGAGAAAAGAGCATATAAATATGATAGAAAAAAGTATATATCTATTAATTGTTATTTTATTAATCATAAAATCACTACCTTTCATCATTCTCTATATATATTATATCAGTATTAATTAATTTTACCTAATGTATAGGTATGTTTTTTTAAACTTTTTACACTTTTTTACATTTTCGATTATAGTGTAGTTGAGAAATAGTTATTTTTATGATATATTTTTAAGTAATATTTAAGAAAAGAGGTATTTTATGAAAAAAAGAAATATTATTTCTCTAAGTGGAGATTTAGCTTCTGGAAAAGGTTCTGTTTCTGAAGTTCTTATGGATAAATTATCTTATGGTATTTATAGAAATGGTGAATATTTTAGAAAACTTGCTAAGGATGCTAATATGTCTTTGGCGGAGTTTGGTAAGTATGTCGAGGATCATCCAGAGATTGATATTAAGATTGAAAATAGCGCTAAAGAATATGCTAAGGAAAATGATAATTTTATTATTGATGCAAGACTTGGTTGGTATGCTGTTCCTGAATCGTTTAAGGTTTATTTGAAAGTAGATATTGATGAGGCTGCACGAAGAGCTTTTGAAGATAACAAGAGAAAAGATTTAGAACAATTTACTAATTTGGAAGCACATAAAAAGGCTTTAATTGAAAGATTTAAGTGTGAAAATGAAAGATATTTTAAATTATATGGCGTTAAAAAAGATGATTTTAATAATTATGACTTAGTAGTTGATACAACTAATTTGTCTCCTGAGGAAGTAGCTGATACAATTATAAGAGAATATAAAAAGTGGAAAAATTCGTAATTGCTACTGAATTTATACAAAAAGAAACCAAAAATTGGTAGTGCTACCGACTTTATTTGTATTAAAATATCGGTGGAGGTTGAGAAAAAATGAAATTTAGTGATAAGTTAAAAAAATTAAGAAAAGAGAATAATTTATCTCAAGAGAGATTAGCAGATTTATTAGAAGTTTCAAGACAAGCTGTTTCTAAATGGGAATCTGGCTCATCATATCCTGATATGGAAAAACTTAAGAAAATGTGTAAGGTGCTTAATTGCACTTTAGAAGACTTGATGGATGATGGTTTTATTGGTAAAACAGAGACTAATAAGATAAATTTTGGTAATTGCTTTAATGATTTTTTAAAGATAGTTACTAATACTTATAATATGTTTTGTACTATGAAATTTAAAGAGAAAATAAAATGTATATTAGAAATGTTATTTATAACTTTTGTACTTTGGCTTATGTCAAAAATAGTTTTTGCTATTTTTAATGTTTTTATATTTAATTTATTTTTGAATATACCTAAAATAGGTACTTTTATAGATATGGTTTTTGAAAACATACTTTTAATAATATTAGTAATAGCAGATATAATTGTGTTTATTCATTTGTTTAAAGTGAGATATTTGGATTATTATATAACAATCGAAGATCAAAGCGCGGTAACTCAAACATTAGAAGATCCGATTGATAAAGATACTAAAAAGAAAGAACGCATAGTGATAAGAGATCCTAAGCATTCTAGTTCTAACTTTTTAAATGTTTTGGCTACTATTGTTGTAACAATAATAAAGTTTATGTTTATTTTGATTATGATACCTTTTGCTATTTCTTTTATAGGGTTTACAATAATAATTTTTTGGTTGTTATGTTATTTGAAATATGGGATTATTTTCTTAACTTTAGTACTAGCAATTTTAGGACTACTTGGGATTACATATATATTCATTGAACTTATATATAATTTTATATTTTCAAGAAGGCAAAATTTAAAAAGAATATTTATTATTTTCATATCATCACTTGGTTTATTTGGAGCAGGAATTGGCTTAACTTTAGGAGTTTATACGTCTTTTAATAATACTAATGTTTTACCTAAGGAATATAGAACTAGTCAAGTCTCTTACGTTAAAATGAATGATAACACTATTATAAATTCAGATAATATAATTTATACAATAGATGATTCTGAAAAAAATATAAAGTTTGAGAGTGATTATGTAAAATATACTATTGATAAAGATTTAATATATAATCCTAAAAGAAAAGTTTTAAATATATATAGCTACCAAGATTCTAATAAAATGCTAAAACTTTTATTTGAAGATATAAAAAATAAAAGACAAAGAGATTATAATGAACTTGGTAAGGCTAAGATTAATGTTATAGTTTCTAGGGAGAATTATGATAAACTTATAAAGAACTATTCAAATTATGTAAGTGAATGCGAGGAGTAGTATGAACAAAAGATTAAAAAGAGTATTAATAATTGTTTTTATTGTAGTGCTGGTAATTTTTATTTTATTTTTGTTGGGAGGAAATTTGCATAATAATAAAAAGATGCTTAGTATGCTTAATCCTAATGATTACCGTGATTATGATAACTTAATGATTGTTGCACATCCAGATGATGAGACTTTGTGGGGGTTTAATAAGCTTGAAAAGAAAAAGTTTTTAGTAGTGTGTGTGACTTGTGGTAGAAATAAAATAAGAGAAAAAGAAATTGAAAGTGCTATGAAGATGACAGATGATAAGTTAATATCCTTGGGATATACTGATAAGTTCTTATCAAGAAGAAGTAAATGGATATTTAGTTATAATAATATAGAGAAAGATTTAGGTACGATAATAAAATTAAAAAAATGGAATATGGTTGTAACACATAATGAAGATGGCGAATATGGACATATGCATCATAAAATGATACATGATATGGTAGAAAGAGAAAGACCCAAACATTTAAGTTATTTTGGAAAGTATTATACAAAAAGAAAAATGGATCATATTGATAGAGAAAAGCTAGATAAGTATAAACTTGATGATAAGACTTTAATGTATAAGAGAAAAGTTCTTGCAAAATATAAGTCTCAGCAAAAAGTAAAAAATATGTTTGAACATATGATACCCTATGAAAATATAGATATGTAGCTAACTTTTATATTAAATATTTATGGAAAAGCGTAACATTGTTTATGCTTTTTAAGTTTTATAAAGATTTTTCTATAAAAAAAACTAATTCATTTCTGAACTAGTTATTATCTTACTTGGAGGGCCTGGCCGGATTTGAACCGGCGAATCAAGGTTTTGCAGACCCATGCCTTACCACTTGGCTACAGACCCATCACATACTTAATTTTACAGTAGTTTTTTCTTTATGTCAATCTATTTAATTATATATATTTTTTATTAAAGTATACTAAATTATGTAAAATAGGTATTAAATATAGTATTTTTCTTGAAATATGGCTAGTTTGTGATAAACTATTATTGGTATTGGAGTGATAAAAATGGAAAAAACATTTATATTTGGACATCATAATCCTGATACAGATTCTGTTTGTTCAGCGATTGCGTTGTCTTATTATAAAAATAAATTAGGGTTTAATACAGAACCTAGGATCCTTGATGAAATAAATAAAGAAACAGAGTATGTACTTAATTATTTTGATGTTTCAGAGCCTGCATATCTCGATAATGTAAAGTTACAAATAAAAGATATTTATTATCATAAAAATTTTTTTATGAAAGAAACAGATTCAATTAAAAAAGTGTATGATTTTTTGCTTAAAAAATCTATAACTGGTCTTCCTATAGTAAATGATAAGCAAGAGTTTGTGGGATTAATAACTTTAAAAATGATTTTGAATAGATTGTTTGGAGGAAATCTTCGTAAGTTAAATACTTCTTATGATAACATTTTAGAGGTTTTAAATGCTAGAGAGGTATTAAGGTTTTCTGATAAGGTAAAGGGAGAAGTACTTGTTGGGGGATATCGTTCTATGATATTTGTAAATGAAATTGAACTGTCTAGTAATGATATTTTAGTAACTTCTAATCGACCTATGATCATTAATTATGCTATAAATGAGGGTATTAAAAATATTGTAGTTGTGGGTCCTCAAGAATTGGATGAGGAATGTTATGAAAATGCTAAGGAAAATAAGGTGAATATTTTTAGAACAGAGTATGATACATTTTATACAATTAAATTAATTTCTCTTGCGAATTTTGCTAAATGTTTTTGTGATACTAAAAGGGTAACTTGTTTTAAGGAAGATGATTATTATAATGATTTTGTTGATATTTCTAAAAAACTAAAATATAATAATTATCCTGTTATTGACGATGATAATAAGTGTTTAGGATTATTACGTCTTACTGATTTAGATAATGTAAATAAAAAGAAAGTAATTTTAGTTGATCATAATGAAAGTGGTCAAAGTGTTATGGGACTTCGTCAAGCTGAAATAGTTGAGATAGTTGATCATCATAAGATAGGAGATTTAACTACTAATAATCCAATTAATTTTAGAAATATGGCCGTTGGTAGTACTAATACGATAATATATCAATTGTTTAAAGAAAAGAATATGGAAATTCCTAAGGATATTGCAGGTCTTATGCTTGCAGGTATTTTATCAGATACACTTATTTTGAAGAGTCCTACTACCACAGAGTATGATAAATATGCTGTTAAGGAATTAACAAAAATAGCAGATGTTGATTATGAAAAGTTTGGAATAGATATGTTTAAGGCTGGCACTTCGCTTAAGGGAAAAACTAAGGAAGAAATAATAAATACTGATATAAAATCATTTAATTTTGATGATGAGACAAGATATGCAGTAAGTCAAATATTTACTTTAGATATTGATTCTATTATGAAAGATATTGATAGTTATATAAAACTTATTGAAAATATGAAGGAAAAGGGTGATTATAAGTTTATAGTGGTTGCTATTACAGATATTTTAAAGAATGGTTCATATTTTATCTTTACTGAAAGTGGCAAAGAAATAATTAAAGCTGGTTATGCTACTACTGATATAAGCGAAGGTATGTATATTGATGGACAAGTATCTAGAAAGAAACAAATAGTTCCTGCGCTTATTAATGGTATTAATAGATTAAAATAGTATCTTTGTCTTGATTTATAAATAAAACAAAAGTAACGCAAATGAAACGCATTACTTTTGTTTTTTTTGAATGATTACATTATAGTCATACATGTTTGCTACTTTCATAAGAGTTTCAAATGTATATCTTCTAACACCTCTTTCATAGCTTTGAATAGTCATTCTGCTGACCCCCAGTTTTTCGGCAAATTCGCCTTGTTTTAGTCCAGACCATTCACGCATTATTTTAAATACATCTTTTTCGCTATAATTATTAGCAACTAGTTTCATGATATCACCTATGTTGACAAGCATACATTATGAATGTATAATATTTTTATATTACATACAAATAGTATGCACAGAAGATAAAGATAATATACTAGTTTTTAATGAGGTGAAATTATGCCAACGGAATATAAAATTTATTATAGTGATGAAAGTGAACTTTATGTTAATAAGACTAAGGAAGAAAAAGAAAGATTAAGACCTTTAATGGTAGAAATGGCTAAGGAAAGAGGAATAAAGCCAACAGCTAGATATTTTAAGACTTATCCTTCGACAGTTAGAAATGTACTGAGAAAGTATGAAGAAGGTGGAGAAGAGGCTTTGAAGTTAAGAGCAAAGAAAAAGAGTTAAAATACTTGATTTTTGAAATCGGGTATAAAACTCTTTTTTTGTGTTCCCTCTTCCTGTACGAAACAATTTTCTATTCCTAAGCCACATGCATAATCTATTAATTCGTAGTACTGGTTTTTTGTTAGGGTTTTGTTTAGTTCATTATATTTTACTTTTCTCATTGGGGTGTATTGATTCATTAGACTAATATATATATTATTACCGTAGGTGTTGTATAAATAAGATAATATTTTTTTAGAGTCCTCTATGTTATTTGGAAGAACTAAGTGTCTTACGATAATTCCTTTTTTTATAATTCCGTTTTTATCAAATATTGGTTTTCCTACTTGTCTATACATTTCGAAAATTGCTTTTTTAGCATATAAAAAGTAGTCTTTGCAAAATGAATATTTTAAAGATAAGTCTTTGCTATAGTATTTTAAATCTGGTAAGTAAATATCTATTAGACCATCTAGTAGTTTTAGAGAAGATACTTTTTCATAACCACTAGTATTATATATTATTGGTATTTTTAAGCCTTTGCTTTTTGCTAGAGTTAAACCCTCTTTTATCAAGGGAATATAGTGAGTTGGAGTTACTAGGTTAATATTGTTTGCTCCTTGTTTTTGAAGATTTAAACATATATCACTAAATTTATCGATAGTTATTTCTTTTCCTATAAAGTTTGCACTAATTTCATAGTTTTGGCAAAAGATACATTTTAGATTACAGTAAGTAAAAAAGATTGCACCACTTCCTTTAGTACCAGAAATACAAGGTTCTTCAAAAAAATGAAGAGCTGCTCTTGCTATTTTTAGTTTGCTTTTCGCATGACAAAAACCATATTCTGTTTCTCTGTTTATGTTACAGTTTCGTGGACATAAATTACATTTTTTAAAATAGTTCATATAAATCACCAAGGTTATTATATAACAAAAAGTGAAAATAAAGAATAATATAGGGTTAAAAATAAGTATTTGAATTAGAAGTAAATGTTTTAGTTTATTGAGTTTGTGTTTAATATAGTAATTAAGTTTGTTTTTTTAGTTCTTTAAAAACTTTGTAATATTATGTTAAAGATAAATACTTGTTTATTACATATAATTTGTTAGGTGATTATATGTTTACTAGTATTAATAATCAGAGGATTAGATATCTTTTTATAATAGTTATTCTTTTGTTTTTTATAATATTTTTTAAGATAGTTTATGTTCAGGTTTTTTCTTATGATAAGTTAAGTTCCTTGTCTGATGATTTATGGAGTAGGGAACTTCCTATAAGTGCCGCTCGTGGTAAGATTCTTGATAGGAATGGTAAGGTTCTTGCAGATAATATTACTATTACTAGTTTGGTTATTATTCCTAATCAGGTTGAGGATCCTTCGAGGGTTGCTAAGGTTATTAGTTCTATACTTGGAGTAAGTTATGATGATATGTACAAGCATGTTACGAAAAAAACTTCGATTGAAAGAGTACATCCTGAGGGAAGAAATCTGTCTTTTGAGGTAGCTGACAAGATAAATAGTTATGGTTTTGCGGGAGTTTATTTGGTAAAGGAATCTAAGAGGTATTATCCTAATAAGAATATGTTATCTCATGTTCTTGGGTATACTGGTATTGATAATCAGGGCCTTTCTGGAATTGAACTTTTATACGACAAGTATTTAACTGGGGAAGATGGCGCGATTAAGTATTATAGTGATGCTAAGGGCAGTAGACTTGATATGGCTGAGGTTTATAATGAACCTGAGTCTGGCCTTGATGTTATGCTTACGATTGATTATGATATTCAGACTTCTATTGAGAGGGAACTTGATAACATAGTTGGAATGTTTTCTCCAGATCATGCACTTGCTGTTGCTATGGATCCTAATACTGGTGAGGTGCTTGCTATGAGCTCTAGACCAGATTTTGATCCTAATAATTATAAAAAATATAGTACTGAAACATTAAATAGAAATCTTCCTATTTGGATGACTTATGAACCAGGTTCTACTTTTAAGATAATTACTACTGCGGCAGCAGTTGAAGAAAAGGTAGTTAATTTAGAAAAAGATACTTTTTATGATACTGGTTCTGTAACGGTAAGTGGTTCTAAACTTAGGTGTTGGAAAGCTGGTGGTCATGGACACCAAACGATGTTACAGGTTTTTGAAAACTCTTGTAATCCAGGATTTGTAAAGATGGGATTTTTACTTGGAAAAGATAAGTTATTCAATTATTTAAAACTGTTTGGATTTGGACAAAAAACAGATATAGATTTAAGTGGTGAAGGAAAGGGAATTATTTTTGATGTTAGCGATGTAAATGATTTGGAGCTTGCTACTACTGCTTTTGGACAAGGTGTTAGTGTTACTCCTATCCAACAAGTAACAGCCGTATCTTCTATAGTTAATGGAGGTAATTTATATAAGCCTTATATTATGAAAAGCATTTTAGATAGTAAGACTAATAATATTTATTTGAAACATGAGAAAGAGTTTGTTAAAAAAACAATTAGTAAGTCTACTTCTGAAACTTTAAAGATGGCTCTTGAGAGTGTGGTTGCCAGTGGAGGAGGCAAGGTAACTTATATAGATGGTTATCGTGTGGGAGGAAAAACTGGAACTGCTCAGAAGGTAGAAAATGGTAGGTATTTAGAGAATAATTATATTATGAGTTTTATGGCTGTGCTTCCTAGTAATGATCCAAAGATTGTTTTGTATTTGGCTATAGACAATCCAAAAAAGACTGCTCTTCTTAGTAGTTATACAACAACTCCGTTTGTTAGAAAAATTCTTCTTGATATTATAAATATAATGAATATTCCAAAACAATCTAATCAAAAAGAAAAGGATTACGAATGGATGGATAAGAAGTATTATAAAGTTCCGAATGTTGTGGGTATGACTAAGAAAGAAGCTAAGAATACTTTGATTGATTTTGATCCTTATTTTGTCGGGGATGGTGATGTTGTTGTGGAACAAAGTCCAAAGGCTGGTAGTAGATATTATGAAACAGGAACTATTAAGTTATTATTGGACAATAGATAATGTAAAGTGTTTGTAAAGTAAGTGAAATGTCTATACCAAAAAAAATAATTGTAGTATAATTGTAAAGAGGATTGAGGTGTAATTTATGTTAGTACTAACAAAATCAATTTTATCAGTTATGATAGGTTTTATTGCTGCGGTGGTAATAGGACTGATATTGATACCAATTTTAAAAAGAATTAATTTTGGTCAAAGAATAAGTGAATATGTTGGAGAATCACATAGAAAAAAGGAAGGTACTCCAACAATGGGGGGAATAATATTTATTATTCCAACAATACTAGCTATATTATTTTTTGTCTTGGATGGACGAATTCAGATGACTTATAATTTGTTAATTATAATGGTTGTTTTTGTTTTATATGCTTTTATTGGCTTTTTGGATGATTTTTTATCATTAAAAAAAGGTAAAAATGAGGGTCTTACTGTAATTCAAAAGTTTACTGCTCAAATAATAGTAGCAATTATATTTTTTGCTATATATATGAAGTATAATGGTAATACTTATTTTACTGTTAGTACACTTGGAATAAATATTGATTTAGGATGGTGTTACGGTGCACTTATTTTATTTTTATTAGTAGGATTTTCTAATGCTGTTAATTTAACAGATGGATTAGATGGTCTTGCCGGAGGACTTAGTGCTATAGCATTTGTTGCTTTTGCTCTTATTTCTCTTTTCATTGGTAAGGAAGATGTGGGAATTTTCTGTTTTGTTCTTACTGGAGCGATAGCAGGTTTCCTTATGTTTAATGCTTATCCTGCCAGGGTATTTATGGGAGATACGGGGTCTCTTGCTTTGGGTGCTGTTCTTGCAACTGTTGCTATTTTGACGCGTAGAGAAATAACATTATTTGTGATAGGACTTGTTTTTGTTTTAGAAACTTTAAGTGTTATGATTCAAGTGTTTTGGTATAAAAAAACTAAAAAGAGAATTTTTTTAATGACACCAATTCATCATCATTTTGAAAGAAAAGGTTATGAGGAACCAGATATAGTAAAGGGATTCTGGCTTGCAGGCATTATCTGCGCAGTGTTTGGAATATTCTTTGCTGTTTGGATATAGAGATGATTTTTAGGGATTTTTAACCCTCTTTTTTTTGCAAAATTGTTTTTTGTATGATAAAATAAAGGCAACTTGGAGGAAAACTATGAAAAAAAGAATAGTTATTGTTTTGTCAGTTGTTTTTTTAATTGTTTCTATATTATGTATAGCTTATGTAATGTATAGTTCTAATGTCGATATGAAGATAAATACTGATGATAAGAATATTGTTAATGATTTAATAGATAAGTATAATAATGATGAAATTGTTGGAGTTCTAGAGATACCTGATGTTTTAAAGACAGTTGTAGTTAAACATTCTGATAATGATTATTATTTAACTCATAATATAAAGAGACAAAAAAGCAAGTTAGGTGCAGTATTTATGGATTACAGGGTAAATCCTAATGATAAGAAGGTATTAATTTATGGACATAATTCTACTAGGGGAAATAAGCTTCCTTTTGTGGAACTTGATAAGTATGTAAATAAGAGTTTTTATGATAAACACAAAGTTATTTATTTATACACTAAGGACGGAAAGATGACTTTTGATATATTTTCTGCTTACGTAGAAGTTTCTGATTTTGATTATGTAAATATTGATGATTATAATGGCCTTACTTATTTAGAACATATTAATAAATTAAAAAATAAGTCTAATTATGATACTAATATAACTTTGAATAAGAATTCTAAAATAATTATTCTTCAGACATGTAATGTTGAGTCTGGATATGATGGTAGTATGAAGAATACTTTGGTAATGGGAGTACTAAGATAGGAATGGTGATATTATTAAAACAGTAGTAGTTGGGGGGGGCGCATCTGGTGTAGTTGCGGCGATTATGGCTAGTAAAACTAATGAAGAAGTAGTGATTTTGGAGAGAAATGATAAGTTGTTAAAGAAATTATTAATAACAGGAAATGGAAGATGTAATTATTTTAATGATGATTTTGATGTCAAACATTATTATTCTGATGATTTTGAGCTTTTGGGTGATATAATTAATGTTTCAAATAGAAAGTTGTTTATGGATTTTTTTAATGATCTAGGAATAGTACCTTATATTAAAAATGGTTATTATTATCCATATTCTAGGAGTTCTTCTTCTGTTAAGAAAATACTTGAAAGTAAATTAGAATTTAATAATGTAAAAGTAATTACTTCGGCTTTTGTTAAAGATATATCTAAGTTTGGAGATAAGTTTAAGGTATTATATAATGATGATTTTTTAGTCTGTGATAGAGTTATATTAAGTGCTGGCTCTAAAGCTTATCCTAAGACTGGTTCGGATGGTAATGGCTATAGTTTGATTAGAAAGTTTGAGCATACTATTAATAGAGTGTATCCCGCTCTTACTAAGTTTATAGGAAATGAATTATATTTTAAGAAGTGGGATGGAGTACGTAGTGAGGTTGTTTTATCATTATATGAAAATGATATGAAAATAAAAGAAGAGTTTGGAGAGGTTCAATTTACTAAAACTGGAATAAGCGGTATATGTGTATTTAATTTGAGTAATCTAGTAAGTAAGGGATTATTAAGTAATAATAAAGAAATAGTAAAAATTAATTTCATGCCTTTTATTACTGGTAATGTTATCAATTGGTTTAATAGTAGAAATGATAATTTAAAGAATAATGATATTTCACTTTTTTTAGAAGGATTTTTAAATTATAAATTAATAGATATAATATTAAATTTTTGTGGGATAGATAAAAGTAGTACTTGGAATAAACTTTCTGATAATAAGAAGAAAGAGTTAATTAAAAGTTTAACTGAGTTTGAGTTTAAAGTGTGTGATGTTGGTACATATGATGCTTCACAAGTATGTGGTGGAGGTGTTTCTTTAAAAGAAGTTAATTTATCTACTATGGAATCTAAATTGATTGATAATTTGTATTTAACTGGGGAACTTTTGGATATAACTGGTGATTGTGGTGGTTATAATTTAGGTTTAGCATTTATAAGCGGAATACTTGCTGGAAGAAGTGGTAAAGATGATTAGAGTAAGACAAATAAAAGTAAATATTGATAGTGATCAATTTAAAGAAATAAAAAGAAAAGTTGCTAAGAAATTAAATGTTAAAATAAAAGAAATAAAAAATATAAAAATAAGCAAAAGATCTATTGATGCTAGAGATAAAGATAATATTAGATTTGTGTATGAGGTGGATGTAGTAGCAAACAACGAAAATAATATATTAAGAAAGGCAAAAACAAACGATATCTTTAAAACTCCAAATGAAGAGTATAAGTATGTTTTAAAGTATGATAAGAATATAAATCCTATTATAGTTGGTAGTGGCCCAGCAGGACTTTTTTGTGCTTATCTTTTAGCAGAAGCTGGTTTCAAACCTCTTATAATTGAAAGAGGGGAAAAGATAGAGGATAGAGTAAAAACTGTTGAAAATTTTTGGAAGACTAATAATTTAAATTTAAATTCTAATGTTCAATTTGGTGAAGGAGGAGCTGGTACTTTTTCTGATGGGAAACTTAATACTTTAGTAAAGGATAAGAGTTATAGGATGAAAAAGGTATTTGAAATTTTTGCCTCTTGTGGCGCTCCTAGGGAAATAATGTATGTACATAATCCCCATATTGGAACAGATATTCTTAGAAAAGTTGTAGTAAATATGAGAAATAAAATAATAAGTATGGGCGGAGTTTTCAGATATAATACTTGTTTGACTGATATTGAAATAAAAAATAATGAAATTGTAAGTATAGTGCTAAATAATAAAGAAAAGGTATTATGTAATACTTTGGTACTTGCTATAGGACATAGTTCTAGAGATACTTTTAGAATGCTTTATAACAGAGGTATTAATATGGTTTCTAAACCTTTTGCAGTTGGTCTTAGGATTGTTCATCGTCAAGATATGATTGATAAAAATCAATATGGAATGAGTTATGATGTGTTAGGACCTGCTAATTATAAATTAACATATAGAGCTAAAAGTGGTCGTGGTGTCTATTCATTTTGTATGTGTCCTGGTGGTTATGTTGTTAATGCTTCTAGTGAAATTAATAGATTAGTTGTTAATGGAATGAGTAATTATGCTAGAAATAGTAAGTATGCCAATAGTGCTATTATTACTAGTGTTTCTAAAGAAGATTTTGGATTTGGTGTTTTAGATGGAATAAGATATCAAGAAATGCTAGAGAAGAAAGCATATGAATTAGGAAATGGAGTAATTCCTGTTCAAAGATATATTGATTTTAAAAATAATAAAATCTCAAATTGTGAAAAGGATTTAAAATTTATTAAGGGAGAATATAATTTTTCAAATATGAATAGTTTATTTAGTGAAAATATAACTAGAGATTTAATCGAAGGAATAGAATCTTTTAATAATAAAATATTAGGATTTACCGATAAAAATGCTTATGTACTTGGAGTTGAATCAAGAAGTTCTTCTCCTGTTAGAATTATAAGAGATAATAATCTAATATCTAATATAAAAGGAATATACCCTTGTGGTGAAGGAGCAGGATATGCTGGGGGAATAACCACTTCTGCTATGGATGGTATAAAAGTTGCTGAAGTAATAGGAAATGCTATTTTGAAATAGTTTTTCTTTTTTTTTCATATAATTATGTTGTAGTTTAAAACGAATGGTAAACGCATTTTAGTTTGTATAATACAATTAATTGACAAAGGATTGACAATGGCAAAAGCATGAGGTTATTATATGTGAAAAGTATTTTTTAGGATAACTGTGCTAAAAATTTCTTTTTAAAAAATAGTGTGTTATACTTTACGCACAAAAGGAGGAAAAAAATGAAAAATGGTTTAAGGAAAAAGGTTGCGTCAATAGCAACAAGTGCTGCTATGCTAGGTTCAGTTGCAGCATATAATGCTGAAGCAGTGTTAGCTGATGATGAGTTAGACACTGAAAATACTCCAGCTATTGAAAATGAACAAGTAAGTGAAAACAATGAAAGGGAAACAATAAAAGAAGATTCTGTAAAATTTGAAGGTGTTTATGATACTGAAAAAGAAGCACAAGATAAGGCTACAGAAAAAGAAAAAGAATATAAAGATAAGGGTTATGAAAATATTAAATCAGATATTACTAAGATTGAAACTAAGAAAGAAACTGGTAATGTAATTGAAAAACAACTTGAATCTGATTTTACTACTGAAGAAGATGCTTATACTGATTTAACTAGGGAAGAAGCCGAAAAGAAAAAGGAAGAACTTGAAGTTGATAATCATGACAAGAGGGTAACAGTAGTTATTAAATCTTATCAAAAAGATACTGGTAAAGACGAAATAATTACTATTAAGAAAAACTTTAATTCAAGAGAAGAATCTGATGCTTATATTGAATCTTTGAAAGAACAAGGTTATGTAATAAGCGAAGATGAATTAACTGAAAATACAAAAGAAGAAGGAAGAAGCTTTAATGCTATATTTGATACTAAAGAGGAAGCCGAAAAAGCTTTAAAAGAATTTGAAGATAAATATGATAATGTAACTGGTAATGTTTCTGAAATTAGAAATGAAAGTAAAGATTCTAAAGAAACTACTAAAGGTACAATTAAATATGATAATATTGAAGATGCTATTAAGGCTAAAGAAGCTCTTGAGGCAGACAATAGTTCTTACACAATTACTGCTAAAGTAAGAGAAGAAAAAGTTAGTGGTAAAATTGAAGAAAAAATTGAATCTGAAAAATTTGGAACTGAAGCTGAGGCACTTGCATATATTGAAAAGCTAAAATCTGAAGGTTATGATGTATCAGATTTAGAAGTAAAACTTGTATCATATGAAGAATCAATTTGGAAGGACGAAGATGGTGTTATTGTTGATCCAGGACAAGCTGATGGTAAGAAGTTTAATTATGGACATTTTGATGTTACTTTAGTTACTAGCTTTACTAAAATTGATAAAAATGGTAATGAAACTACAGTTAAAGGTACAATGAAAGTAAATTCTGTAAATATTGCTGGTAAAAATATTGCTATGGAAGGCCCTACTAGAGATCCTAATGTTGGTCATATAGAATATACTTCTGAAAAAAGACATGGTTTAAGTGTTACTAATAAATCACTTGTTAAGATAACAGGTACCATAACAGTAAATGGACAAGAACTACCATATGAAGTAGAAGGTTACTTAAGTGAATCTCAAAATGTATGTGGTGGTAATGGAAATATGAAAGGTTATGATTTGAGATTTAAGCAAGTAACAATTATAAATGGTAAAGTATTAGTAGATACTAATTTAGTAAATAACTACCAAGTAAAAGGAATTGCTAAAAAGAATACAGAAAAGTCTGAATATTATGTAGATTCTGAAAAGACTACTAAGGGTTATGATTATAATGCATCTGCTACTGGTACTGAAACAGTAAAAGATGGTACTTATGAACTTAATGGTAAAGCTTCAAAAGATATTCTTGAAGATAGATATGCTCTTGATATTACTACTGAAACTAAAAAATATGAATATGAAAAGGAAATAGTAGATACAATTTTATATAGTTTAGAAGTAAAGGCTGTTATTCCTCAAAAAGTAATTGAAGAAGATCCAGTTATTGATAATAATGATAATTATAAGCCAGAAAATAAAACTCAAACAGTTGCTAATAAGACTGAAGTTAAAGAAAATACACCTAAAACTGGTGATGATACTAATATAGGACTTATGGCTGGTATTGTATTTGCTGGAGCAGCTGGTGCCGCAGGTATTGCACGTACTAGAAAAAGAAATTAATTTAACTTACTAGAACTGAACATTGTTGTTTAGTTCTTTTTTATTTTTGTTAAAATAAAAGAAGGATTTTAATGATATCCTCCTTTTCCATCATCAAATTTAAAGAATGATGATATTAAAAACATTATTATTGATATGAATAACACTTGTTTGATATTGAATCCTAATAGGATAAACATAGTAATAATTATTAGTCTTCCAACATTGGTAATTGTTTCTAATATAAAGTTATAGGCTTCGGGATTAAAGTTTTTACCAAGAAACCATATATCTCTACTGTAGGATGTTGTATGTATTTTTGATAGGTATCCTTCTAGTAAGGCTATTATAGCAATTATTATGGAATTTGTGGAAGATAGTTTTAAAAAGTATAATATACATAGTATTATTGTAACTAATCTTAAGTAATCTTTTTTGTTTTTGTCCATGTGTCTTCCAAATTTCCAAACGAAGAATATACTAGATAGTCCAATTAATAGATTTATTATTCCTACGAAGGTATAGGTGCTTTCTACATAGATATATAAGTAAAGCGGGAAGAATAAGCTTATGTAAAAGGTTGCTTCGTATAGAAATAGTATTATATAATTATCAGGTTTTATGTTTTTTAATATTGTTTTGTAGTCTTCTTTGGTTGCTGTTTTTTCTTTTTTATGTTTTATTTTAAATAATGGGATGATACTAATTAGCATTAATATAAGTGATAGAGTGGCAAGTGTAATGAATTTTTGATTGTCTAGGAAGAAGGCTCCGGCGAGGGAAGATAGTAGTCCTGCTAGTTCTCCAGAAATGGTAATCCAAGCACTGGCTTCTCCAGTTTTTCTTTTTGCGGCATATTTTACACTGTAATATCTTTTTGTCATCCAATAACTTCTTCTATAAATAGAATAGCATAGAGCGAGTGTTATTATAAATAGAAATGATGAGTTGTAATTATTTAAGAGATAGTATGTAAAAATAAAAAATATGGAACTAATAATTAAGAAGTATTTGTAGGGGACTTTTTTTCCTAATTTTAGTAGTGCTAGGGAAACTAATATGGAAAAGAAATTTATAAATAAGTAGTATATTAGTATATTGTTAAACGTCATTCCTGCTTTATATAGGAAAAGGGGAATAAATATTTCTATTAGACTTCTGGCAAATCCAGATATGAATACGAAAATGTTATATTTTTTTAGATTTTTTGTCATTTTATGCACCTCTACTTTATTACTAAGATAATTATATATAAAATTTGTAATTTACACAACTAAAAGTTTTGTTTATTATTTTTTTAAAATTGCTTGTTTATTGTTTTAAAATATATTATACTTTTATTGTGGTAAAGGGGTAATAATATGAAAGATGAGTTAAAGAAAAACCATTATCTTCCGAAAAAGATATTTTTTCCTATTGGTTCGGTTTTTATTATAATTGGTATTGCATTAATTATTTTATCTTTTAATCATGAGATTTTAGATGATAAGTATATAGTAAAAGATGTTACTGAGTATACTTCTGATATTAATAAGTCTTTGGAAAAGGGAGAAATGGTTGCTTTTAAGAATACTAAGTATATGGGAAAGGGTATTTATGAGGTAACTTATTTAAATCATGCTAAGGCTTTTGGTAAGAAGAAGTTAGTTGATCAAGGAACATATTTTAATATTACTGATATGTTTGGTAATGGTTATGAACTTGATAAGAGTAATATTGTAATAAATGATAAGTCATATAAGCTAGGTAATGATGGATTTGAGAGTAAAGAGGGAATTAATGTTAGTTATCAGAATAATGTTTTAGATATTGAAATACCGAGTGATAGGATTTTAAAGGATAATGTGATTATTATTTCTTTGAAATTAGTTGGAAGAGATTCAGGTGTTAAATATATTACTTCTCAAGATGCTTATTATAGTTTTGTTCCTAGTGTTGAAAATGATTTTTATGGTAAGAAAAATTCACAGGCTTATGTTATAGATGGTTTTGGTTATATTAAGTTAGAGGATAAATGATGCAAATCATTTTTTTCTTTGGTATTTTATAGTTATTTTTGTTATTTTTTGATAGAATAGAAATGGAGGATGATAAAATGAAATATGTTTATAATTTTAATGAGGGCACAAAAGATATGAAAGATTTGTTAGGAGGAAAGGGTGCTAATTTATGTGAAATGGTAAATATTGGACTTCCTGTTCCTAAGGGATTTGTTGTTTCTACCGATGCTTGTCAGGATTATTATAGAAATGATATGTCTATTAATGATGAGGTTGTTTTACAAATAAATGAAAAGTTAAGAGAACTCGAAAGTAGTACCGGTAAGAAGTTTGGTGATAGTAAAAATCCTCTTTTAGTATCAGTAAGAAGTGGTGCTAGGAGTTCTATGCCTGGGATGATGGATACTATTTTAAATTTAGGACTTAATGATGAAATAGTTGAGTCTTTGGTTAAAGAACGAGATGAGAGATTTATTTATGATTGTTATCGTCGTTTTATAAGTATGTATAGTGATGTTGTAATGGGTTATGATAAGTCTAAGTTTGAAAATATAATAGATGATCTTAAGAAGAAAAAGAAAATAAAGTATGATACAGAGTTTACTACTGATGATATTAGGTTTTTAGTTGGTGAGTTTAAAAAGTTATATGTTTCTTTAGCAGGTGTTGATTTTCCTAGTGACCCTAAGGTTCAACTTATTGAGGCTGTAAAAGCAGTATTTAGATCGTGGAATAATGATAGGGCTAAGTTTTATAGAAAGATGAATAATATTCCTGATGAATGGGGTACTGCGGTGAATATTCAAGAAATGGTTTATGGAAATTTAAATGAAAATTCTGGTACTGGTGTAGTATTTAGTAGGAATCCTGCAAGTGGTGATGATGAGTTATATGGTGAGTATTTAATGAATGCTCAGGGAGAGGATATTGTTGCAGGAGTTCGTACCCCTAGAAGTATCAATACTTTAAAGGAAGTTAATTCTAAGTGTTATGATGAGTTATTTGATATCTGTAAGAGACTTGAGAGACATTATAAAGATATGCAGGATATGGAGTTTACTATTGAAAATGGTAAGTTATATATGCTTCAGACAAGAAATGGTAAGAGGACTGGAAAAGCTGCGATTAAGATTGTAGTAGATTTAATTAAAGAAAATATTATAACTAAGGAAGAGGGAATTCTTAGGATAACTTCTAGTGATATTGATAGTATGCTTCATAGAGTGTTTGATGAGAATGAATTAAATAGTAGGGAGGTAGTTACTAAAGGATTAGCAGCTTCCCCTGGGGCTGGTTCTGGTAAGATCTATTTTAGTGCTAAAGATGTTAAGAGTGCTTATGATAAGGGAGAAAGAAATATTGTTTTAGTTAGACTCGAAACTTCTCCAGAAGACATTGAAGGAATGAATTTATCTAAGGCTGTTGTTACTGTACGTGGGGGTATGACTTCTCATGCTGCAGTTGTGGCACGCGGAATGGGTATACCTTGTGTATCAGGATGCGAAAATTTGCTTATTGATGAGGCAAATAAGACTGTTATTTATAATGGAAAAACCTTAACTAAAGATGATTATATAAGTGTTGATGGAGCAAGTGGAATTGTTTATTTAGGAGAAGTTCCTGTAAAGAATTTAGATATTGATGATTATTTTAAAGAATTTATGTCTTACGTAGATGAGTATATGAAAGTTGTAGTTCGTGCTAATGCTGATAACGAAAAGGATGCTAAAAGGGCATTAGAACTTGGTGCTAAAGGTATTGGCCTTTGTCGTACTGAACATATGTTTTTTAGTAAAGAAAGAATATTTAATTTTAGAAAGATGATTTTGGCTAGTAATGAAGTTCAAAGAAAGAAAGCTTTAGATAAGATATTACCATATCAAAGAGAAGATTTTTATCATCTATTTAAAGTGATGAATGGTTTCCCCGTAACAATAAGGTTGCTCGATCCACCTTTACATGAATTTCTTCCTAAGACTAATGATGAAACTCAGGAACTTGCTAAATCTTTAGGAATAAGTGTAAATGATATAAATGATGAAATAAATAAATTAAAAGAATTTAATCCAATGATGGGACATAGGGGTTGTAGACTTGCTATAACATATCCAGAAATTGCCGAGATGCAAACTAAAGCTATAGTTGAGGCTTATATAAAGGCAAAGAAAGAAGGTATTTTAGTAAAACCTGAGATTATGGTTCCTTTAGTGGGAGAAGTAAATGAACTTGAGTATGTAAAGTGTATAATTAATGATACAATAAATAAATTAACAAATGAGAAATTTATGATTGGGACAATGATTGAGGTTCCAAGAGGGGCTATAACTGCTGATAAAATTGCAAAACATGCTGATTTCTTCTCTTTTGGTACTAATGATTTAACTCAAATGACTTTTGGTTTTTCAAGGGATGATTCTGGTAAGTTTTTAAATGACTATTATGATAAAAAAATATTAACTTTTAATCCTTTTAAAACTTTAGATAAAGAGGGAGTAGGTTATTTGATAAAAGAAGCTGTAAAAAAAGGAAAAGAAGCTAATAGCAAGATAGAACTTGGTATATGTGGAGAACAAGGCGCAGATGAAAATAGTATTTTTTTCTTGAAAGACATAGGAATAGATTATGTATCCTGCAGTCCATATAGAGTTCCTTGTGCTAAACTTGCTAGTGCTAAGGCCAGTATTAGTAAAGAATAAATTTGTTTAGAAAGTTAAGAGAGTGCTTATAATTTTTGCACTTTTCTTTTTTCTTTAAAGATAAAATATAATGATATGTATCTTTTATGAATTAAGTAATTGTCATAAAACTTAATATAAAAACAAATAATAATTGTAAATAAGTTTAAAGTAGTTAAAAAAATTCTTGAAATAAATGTTGAACTAAGTTATAATTTTTATATGATAAGAGGTGTCTGATATGTTAGGAAAAATTGTAGAAATAAAAGATGAAAAAGTAAAGATAAAGATGAGTATTGATATTAAAGTTCAACCTAGTTTATCTAATTTACATGTAATATTCGAAGAGAATGGTCAAAAGGTAGTTGGAGAAATTACTGGTATTGATGAGGAATATTTGATGATTGCTATTATTGGGGAAATAATAGATAATAGGTATTATCCTGGTGTTAATAAAAAACCAAGCTTTAAAGCTGATGTTAGAATAATTAATATGGATGAATTAGTTCTTATTTTAGGACCTTCTACTCCAAGCCCTAGTACTTTTTACTTAGGACAATCTTCTATATATAATAATTATGGTATTAATGTAGGAATAAATAATTTCTTTTCTAATCATTTTGCTATAATTGGTAATTCCGGATCTGGTAAAAGTTGTGCTACTGCGACTATAATTCAAAACTTGTTTTATTCTAATCATGCCCCAGTAAATTCTAATATTTTTGTATTTGATGCATATGGAGAATATCATCATTCATTTTCAAGATTAGAAGAAGTTAATCCAAATATCTGCTATAAGAGTATTACTACTAATCCTAATGCTTATGGTGAGGAACAACTTAGAATTCCTCTTTGGCTTATGGGAACTGATGGTATTTCAATGCTATTAGATGTAAATGATCCTAATCAAATACCAATAATAGAAAAAACTCTTAATTTATTACCAGTATTATCAAGAAACGATGAGAGTGTTCAAAGATATAAGAATAATATTATTGCTAAGTGTTTGAGGGATATAATTTTAACTGGTAAGAGTGCTTCCAGTGTTAGAAATCAAATTATTTCAGTACTTACTTGTTATAATACTCCAGAACTTAATTTGGATTTAAAAATAGTAGAACCTGGTTATACTAGAACTTTGAAACAATGTTTATATGTTAATGATAATGATAGTATGACTGCGATTGAGAAAGTTGTTGGAGCAATTTCACATTTTATAGTAGATGATTTAGAATATGTAAATAACGAGCCAGTTCCTTTTACTTTACAAGATTTTAGTAATGCATTATCATTTGCTCTTATATCAGAAGGAATTTTAAAAAGTGATAAGGTTTATGATTATGCAAATATTTTAGCTGTTCGTACTAGTAGTCTTTTAGAAAGTGAATATGCCACTTATTTTGATTGTAAGGAATATATAACTGAGGCACAATATATTGATATGTTAATGACTACTAGTGATGGTAGAAAAGCTCAGATAGTAAACTTTAATATTAATTATGTAGATGATAGATTTGCAAAAGTGTTGGTAAAACTTCTTTCAAGAGCTTTATTTAATCAATGTGTAACTGCAGAAAAACGTGCTAGCAGAGCATATCATATTTTAATTGAAGAAGCTCATAGATATGTTCAAAATGATACTGATACTAAATTATTTGGCTATAATATATTTGATCGTATTGCTAAAGAAGGTAGAAAATATGGAATATTACTTGGTTTTATAACTCAAAGACCTTCGGAAATTAGTGAAACTGCTATTAGTCAATGTTCTAATTTCCTAATATTTAGGACTATGCATGCTAGAGATGTTAATTATCTAGAAACAATGATGCCTAATGTTACTAGAGATACAATAGCAACAATAAAAACTTTACAACCTGGTACTTGTATGACTTTTGGTTCAGCATTTAAAATACCAATTTCCGTTAAACTACAAATGCCAAATCCTGCACCACTTTCTAGTAATGCTCAAATAGAAAATATTTGGTATTGACAAATAGTATAAAAATTGATATTATTTATAACAAGTTTGCAAGTATGAAGAAGTAGTAACAAGAAATACTTATTAAAGTGAGTTTGGGATAGTGGGAACCAAGTAATAAGTCCTTGTGAACGTATCTTTTAGCAAAAACGTGTTATCAGCGTTAAAGATTAAAGTGCATAGGATTCTATGAAGTAAGGTGGTACCGCGAGAAATCGTCCTTATCTTTATAGAATTTTTATTTTTGAGGAGGATTAAAATGATAGAAAAATTAGAAAAGGTAATAAGTGTAGCATTCAAGAAGAATAATTATGATTTAAAGCATGCTAGTATAAGGGTTTCAAATAGACCAGAATTATGTGATTTTCAAATAAATAGTGTGTTTAAGATTGCTAAGGAATTAGGGAAAAATCCTATAGAAATAGGAGAGTCTTTAGTAAAAAATTTAAATGAAATTGATAATATAGATTATTATTTTGATAGTATAGAGTTTGTTAAACCTGGTTTTATAAATTTAAAAATAGCAAATGGTTTTTTGGCTGATGAGCTTAATAAAATTATAGATAGGGGTAGTTATGGTATAAAAAAAGTTGAAACTGGAGAATCATTCGTGGTTGATTATGGTGGTCCTAATATAGCAAAACCTCTTCATGTTGGACATATAAGACCTGCGATTATCGGACAATCTATTTACGAAATATTAAAGGAAAAAGGCTATAAAGTAGTTGGAGATGTTCATTTAGGAGATTTTGGACTTCAAATGGGACAAGTAATATACGGTTTAAAACAAAGAAATTTAAAACCAGGTGATATAACAATAGAATTACTACAAGATATATATCCTAAAATGTCTAAACTTTGTAAAGAAGATAAAGATGTTAAACAAATATGTCAAAATATTACTAAGGAATTACAAGATGGTAATAAGGAATATACTGAGTATTTTAAAGTTATGTATGATGTATCATTAAATGATATAAAAAAAATATATAAGTATTTAAATGTTAATTTTGATTATTGGTATGGTGAAAGAGATAGTTATAAGTATATAGATGATTTGATGAAATTTTTAAGGGAACAAGGTGTTTTGGAAGAAGATGATGGTGCTAAAATTATAAGAGTTGCAGAACCAAGCGATAAGAAAGAAATGCCTCCTTTAATTGTTCAAGGAAAAAGTGGAGCATATTTATATGCTACTAGTGATATGGCTACTATTTATCAAAGAATGAAAGATTTTAATCCTGATAATATACTTTATGTAGTAGATGATAGGCAAAGTCTTTATTTTGAACAGATATTTAGAGCATGTAAAAAGAGTAATTTAACTAGAAATACTCATTTAGAACATGATTGTTTCGGAACTATAAATGGAAAAGACGGTAAGCCTTTTAAGACAAGAAATGGTGAAACTTTAAAATTAGAAGATTTAATAAAACAGACAAAAGAAATATTTTTATCTAAGAAAGAAACTAATAAAAATATGAAAGAAGAAGATATTGATATAATAGTAAATTCTATTTTAAAGTATGCTGATCTTCAAAATAATAGAGAAAATAATTATATATTTGATATTGAAAAGTTTGCAGATGTAAATGGAAAAACTGGACCTTATTTACTTTATACTGCTGTTAGGATAAGAAAAATTATTAAAGAACAAAAAAAAGCAATTGGTAAAATAAGCAATAATATTTATAATGAAAATGATAGAGAGTTAAGAATGAAATTATTGAAGGCTGGAGAATGTGTAGATTTGGCTGCTCAAAAGCGCATGCCTCATTATATAGCGGAATATTTATATGATTTAGCGGTAATTACTAATACATTCTATCAAAATAATAATATATCAAAGTTAAAAGATGAGAATCAAAAAAGTGATTGGTTGGGTATTTTAAATTATACTTATGATGTAATGGAAAAGTTATTAAGTTTATTGGTTATTAAAATACCAAGTGAAATGTAAAGAGAAACTAAATATTTCTCTTTTGTTGACTAGAGAGGAGAAAAAGAAAAAAATGAAAAGTATAACAATATTGCAGGAAAATGAAATTTCAGATAAAAATAGAGTTGCTACTGTTACTGATTATGCTATATCAAACGGTGCTGTTGTTTATGAAAAAAAGGGAAAACAGAAATTAGGCAGGTACTGGACAAGTACTTGTAACCCAGATGTTTTAAATGCTACTTTTGTGGGTACCGATGGTTTATGCTATCCTAATTCTAATAAAAAAGTTGTGAATTATGGATATGGTATTGGTTTAAGATTGGGATTTAAAGTTTCATCTGATTTATTTAAGACAATAGAAAAAGAATCTGGAAAAATCATAAAAGATGGTGAAGAATTTGAGTATTTTGCAGAAATAGAAAATTTAGTTTCTGATGAATTGGAAAAAGAGCTTAATACCTCAAATGAAATTCATAAACTTGATTATTCTTGTGTAAGAAATAAAGGAGTATTAAAGTACTTTGTTCCTGAGAAAATTCCACTTTATGAATATCAAGATAGAGTGTTTGCTAAGGTAACCCATAATTATTTAAAATATAAAAACAAAGAAAAAGATTATGTATGGATGGAAGTAAAAAAGATAAAATGGTTAAGGGATAATGATAATGTAATAAGTAAAAATATAATTACTGGAGGAATAGATTTTCATAATTGGTATTATAGTGGTAAGTTCAATGAAACATCTGTATACAATTATATTAATAAACAATTAGTGCCAGAAATAAATACATTAGGTAATATATTATCATTTTTTGAACGAAAGCAAAATAGGAAGAAAGTTGTAGATATATCAAGTGTTGATAGTAATGTAAAAAATTCTGTTAAAGAAAAAGTTTTAAAAAAATAAAATTTTGTTACTTTATAATATTTGATATAGAAAAGTATTGTTAAACTTAAAAAATGCTATAAGTAAATTAGTTTTTTCTTATAGTTTTTTTGGTTTAAATATGAAAATATGTGATTTTACTTG